>Ga0208379_1000595_pt1 | contig 15576 bp, 9 predicted proteins | sample CryBogCBE02Aug07_FD_184559 | JGI IMG/M metagenome (GOLD analysis project Ga0208379, IMG submission 184559) | Freshwater microbial communities from Crystal Bog, Wisconsin, USA - CBE02Aug07 (SPAdes) | ecosystem: Environmental > Aquatic > Freshwater > Lake | place: Crystal Bog, Wisconsin, USA... | reverse complement strand
ACCCTCGAATCGATAAGCCCGAATTTGCTCGGTCCCCACCCAGGATTGATTCCATGCAGCCTCCACTTTGGTGATCACTTGATGGTTCTCAACTCTGTAGTGCCCGGTATAGGAGATCATTGATTTCAAGGCCTGGGCTCTTTCTGCGTCGGTGTTGGGAACTTTGCGCCCCTCTGCAGTGACCAAAGCCAACCATCGTCCCGAGGCTGTAGCAATTTGATAGCCCACAGGATGCAGGCCCAAAACAGGTGTTCTCTCATGGGTGAGTGCATCCTCATAGACCACTGAGACCAACCTCCAGTTGCCCACGATTCGAGCCTCGTCTTGAGCCCTTGCAGAACCACCCAGGATGTTCATCAACAACCATAACAAACCAACCCATTTCATCATGTCATTACCTTTTTGTAACTTGGCTGCCGTCTGAATTACTACTCTCAAAGAAGACCCGAGTAAGAGCCACCATCGAGTTGGAGATTTTGGCCAGAAATGAATCCAGCCTGTGCTGAGCATAAAAAGGCGCAGGCATCTGCAAATTCACTGGGCAAGCCGAAACGCTTGGCCGCCACCGTCTGGACAATCTCTGCGCGCGCATCCTCATAGCTGATACTCTTATTTTTAGCGATTCGTTTTGCCATGAAGTCTTGCCTTGGCGTGTCTATGCGCTCGGGCAATAAATTATTGATGGTGACATTGTCTGCGATGGCATCAAAAGAGACGGATTTACAAAATGCAGTGAGACCCGTGCGTGCTGTGGTGGAGAGAGCCATATGAGGTCGGGGGCTTTTGACCATGGCAGAAGTGATGTTAACAATTCGACCAAAACGACGCTGACGCATGCCGGGCAAAAAACCCCGAATCAACAATATAGGAGCTAGCATATTGCTCTCCAGCGCAGACAACCAAGCCGAGTGGTCCCAGTCTTGGAGAACCCCGGGCGCAGGGCCAGCGTTGTTGTTGACCAAAATATCCACGGGCTCGCAAGTTTGAAATAGTCTTGCCCTCCCCTCATCTTGGGTGATATCGGCCACCACAGTTTGCACAGTGACACCGGTGGCTTGCAAAATTTGATCACGTGCAGCGTCCAAGCGTGATTGATCGCGTCCGTTGATGTAGACCGTGGCACCTTCTCTGGCGAGTGCACTGGCACACGCCATCCCTAGACCCTGTGAGGATGCACACACCAAGGCCACACGTCCTTTGATCCCTAAATCCATGAAAACTCCTCTTGATCTATTTTTGTGTAGAAATTTTGGCTGACTTGATGACATTGGCCCATTGAATACTCTCCAGGGCCATCATTTTGGAGAACTCTTGGGAGCCAAAAACCACCGGATCAAAACTCATCTCACGCATCCTTTTTTGATAGGCTGGATCTTTGGCCAACAGTGCCAACTCGCGCTCCCAAAAAGCGATGATCTCAGGCGGAGTTTTAGCTGTAAAGAAGGCACCATACCAGTTCATGATGTCCAAATTACTGAGTCCACTCTCAGCCAATGTGGGCAACTCAGGATAGGCTTCCAGACGACTAGCCTCCAAAGTAGCCAAGGCTCGCAATCTGCCTGACTTGATATGCTCCTTGACCGATTCCACAGACTGCACTAGAAACTGGACATCGCCACCCAACAAGCCCATCACCGCAGGGGCACTACCTTGGTAGGGAACATGCGTGAGTTCGACGCCAGCTTTACCAAAAATAATCTCCGATATGAGGTGAAATGCATGACCTAAACCAGGAGAGCCATAGAAATATTTGCCAGGATTTTTTTTAACCAAAGTAAAAAACTCACCCAAATTGTTGGCCGGCACCTTGGCATTGACCACGATCACCGCAGGATTGCGCCCCATCAGTGAGGCAGGCACCAAATCTTTCGTAGGGTCATAGGCTGGCTTGGGATCAAAATGCTGTGCAATGGTGATGGGCGTGGGGGGTGCAAAAAGCATGGTGTAGCCATCGGCGGGGGATTTGACGACGTAATTGGTTCCAATTTGCCCAGAGGCACCAGGCATGTTTTCTACAACAATTTGCTGACCCCACTTTTGGGAGAGCATAAGTGCCACCAAACGCCCAACGGTATCTGGCCCCCCCGTGGCTGGGAAGGGCACAATCATTCGGATATTGCGAGTTGGATATTTACTGCTTTGGGCCCAGAGTGAATTAGAGCTGATTGCGCTGGTGCCTGCTGCCAAAAGTAAGGCTCTGCGGTTCAAACGGACTGGTGACATCTTCTTATCCTTTGTAGAGTGGGATCAAAAAATATTATTTCTTGGCTTCATGCTGATCGTGGGAGTGATCATGGGAGTGATCGTGGGAGTGATCGTGGGAGTGATCGTGGGAGTGATCGTGGGAGTGATCGTGAGCATGATGATGGCCATGGGTGTGGGAATGGTGATCCAGGTGTTGGCCCGCCACACCAGGCCTCAGTGCTGCATCGTGGTCGCGTAGATAATGCTGACGCAACAGATCCTTTCCGTAGTCGCCCCCGTTGGGTGTCCTCACCAGCGTATGAATGTGAAACTTGGCTGGCAATTCGTTGGTCAGAAAAACTCCTGAATGGTGATCAAACTCAGCCATGATCACGGGGCTTTGAATCCGATAGTAAAACGTGTCATGTTCTTTGGTGCCGCCGATCCAAGAAAAATAAGTCTCATGGAGATGATCTTGAACCTCTTGCATTCGAGCTTTGTTGGGCCCATCAGGCAAGGGCTCAATAAAATGATTCACTAATTCTAAAAGTCGACTTTGTTGGCTTGCATTGAACTCTCGTGCTGCAATTCCCTCATAAGCAATGATGCGGTTGTCTTGCATGGCACCCCCGAGATGCAATTGATCCGCTTTGTGACGACGACCTTCGGGCAAATCGCCTCCTACGACGTTGTGATAAACAATGGCTTTATTGCGTTGACTCTCACTCAGCGAGGTGATCAAGGACAATCCTTTTTGTTCCTCATCCTCAAACATTTTGAGGCCTGCGTGCTCCCCTTCATCGATCGTATTGGGCTCGGCTCCCATGAAAGTGGGTGATAACACCATTTGGTCTTTGATAACCAAACAATTGAGGGCCAAATGATGGCCACTGATTTGCCAACCCCAAGGCTCATTCAAAGAAGGTAAGCCAAACATCGTAAAGTTGTAGCTCCATTCGCCAAGCACTTTAGTATTGTGGGTGAGCGTACCCAAAAAATGATTGATACGCATCGTATTGCGGGTCTTCTCAAATCCCTTGGGTGACAAACTGCACGACATGACCCGCAAAATAGACTCCCTCTGAGCCAACTCTAACTCCTCAAGTCGCAAGCCATAGCGATAAATGTACATCTCCGTGTTATTCCAGCGTCGCCATTCGCGTGCATCAATGGGCAGACTCACCAATTGGCGTTGCTCAGGATTGAGAAGAGAAAGCATATCCAAGGCCGCAAGGTACATTGCTTTCACGGGAGCCTCTTGTCGCTGTGGCTTAAAAAGATGGGGGATCACTTGACCATTGGTAGTCACGCCCACAAAATCTTGAGCATAAAGCGCATCCCAAGGATCAAACAACAATGCTTTGGGGTAAGGGTTGGCAAGACCCGCATCTCCATGTTGGTACGCATCACGACCTTGAAAGGCGGCCACCCTGGGATACTCCAAGGTTGGGACAAAGGGGCGAAAGTCTTTTGGATCGATCAAGAATTGACTCCCGTTGAGTGCTCATGCTTATCTGGCTGTGTATTCATCTCCAAAGCATCCGAATTGAAACCCACACCAAACTCTCCGCAAACCAAGGACCACAAACTTTTAGCCTGAATGGGTGTACTGAGCTCATGCGGCTCCCCATGCCAAGCCACATGTTGATCGGGCCGAATTAAAACCAATGTGGAGGTGTAAAAATCTTTGAACAATGAAGTCGTACCTTCAGGCGTGGCTAAAGGAGCCAAGTCTTGAGCAGAAAAGATGGTGAGAGGGATTCCTTTTAATCGTGCCTCCTCTTGGAGGAAGTGGACCGCATCTGGTTGCCCCAGATTGACCAAGGTAAAACCAGTGCCAAAGTGATCAAAGCAAGAGACTCCCGGCGATAGCCACACATGAGGAGCCCGAGCACCCGAGCGCAACACTGGGCTAAGCTCATCCCAAGTATCTGGTGGGGCAGGCATGTTTTCTGTCATCACGATTGGAGAGGACTCGTAACGCTCTCCCAATTGCAAGCCTACCGTGAGATATTGAGCAGCATCTTCCTTTAGGATTTGCTCGCCCAACATAGCTCTGGCCTCATGAGCCTCGAGGGTGTCAGCCTCAAAATTGGTCGGCACTTGCCAGCCGTCCATGACCGCGGCACACTGCACGCCAAATCCGGCATTGCGAAGCCCCATCGGACGGCGCTCTAACTCAAAGCTTTCGATCAAATGCTTCCCCCCCCAGCCTTTGATCACGGCATCCAACTTCCAACACAGATTCATCACATCACCGATGCCAGTGTTCATGCCCATCCCCCCCAAAGGGGTGAATAAATGCGCTGCGTCACCAACTAAAAATGCATTACCTTTTTGGTAACGATCGGCCACCAAAGCCAAGCCGCCTCGCCAAGGACCGCCGGAGAGAATTTCAAACTCCAAATCAGGTTGCTTTCGCAAAGTTTCGTCATTGGTCAATAAAGAGCTCACGACCTCTCGCGGATCAAGCTCCCTCCAATCCACTCCCGGTGGAACTTGGTAGTGAACGACCCAACGCTCTTGTCCGTCTTGGGCAAACATTAAGCCGCGCAAATGTGGGTTGATGATCCAATTGGAGTGTGCAGGCACACGAGCACTTCTCTCTTGAAGGTGGGGTGCACGTATGTAGTAAGACAACATTGTGCCTCCCATGAATGATCTCTCCAAGCTACCGTCCTCACCGTGCAGTTGCGCACCGATCGCTTTTCTGACCAAACTATTGGCACCATCTGCACCAATCAAAAATCGCGCATGAACCGTGTAGGTTTGTCCGCTTGGGTCTGAGATTAACGCCTCAATGGGATACTGACGACTTGGGCCGGAATCAATAAAACTCATTAACCGGTGCCCAAAACGAATGTTAGAGCCGGTGAATGCATGGGCATGGTGACAGAGCTCTTGCTCAAGCGTGATTTGAGAGATGTGGTTGGGCAACTCGGGAGTGGGCCAATTGGAGATAGGCCTTGGCATGCGGGCAAACTCCTCACCACAAAACCTCGTGACATAGGCAGAGGCTCTTTGTACATGAGCTGGGAGTCCCGCTTGTCTTAATGATTCATGAATTCCAAGACGACGAAAATACTCCATCGACCTTGAATTGGTGGTATTGCATTTGGGATGTTGTGCAGTGGTAGGCTGATCGGTCACCACCAACGTATCGACTTGCCTGAACCCGAGCTCAATGGCAGCACTGAGTCCTACAGGACCTGCACCCACGACCAAGACATCGGTGGTCAACTCTTGCTCGGCGAGGCGTCTTGTTGTAGTCATCACTTTACACAAAGTCCCTTCAGATTAAATTGAACCTTTGGACTCTAGCTTATGCGGCCTTGAAGGTCTAGGGGAAAAACCCGCCATCCCTCAAAAGCTCGGGGAACGCTCAAAAATCGATATCCCTTTTAGAACAGGCCATTGAAAGGAATGTAGGTCCGACCCAAGGCAGATCTTTTACAATCGCCTGATTGCTACATTTGACTCAAGGACGACAGATATCATGAACAAAGAAATGGCCCAAGTCCTCACCCAAACTGGCCCTAATACGCCCATGGGAAATTTGCTGAGACGCTACTGGGTACCGGTAGTCTCAAGCCAAGAAGTTGCACTTCCCGATGGCCCCCAAGTCAAGACCCAGATCATGGGGGAACACTTGGTGGTCTTCAGAGACACCCAAGGTGAAGTGGGTGTGGTGAGTGAATTTTGTTCTCACCGCGGCGTGTCACTTTTTTTTGCCCGAAACGAAGAAGGCGGGCTAAGGTGTGCCTACCACGGATTGAAGTTTGATCGTCACGGGAAATGCATTGAAGTGCCCTCCGCTCCGGAGATGTGTGCAAAGATGAATATCAAAGCCTATCCTTGTATCGAGCGAGCTGGCTTGGTCTGGGCTTACATGGGACCGGCAGAGTTTCAACCCGCCCCCCCAGAACTCGAATGGAGCACACTCCCCTCCAGTCATGTCTTCATCTCCAAGCGCGAGCAAGAATGTAATTTTCTCCAAGCCATGGAAGGCGGCATTGACACCGCCCACGTCTCTTATGTCCACCGCTTTGAAGTTGACCGCGACCCGATGCACGTGGGCACGGAGGCATTGAAATACATCAAGGCTGACGGTAATGTCATCTTCACCATTGAAAAAACAGACTTTGGTTTGACCCTGTTTGGCCGAAGGAATGCCGATGAGGACCATTACTACTGGCGCATCACTCAGTTCATCTTCCCTTGGTACACACTGATTCCACCTTTTGGTCACCACGCATTGGGCGGGCATTTATGGGTTCCTAAAGATGACCATCACTGCTGGGCATGGAGTATTAATTTCCACCATGACAAGCCTTTGTCTGATCAAGAAGTGAATGACATGAGTGATGGAAAGGGAATACACGTGGAGTATGAAGCTCCAGGCAGTTTTAGACCTAAACAAAACATGGATAACAACTACTTGATTGACCGTGTTGCTCAAAAAAACAAAGAAACTTTCAGCGGTGTTTTTGGCATCTCCATGCAAGACGCATCGCTTCAAGAGAGTATGGGTCCTATACAAAACCATGAGGAAGAAAAACTTCTGCCCACCGACCGAGCCATCGTGATGGCCAGGCGCATGCTCTATGAAGCGGCCATGAATTTGCAAGCCAACCCCCAAGCATTACCCGCTCTTGAGCCCAAGAGCCACCATGTGCGCGCTGCGGGTGTGATCTTGCCCAAAACCGTAGATCCCTTGGCCTGGTCTAAGGAGCATTTGGCCGGTGGATTGGATCGACCGCTCTACACCATTTGATCAAGGCCGTCAAAAAAAACTCACCATGCAAGTCACCCCGTCTCTCACGCTTTACTTCGATGGCTCTTGTCCATTGTGTCAAGCAGAAATTGAATACCTGAGACACAAAGACAAGAGAGGTGCGCTTGCTTTCATTGACATCACTCAAGCCGGTGTTGAAATTGAACAAAGTGGCCTGTCATGCGAGCGTGCGATGCAATTGATGCAAGGTCGCCTGCTCAGTGGCGAGGTGATTGAAGGCGTACCCGTTTTTGCCACGGCCTATCAATTGGTGGGATTAAGGACATTGGCGTGGATCTTAAGTCGTCCCTCGCTCCAAGGTTTCTTAGGGTATGGGTATGCAGCCTTTGCAAAGCGGCGTCACCGGTTTTCTCGTTGGCTTGGACCCGCCGCTCTCAAGATCAGCAGACGATTGACTCGCCAAAAAACACTTATCAACGAAGCCACCCAAAAGCCGAGTTGAGCTGATTGTTCGATATAAGCTTTAACTGGCGATCAAGAAATCTCTTGAAATTCCCATCCCCAAATCATTGACTCGATCCAGAAATTGAGTCAAAAATGCATGCAATCCATTGGCCAAAATTTCTGAAATTACACCATACTGCAACTCGGACCTGAGTTTTCCTGCTCTCCTAATGGTCTCCACCGATTGGTCATTAGCCAAGACCTCTAAGTTAGAGACGACTTCATTCATGCTCGCATGCACCGAGCGCGGCATGTCCGATCGTAAGATGAGCAACTCGGCCACGCGCTCAGGACTGATCACATCTCTGTAGACTTTGCGATAGATCTCAAAACCTGAGACACTTCGCAAAATCGCACTCCAATGGTAAAAATCATATTCTTGGTCTTTGGCATTGGCTGCACCAAAAAAGTCACTCTGCACAGCGTGAAATTTCACATCGACGAGCCTGGCCGTATTGTCAGCTCTCTCTAGAAAAGTTCCAAGGCGCATAAAACGCAATGACTCGTCGATTAACATGGTCCCCACGGTAACGCCTCTTGAGAGGTGTGAGCGATATTTAACCCATTCAAAGAACTGCCCTGGATCACGCTCAAAGTCGCCTGCCTTTAATCGGCGGTTAAGCTCAAGCCAAGTTTGGTTTTGAGTCTCCCAGACTTCAGTGGTGAGTGTTCCTCGCACAGCTCGGGCATTCTCTCTCGCTCCTTTGAGGCAGGAGATGATAGAGGATGGATTGCTCTCATCTTTGACCATGAACTCCATCACACGAGAGGGGACCACTTCTCCATGGATTTTTTGATAAGCATGGGTCAATTCGCTGATTGACAAAAGTCCTTGCCAACCCACCTGAGCAACGGCAGTGGACTGAGGCAAGAGAGATGTTTGGTAATTCACATCCAGCATACGAGCGGTGTTTTCAGCACGCTCGGTGTAGCGAGACATCCAATAAAGGTGATCAGCAGTGCGTGAAAGCATAAGTCTAGTACTCCAAAATCCAAGTGTCCTTCGTGCCACCACCTTGTGAGGAGTTGACCACCAAAGAGCCCTCTTGCAAAGCCACACGCGTTAAGCCACCGGGCACCATTTGAACTGTTTTCCCACTCAAAACAAAGGGCCTCAAATCAATGTGCCTGGGCGCCACACCTGAATCCACATAGGTAGGGCAAGACGACAAACTGAGGGTAGGTTGCGCAATGTAGCGTTGCGGGTCACTGATGAGTGCAGCTCGAAATTGCTCAATCTCAGACTTTGAGGCGGTGGGGCCCACCAGCATGCCATATCCACCTGCACCATGCACCTCCTTGACCACCAATTCAGACAAATGATCCAAGGTGTACTTCAAATCTTCACTTTCACGGCAAATGTAGGTTGGGACGTTATGAAGAATGGGTTTCTCGCCCAAATAGAACTCAATCATCTTGGGCACAAACGGATAAATGGACTTGTCATCTGCGATGCCTGTTCCCACTGCATTGCAGATATTGACATGTCCTTGGCGGTAGGCTTGCATGAGACCAGGGCAGCCCAACGTGGACTGAGGCCTAAAGACGGCTGGGTCTAAAAAATCATCGTCGACGCGACGATAAATAACATCCACGCGCCTGGGCCCTTGGGTGGTGCGCATATAAACAAAATCGTCTTTGACAAAAAGATCCTTGCCCTCTACAAGCTCAACGCCCATTTGTTGAGCCAAAAATGCATGTTCAAAATAGGCCGAGTTGAACATCCCCGGGGTCAAGACCACCACGGTCGGTTCTGACGAGGACGCTGGGGAGCAGTTTCTGAGTGTCTCCAAGAGCAAATCAGGGTAATGGGCCACTGGGGCCACTGGGTGCAAGCGAAAGAGTTCTGGGAAGAGACGCATCATCATTTTGCGGTCCTCCAACATATAGCTCACACCTGAGGGAACTCGCAAATTGTCCTCCAAGACATAGTATTCGCCAACGCCTTGCTCGTTGGCTGCGCGCACTATGTCTATTCCACTGATGTGCGAGTAGACCTGATGAGGGACGTTCACACCCAGCATTTGAGGTCTAAATTGAGCGTTTTCCAGCACCTGCGCGCTTGGAATCAAACCCGCCTTCAAAATTTCTTGATCGTGATAGACATCATGGATAAAACGGTTCAATGCCTGAACGCGTTGCACCAAACCTTTTTCCAAAGATTGCCACTCATGGCTTGGGATGATGCGTGGAATCAAATCAAAAGGAATCAAGCGCTCAGTCCCGTCACCTTCTGCGTCCTTCTCCCCATAAACCGCAAAGGTAATACCCACTCGCCGAAACACCATCTCCGCCTCAGCTCTGCGGGTTTTCATTTGTTCTTGTGTTTGCTTGGACAACCAGTCCTGGTACGTCTCGTAGTGCGCTCTGAGTTGCCCCAAATCTGCACTGCCTTGCCCACCCGGCAAGCGAGCATACATTTCATCAAATGGTTTCATCAAACTGACTCCTTGACCACATTTAGCAAGTAGCTTGCCATAAACGGATCCACTTTACCAACCTAATTAGCACCAACTTGGTGCAAATCAAAGAAAATTCAGATGATATTGATATTCATGTAGCCAAATCACCAGTTTGGTGCGAAATTGATCTTCATTTCACTTTGAATGGCACATCTGGTCGCACTACACTGGCTTGTCTTTTGCTAAAGAGTCTAGACCATGACCATACACGTAGCACTCAACCACATCAGCCACTACCGCTATGACCGCTGGGTCAAATTGGGGCCACAAATTGTGCGACTCCGACCTGCGCCCCACAGTCGCAACAAAATCATCTCCTACTCACTCAAAGTCGAGCCAGATGTACATTTTGTGAATTGGCAACAAGACCCATTTGCCAACTACCAAGCACGGTTGGTATTTCCTGAGCCCACACAAGTCTTCAAAATCACAGTTGACTTGGTGGTTGAGATGGCGGTCTTCAATCCCTTTGATTTTTTCTTAGAGCCTCGCGCTGAGAATTACCCTATCTCTTACAGTAAAGATCTAGGCGCAGAGCTCACTCCTTATTTGGCTTGTGATCCACTCACACCACTTCTCACGCAGTACATCAAGGACATCGATCACACGCCGTGTAGGACCATTGATTTTTTAGTCAAACTCAACCAACAAGTCCACCACTCGGTTCGCTACTTGATTCGACTCGAGCCTGGTGTTCAAACTCCTGAAGAAACGCTCACCTTGGGTTCAGGGTCTTGTAGAGATTCGGCATGGCTTTTGGTTCAATTGCTCAGACGCTGTGGCATGGCGGCTCGGTTTGTATCTGGCTATTTAATTCAGTTGAAGGCGGATGTGAAATCCATTGATGGGCCCAGTGGAACTGATGTCGATTTCACCGATTTGCATGCGTGGTGTGAAGTTTATTTGCCAGGTGCTGGCTGGGTTGGACTTGATGCTACCTCGGGACTCTTGACTGGCGAGGGACACATCCCATTGGCGTGCACGCCACAACCGTCGGGTGCTTCACCCATTGAGGGATTGGTTGATGAAGCAGAGGTTGAATTTGAACACCACATGAGTGTGGCGCGAGTTCTAGAAACACCTCGTGTGACGCTGCCGTATCAAGACAGTCAGTGGCGAGAGATCTTGGCTTTGGGTGAACGTGTTGATGAACAAATGCTTCGCCAAGACACTCGCCTCACGATGGGAGGCGAGCCCACCTTTGTCGCCACGAGCGACCGGGACGCAGCAGAGTGGAACACGGACGCACTAGGGCCCACAAAACGTAAGTTCGCAACCTCCTTGGTCCATAAACTCAGGGAAGAATACGGTCGGGGTGGTTTTCTTCATTTTGGACAAGGCAAATGGTACCCTGGTGAGCAATTACCCCGATGGGCCCTGAGCATTTGTTGGCGCAGCGATGGCGTGCCGAGTTGGAACAATCCAGACTTGTTTGCCGATGAATCTGAGCCAAGCTTTTACACCTCTCACGATGCAAAAGCTTTTTTGCATGATCTCACCACTGAACTCGGGCTTCCCACTCGTCACATTCAAACGGGCTATGAAGATACGTTTTATTATTTGTGGCGCGAGAGAAGACTGCCCGTCAATGTTGACCCCTTTGATTCTCGCTTGGATGATGAAATGGAGCGCGCCCGACTCCTCAGGGTATTTGAACAAAAGTTAGGCAGTGAAATCGGCTATTTGCTGCCCATTCAAATCAACCCCAATTACAAAGGCCACTCCAGCACTCCAAGATGGCTCTCAAGTCCATGGTTCATGCGAGAAGAAAGGTTGTACCTCATCCCTGGCGACTCCCCCATGGGGTATCGACTGCCCCTGGATTCATTGCCCTGGGTCAAATCGGAGGACTATCCGTTTCAACATGAATTGGATCCCTTTGCCGCGCGAGCCCCACTCTCTAACCCTGAGCTTAAGTTTCAGTCCCCCACACTCCAAGTAGACCCCGTGGCCACAAACCCTTGGGGCCTTTCAATTCAAACCATCAAAACCAAGTTGCATCAATGGATGCCCTTTTGGTTTGCCTCCAACGCAGAAGCTCTACAAGCACTGAGCGCACCCAGCGACAAGACCGGCTCAAACGACGCTCACAGCAATGACTCGCACTCTGAGTCCGATCGGGCACCTGCGCAGCAAGAGTCGGCACCCTGGATTGTGCGCACTGCTTTATGCGTAGAAACACGTGACCCTAGACGAGCCAATGGTCCCAAGGGAGAGAGTGTGGGCGAGAAATACGGTGTCATCTACGTCTTCATGCCTCCCTTGTCGGAACTTGAGGACTATTTGGCATTGCTGCGTGCAGTTGAAAAAACAGCACAAAAGCGGGGAGTCAAAATTGTCCTTGAAGGCTACCCTCCTCCCAGAGATCCGCGCTTGAAGGTCCTCCAAGTTACGCCCGACCCTGGCGTGATTGAGGTCAATATCCATCCCGCCCACTCTTGGCGCGAGTTGGTCGCCAATACGGAGTTTTTATACGATGCAGCCCACCTCACGGGTCTCTCGGCTGAGAAGTTCATGACCGATGGAAAACACGCGGGTACAGGAGGCGGTAACCATGTGGTCTTGGGTGGAGCCACACCTGCAGACAGTCCATTTCTTCGTCGACCCGAGCTACTAGCATCGTTGATTTTATTTTGGCACAACCACCCCTCTTTGAGTTATCTCTTTAGTGGCCTCTTCATTGGACCAACCTCTCAAGCACCACGGGTGGACGAGGCGCGCAATGATCAGGTCTACGAATTGGAGATCGCCATCAAGGAGATTTATCGTCAACGCCAACAGCATCACCAAGCCATGCCGCCGTGGACTGTGGACAGAACTTTACGCAATATCTTGATCGACGTCACAGGCAACACCCATCGTTCTGAGTTTTGCATCGACAAGATGTACTCCTCCGATAGCGCAACAGGCCGCTTGGGGCTCTTGGAGCTCAGAGCGTTTGAGATGCCCCCCCATGCGCGCATGAGCGTTGTCCAGCAACTCCTCATTCGCGCCTTGGTGGCACGATTCTGGGATGAACCCTATTTGGCCCCCGTGACCCGTTGGGGCACTGAGTTGCACGACCGATTTTTATTGCCAAGTTTCATAAGACAAGATTTTCAAGATGTGCTTGAAGACATGCGTCACGCTGGCTTCGCGTTTGACCCTGCTTGGTTTGAACCTCATTTTGAATTCCGTTTCCCCACCATTGGTGAAGTGATGCACTCGGGAATGGTGATCACCCTTAGAAATGCTCTGGAGCCTTGGCATGTCATGGGAGAAGAGGGAACTTCCGGAGGGACCGCACGGTATGTCGACTCTTCGCTGGAGCGCATTGAAGTCCACATCAAAGGATTCAACCCCTCTCGATATGCCCTCACAGTGAACCAGCGCCCCTTGCCCATGCACCCCACCGGCATTAGCACCGAGTATGTAGCAGGCGTGCGATTTAAAGCTTGGTCTCCCCCATCGTCATTGCACCCCACCATTGGCGCTCATGCACCTTTGACCTTTGACTTGTATGACACCTGGTCTAAACGTGCAGTAGCGGGTGCCCAGTACTGTGTGGCTCACCCGGGAGGGCTGAATTACACCAACTACCCAGTCAACGCCTACGAGGCCCAAAGCCGAAGGGTCTCTCGCTTTTTGCAAATGGGTCATACGCCAGGGAACTGGAATGTACCCAGTGCATCGATTGAGTTGCCAGTGAACCAAGAGTTTCCACTCACTTTGGATTTGAGACGGAGTTAAGGCTTGTACAGCATGAAAGCGCTTGTCTGCTTGTCCCCCAAAGATAAACAAGTGTGTAACCAGGGTTCAAGCAGTGGTCTTAATGACATGAGACAATGAAGAGATGCTCGACACCTCTTCTCTCTCCTTTGATCCTCAGCCAAACCCCATGAAGTCTAGTCCAAGCGATTTGGATCAATTTTTGGCGAACTCAACCCGTGAATTGGTTCAAGAACAATCAGCTCATTACCAAGAGCTGCTGGCACAATCGACGCTCTCCCCAGACTCGCAATCCCCTCAGAAGGACAGCGCCAAGTCAACCCCGACTTTGGCTCGCCATTGGCAAACCTTTTTTGATCATCTGGATACACGTGATGTCCAAGCCTTGAATCAAAAGCAAAAGGAATTGGAGAGACAAATTAAAGACAATGGTGTGACTTATAACGTCTACACCGACCAACATGGACCTCAGCGGCCGTGGTCCTTGGACTTGTTTCCTTTCATCATCAATGAGCAGAGTTGGCAAACGCTAGAGAGCGCCATCACTCAACAAGTGAAACTCTTGCAACTCATCATGGCCGATATTTATGGGCAACAAAGTCTCACCAAGTCTGGCCTTTTACCGCCCGCTTTAGTCAATGGACACCCCGGTTTTTTACGCAATATGCAAGGTGTTAAGCCTTTAGGTGGGCAACATCTGCACATCGTCGCCTTTGACGTTGCACGCTCTCCTAACGGTGAGTGGAGACTGCTCTCTCAGCGCGCCCAAGCACCCTCTGGCTTAGGATATTTGCTGGAAAACAGAAGCATCATCTCACGCTTATTTCCTCAGGCCATGTCCACCTTGGGAGTGCAGGGACTGCACTTGACTTATCGCAACATGATGGATCACCTCAAAGAGGCTGCGGGTCATGGAACACAGTCGCACATTGCACTTCTCACACCTGGCCCTTACAACGAGACCTATTTTGAGCATGCTTACCTGGCCAGATTTTTGGGAGCCACCTTGGTACAAGGGCGAGATTTAACGGTGAGGAACCAACACTTGTACCTGAACACCTTGCGGGGACTGGAGCCCGTGCATGGGCTGATCAAACGACTAGATGATGAGTTCTTGGACCCCTTAGAGTTGCGCGAGGACTCGAGTCTTGGCGTACCGGGACTCATGCAAGTCATTCGAGCCGGCAATGTGCTCATTGCCAACGCCCCAGGGGCTGGTGTTTTGGAGTCGCCCGCATTGCTCGGGTTCTTACCCGCCATTTGTCAATCCTTGCTGGGTGAGCCCCTAAAACTGTCGAGCTTGTCGACATGGTGGTGCGGTGAGAAAGCCGCTTTTGAAAGCGTCTCACCCCAACTCAATGACTGCGTCATCAAACCTACCTACCCCTATCAAGCTCAACGCCCGACTAGGCCCTATACAACGCTTGCGCGCCACTTGAGTGAAGTCAATTTGGATAATTTGAGGCAAGAAATCCGGGCCCAACCCGATCAGTACACTGCGCAAAAGTACTTGCCCTTATCTCAATTGCCAACCTGGGAACAGCACGGAATTAGTTCCCGGTCTTGTATTTTGAGAGTTTTTGCGATCCGCCAACCCAATGATCAGTGGAGTGTTTTGCCGGGTGGCTTGGCAAGACTTGCCACCCAAGGAGCCCAAATTGCCTCCATGCAAAGAGGCGGTAGCAGTGCAGATGTCTGGGTTCAAGGAAAACCCCACACAACCCCAGCGTCAGCCGTATTTGCGAATACGGAGCTGGACCTGGGGGTGAAAAAAAGAATTGTCACATCCCGGGCTGCCGAGAATTTGTATTGGCTTGGACGCTACAGCGAGCGTAGCGAGAACATATTGCGCCAAGTCAGACTCACCTTAGAGGGACTCAATGCAGAGCAACAGTTCTCCTCCTTATGGAGGCGCTGGGTTTCTCGTCTCGCTTATCAACAAGGTCTTATCGATGTCGACATGAGTTCGACTCCAGAGCTCTA
>Ga0208379_1000593_pt1 | contig 15634 bp, 10 predicted proteins | sample CryBogCBE02Aug07_FD_184559 | JGI IMG/M metagenome (GOLD analysis project Ga0208379, IMG submission 184559) | Freshwater microbial communities from Crystal Bog, Wisconsin, USA - CBE02Aug07 (SPAdes) | ecosystem: Environmental > Aquatic > Freshwater > Lake | place: Crystal Bog, Wisconsin, USA... | reverse complement strand
CACACGCCCACTAAATCAGAGCCTGTTGATCCCGTAGCAACCCAAGCCTCAGAACTTGTTAAGCGCGCCCAAGGTTTTGGGCAGACTAATGCCAGCGATTACGCTGAGTACATTATGAATGTGCCGGGTTTGGCACAGAAAATGGTGGATGAGCGCACCACAGTACCGGGGCTATCTCGTTCAGACAACAGTGCGTTGTTGTCAGGTTTAAAACTTAAACTTGCACAGATTGAAAAAGATCAACAGAAAGCAGCGGCGGCAGAACTAAAACGCCGTAATGAAGAACTTAAACAACAAAAAGTTACGCCTGAAGAAGATCAGTTGGCGGCATACAAAGAGTCTGAGGCGCAAGTTGAAGAACAACGGGAGACAGGCGAGCCCAACTTTGACTACCTTGACCCTATCTTTGAAAAAGCGCTTGCGGGTAAAGAGCCTGTTGTTGCAGTGCCTGAACAACTTACGCCCATGCAAAAGGGCCGTGCCGAGAGTTTAAAAAATACTGTTGATAGTTTGTTGCATCAAGCCGATCAGCACAACCAAGAATACTGGGCAGCTAAACGAGCAGGTGAAAGAAATGTAGCAGCCCTTGCTCTTGCTAAAGGCCGTGCAGTTACGGCACAGATTAAAGCTTTGTCCGGCGAAGGCTCTCCTTATACCCGTGAGTTGATCGCCACAAGGATGGCACAAGACGAAGCATTGCGCGACTTGGAAGACCTTGCTGAGCGCATGCACCGTGAAGAAGTTTTGGGCAAAGAAAAGCAACGCACGATCAACCCAGAGACAGGGCAGCCTGAAACTACGTTAGCGGCTTACGGTACTGGTATGGCCAGTACCACCATGAAAGGGCTTAACGATAAAGCTGAAGCTGCAAGAGGACGCTACATTACCGCCAGTTTGCAAGAAGCTGCATTACATCGCAGAGCTTTTGATAAGCCCGCATTGACAACTGATGAGGCTCTAAAAGCCGCGTCACAAATGCATGATACCTTGAGCGAGTGGATACAACGCGTTCAAAATGCTCCCAAGCGTGACAAGGTTGAGCAAGTCATGGTGCAGCCAGCGCAGATGCGTGCGCACAAAATTATTCGCCCCGCACAGTTTGAAAAACAAACACAAGTTGATGCGCGTCCCATCAGGGACTATCGGTTTGGCGCATACGACAAAGCCGTGCAGGTTATTAAAGAGCAGTTGGACGAACACCGTGCTGAGCTAAACAAACTGCCCAATAACGCTAGACGTGTTGAGCAACTATTAAAGACACAGTTTGCCACCACAGAAGCTAAGAAAACTGCGGAAGCTCGTGGCGAGACTGCAACCACACCAGCCGGACAACTACGTCGCCGTACTGAGTTTGTTCGTGACAAAATGGCCAAGATGGGCGGTATGCGCCCTGCGGCTAGGGATGCGCTCAATCAAGCCGCTGATCTTATGGATGCGGGCAAAGCAAGCAATCCGGTGTTGGATGCCGTTGAGAATTTAGTAGATCGCATTAACTCTGGCAGACAAGTTACACAAACCGATATCCGTGAGCTCAACGATGCCATGGCCGCTGGCAAACCCACAGCCATGGAGCAAAAAGAGGCGGGGCAGAAGTCTTTGTTCCCTGAAACTGAGAAAGATATTGGTTACATCCGCGCTACTCCAGCCAACTTTGCAAAGTCTCCTAAACTTGTGCAAGCAAGAAAAGCAATTGATGATGCCAAGAAATTGGCCGTTAAACTTAAGCGTATTGCTGAGAATCAAAAACAAGCAAGGCTAAAACTTGTAGCGGACTTGGCTAAACAAGTTGAACATCAGCGCGGAGATTTTGAACAAGCTGTTGCTCGTGCTAGAGACATTGCTAGGGCATACATTAAACAAACAGTAGATCAGTTTCTTGATCCTGAGATTCAACGTATTAGCGATGGGCTTGATAAAGCCACAGTCGCTTTGGACAAAGAACAAATTGAGCTTGATAAGATTAACGCACGTTTATCAGGTGTTCTTACCCAAAAAGAAGGTGCTAATCGCACGGAGCTTGCAACGTATCAGTTGTTTAAGTACGAAGAAAAAAATGCCATCATTGCAGATTTGCAAAAAGAAATTGCAGATCAAACAGAAAGTCTTAACGGTCTTTTAGAAGCCAAGCATAGCGAAATAGATAGCGCTGAGATTATGGTGCAAGCCATGATGAGCGATCAAGTTCAAACAGAACGCAAGTATCTTGAGATGCTTGAAGAACAACTGGCCGATGCCCGAGGCGAACCTGTTAATGCTAGACCCACTGGTCAAAGACACGGCGTTTTTGGAAAGCATCCTTATCCATTTGCTTTGCGCGTGCTTGAAAAGAAAATTAAAAATCAAGAAACCAAAGTTGCAAAAGCAGAAAAAGACGCATCGGACTTTAAACAAGAAGTCAAAGATACCAAAAAACAATTAGAAGAGTTGCCCGGCATTACGCGCAAACAAGGGCGCGTTGAACCCATTGTCACGCCAGAACAAAAGAAAATTCAAAAACTGCACGATGACGCGGTGGATGCTGAACGCCATTTGATTGATCTTGAGCAGCAAAAAGAAATCCAACGTCTAAAAGCTGAATCTCTTAATGAAGAGATTGACGAAGCGTACGTGGATTTTATGGAACGGAATGGCCCAGTAACGGCTAAAGACCTTAAAAAATTAATTGACGCAGAAGAAACATCTAAAAGAAATAAAAATTACTATCAAGCAAAATTAAATTTATTAAATAGAATTACTTCTCTTGAAGCACAACTTGCAACACTTGGATTTAAAAAATCAAAACGCGCACAACAGCCCGCTACTGTACCAAGCACAAGTGCGTTATCTGCGGCTAAAGGGTTTAGAACCAGTTCAGAAGCAAACATAAACGAAGCAGCGCAAAAAAGGGCAGAAGCCAAAGCAAAAGAAAATACAAAACTTTTTGATGAAATAGAAGCATATGAAGAAGGAGAAATACCACCTTATGATTTTGGCGGTTCAAAAGAAGACCCTTTCTTTTCACGCGGTAGTACAGATAACCCCAGTACTGTTTCTACAGTTAGTACAGAATTAAAAAAACATTTTACAGATTTAAGCCGTATTAAAATTTATTCTTCTGTTGAAGCTTTAATACAAGGTAATCCGCAATATAAAAACCGTATTCCTTCAGATGCACGCGGTTTTGTAGATACTGCGGGCAACAAAGTTTTTTTAATTGCAGAAAATATTAATCAAGGGCAAGCGTTAGGTGTCTTATTGCACGAGGTGGGCGCACACGTTGGCTTAAAAAACATACTTGGTGAAGAACAATACAACACGCTTAGTGACACTATTGAATCTTGGGCAAAAAGAAACGACAATTCTATAGAATCGCGTATTGCTAAAGAAGCTATAGCCAGAGTAAAAGAAGCCAAAACACCCGCAAATCAAAGAGTGGATGAAATATTGGCGTATGCGGTTGAAGAAGCGGTTAAGGCTGGCGTTACTCCCAACAAAATCAAAGGTGTGTTGGGTGAATGGCTAAGTAAAATTGCAGATAGTTTTCGTAAATTATTGCAAAAGTTTGGTATGCGCCCTGAAAGCCTTGACGCACAAGGCTTGGTTGACATGGCATTTGGTGCGGCACAAATGGAAATGCAACCTGTACCAAGTGGTATGAGTCGCCGTGCCTTTTTACGTGGTGCAGTCGCCGCTGTTGGTGGAATGCACTTACCAGCAGTTAATATGGATATGTCTATTAACGCTAAAGCAAAACTGTTTAACGCAACATTAGATGCCGCTGATTCATGGTTTAGCACTGTAAGAGGCATGGCTAAAACTCCGGCTTTACGAAAAATGTTAAAAGAATATTCTTTTGATATAGATAATGATATATTTGCTGAAGCGTTGTACAAAGCAGATCCCGACATAGAAGGTACAGAAAGTCTGTATTCACATTTACATTGGAATAGTTACGGCAATGGAGATTCTACTGAATCTTTAATAGATTTATTAAAAACAAAACCTGACGCAGTTGAAAAATTACAAGCGGCTGTTTTAGATGTACGTTCACAGCTTGTTGCTTTGATAGATAAACTGCCCAAAAAAGAAAACGGAGAAATTGCAGAAACTGATTTACCTGAAGTGGGAGAATTGTTGTTCTCCATAAAGCCCAAATACAACACTGCTGAGTTTGAATCCATTGGCAAGATTGGCGATAAGTTTATTGCCAAAGAAAAAACGTTCTACGATAAAGTCAAAGCCAACGCTACTGGTCTTGCTTTTGAAACACAAATTGTAGACAGGTTTGCTGGGTTTGAGCGTTTGGGCAAGATGATGGAGTCGTTGGTTGGCACACAAATGATGTACTATTTGCGCATGTATGATCAGCGCATGAACTTTGTGGCGCAGTCCGTAGCCAATGGCGCTTTGCAACTTACCAAAAAAACTCGTGCCGATGGTCGTGTTGAGCGTTTAATTGAAAGCAAACCGGGGCCGAGCCTCAAGACCACGGTGGAGATTTTGAAAGATGCCAACCCGATTGTTGGTAATAGCGAAGCGGTAAACAGATTGTTTACGTTGTACTTGTCTTCTATTCGCGCTAAAGAAAAAGGATTTGCTGCACTGCATTTTGGCGATCAAATATCTGAAGCAGAACTGAATGACGCGTTTAAGAAGATTGAAGCTAATGCTGATCTCAAAGCAATCTTTACCCGCGCTCGCAATGAATACAATGAATACAACCGCAATCAAATTAAATTTGTGGTTGAGTCAGGCGCTTTGTCCAAAGAAACTGCGGACAGACTGCTCAAAGAAAACGATTACATTCCTTGGTATCGTGAGCGCAACGGCGTTGCGGAATTGATTATTGGCAAAGAAAACCCAATTAAAATTGGCAGTATTGCTGAACAACCTTACCTACACGAGTTGGTGGGAGGCGAAGCGCCAATTCTTGACTTCATGACAAGCTCTGTGCAGAACACCAATATCTTGGCTGATATGGCACTTCGTAACTTGGCTACGAAAAACGCAGTGTTTGAGTTGGCTAACATGGACTTGGCGCACATTGGCAAAGGCAAAGGCAGTGCAAGCCCCTACACAGTGCGCTTTAAAGACGATGGCGTTGACAAGTTTGCCATTATTGACACAGATAAAGTTGGCGTTCCTGCTGATGTATTGGTCAAAGGCATGGAAGGTATACCAACCCAGATGCCGTTTGCGTTCCGTATGATGGGCATACCCGCAAGACTCTTGCGTAAAGCCGTCACGGCATCGCCCCTGTACGCGGCAAAGCAATTGTTCCGTGACTCTTTGGCCGCGCCTATTCTTGCAGGTGCTGACTTTACGCCTGTGTTGGGTTCGTTAAAAGAAATTGGTAGTGCAACCAAGTCCACGCTAGAGCAACGCGGCATCACTGGCGGTCAGATATTCACAGGTTCTAATGAAGACTTGACCAAGATTCTTAGAGACGTAGCTAGTGGTAAACCCGGATGGCTCAATGCGTTTGCTAAGTTTGAAGCCATGTCGATGGAGGCAGATGCCACAACACGTCGTGCCCAGTACAACAGCTACATCCAACAAGGTCTTTCTGAAATGGAAGCCACGTTGATGTCGTTGGAGTCTATGAACTTTAACAAGCGCGGTGCATCACCAAGCGTGCATATCCTTAACTCTATTATTCCTTTCTTCAATGCGCAGATTCAATCGTTGAACGTGCTCTACAAAGCCATGACAGGCAAGATGCCGTTCAATGAAAAGCTAAAGATTCAAGAAAAGATGTTGATGCGCGGTGCCATGATTGCGGCGGGTTCGTTGGCTTATGCAGCTTTGATGCAAGATGACGATGCGTACAAGAACGCTACGCCTGATCAGAAGTATAACAACTGGTTCCTACGTTTACCCGGAGTTGATGAGCCTGTTCGTCTGCCCATCCCGTTTGAGGTTGGGTATATTTTCAAGGCATTGCCCGAGGCGTTATACAACACGATGGTCAACAAGCATGGCGGCGAAGAAGCCGTCCAAGCGTTTAGCGGTATCATAAAGAACTTGATTCCCGGCGGCACATCGTACGGCATACCACAAGCATTGAAACCTGCCATTGAGGCGGGGCTAGGCAAATCGTTCTACACAGGGCGCGACATCTTGTCACCCGCAGAACAACACTTGTTGCCCGAAGATCAGTTCCGCGCCAATACCACAGAAGCCGCCAAGATGTTTGGTAAAGCTACTGGCACATCGCCCATTATGTTGGAGCATCTTGTCAACGGCTACACAGGCACCTTGGGATTAGCGTTCTTACAAGCCCTCAGTTTTGGTGTTCCAAAAGGCGCTACGCCCGAACAAGCCGTGGGACGTTTGTCAGAAATGCCTGTTGTTGGTGGCGCATTCCAACCCAATGATGCGGGCGGTATTATCAGTAGCGTCTATGACCAAATGACGGAATACAAAAAAGTTAAAGCAACTTTTGAAGAGCGCATCAAACGAGGCGACAGATCTGGCGCTATGGAGCTTCTCAGCGAGAAAGGCAACGAGATCGCTATGAGTCAAATGGCAGACCACTTTACGTCTACCATGAAGAAGTTGACAAGCTACGAGAATGCCATCCGCGCATCAGACTTGTCGCCCGCAGAAAAACGTCAGCGTTTGGATGAGGTGCGCAAAATGAAGATTGAGTACGCCAATATGGTTCGAGACGCTAGCGATAAAACCATACGCCAATAAGGCCGTCCTTGATCCCGAATACGGCTTGACCTTTCATACGCACAGAGACTGCGGCGCGGAGCCCCAGTTCTCTGGCTTTTTCTAGATTAAGCGCGGGGACAAAGAACCCCTCACCCGGCTTTAGCTTCGTCCAAGGATAGCGTATTGCCGTCAAAGACATCCTCCTTAAAGGTAATGTGCATAACATTCACCCGCATCAGGGGGCCGTTAGTCTTGGCAAGCATGTCTTTCTTGATATATGTTACAGGGAACATAGCCTCCATCTGCGACTTGAACTCGTCGTAGCCAAAACTCATGCTGACGCAATGCTTTTTCAGCATGCTCTCCTCAATGTAGAACTCCCTGTATCCCGCACGCAAGAGCCCGTGCTCCACACGCCCAAGCACTTTAGCCTTGGTGACCGACTTGTCAACAGTGCCGTCCTCCCCCCATGAGGCCAGTAAGCGGCCATCGGACTTCTTGATAACGATAAAACTGCCGTAGTTGTCGCTGATGTATGTGTTGAGTACGTCTTCTGCGGTGCGCACACTACTGCCAATAACCACGCGGGCTTTTTCTACAAGCTCTTTTAGAGAGTTAATAACCTGATTTATCTCTACCTCAAGGATGTTGGCATATTCTTTGCGTAGTAAAATAGCGGACGCAACAATAATCGTACACCCAGCATGCCAGAATCTTTCATCGTCAGTGAAGCCCATTACTTTCTTCAGGTGTTTGTGCACCTTCTGCACAACCTTCTCAGCGGTTTCTTGATTTTTAACCAACCAACGAACCCAAGTCTCGCCCGCTACGCCATAGTTGTCTTTGAGGTCTTGCAGAACTCTGCGCTCTTCAGGCGTCCATTGCAACTTAACATGTGGCGTCCACTCTAGCATCCTCAAAAGCTCGCCGTTTGAACTGTGCTTACGCGCGCCTGCCATGTAGTCCGTCAGCTTTTCATTGGATGTCATGGTGCACGTTTCTCGCCACGTACTGTGGTTGATCCGTTCTGCATTCACATCCGCTTTCATACGCTCTCTGCCCTGTGCTTCAGCAAAGTCAAAGATGAAAGTGGGTGCCCATTCCATGTCTTTACGTTGTGCGCTCGTGATCTCATCAATCAAAAGTGGCAGACTTCCTAGCAATCCAGCACGCTGTTGCATAGCTACTGGGGATGTTCCTTTGCCTGTCCTGTATCTGAGCGGGTGACCCCAAACCCCTGCCTTGGCGCTAAGAACTAGGGACTTACCCGTACCTGACCAACGTGATCCAATGTGCCAAACAAAACCTTCAACCTGTGTGAACCGCATGAGGGCTGAGCCAAACGAGTCAAGGCAAACAGCAAGCGCCGTCTCCATGTTGGGTTTGTTAATGAAAATGGTCTGCCACAATCTCTGCCACTTGGCCAAGTCTCCTTTAGGCGTGGTGTTTCTATTGATGTTCTCAAGGCCGGGCATGGGGACGAAAGTCTCACGGCCATCAGGGCTGAACACGCGGTTGTTGTATACGAACGAGTTGTCCGCTTGCCATCCACATTGGTATGGCACAACGATGGGTTTCTTGGTTCTTGATGCTTGGCGCACGCAAGCACTAACGTATTCGTATAAAGTTTTGTCGTAGCCCGCAAACGTGGACACGATGTTCTCGGCGGCCAACCACTTCAAAGTCTCGACATTGCTGACAATGGATTTCTGTGGGAAGTTTAAAGTCTCCACGCCATCGGGTCGGCATGCGGCCATGTGCACTAAATGCTCTGTCTCAGTCTTTAACAAATCAACAACAAAGAAATCGTAGTCAAGTAGTTGAATGTTTTTTTTGGTCTTTTTGCCTGTGGTTTCGTCTTCCTCGGAGCGCGTGCAGTAAATGCCACCATGCTCGCCGTAACTATATCCTCGTGGGGGTTCAGGGCGTGTGACGCTTGGCGCTAGGGGCAAGCCGTCTTCTTCGGGTTCGTAGGATTCTTCAACGTCAAGTTCTGACTCGTCAAAGTCCACCATTGCCACGGGTTTTAGAAGAATTTGTTTCTCAGTGTTGTCCGTCTTAATCTCTCTACCCAATATTAACGGGTTTGTAATTTTTCCCCAGTGCTTACATTTTGTGCAGATGCCGGGGTTTTCACTGTCCATCTTGATGCACGCGTATGGGCCTTTGATCTCCGCTAACTTCTGGTGCATCCGCTCGTGCGGATAAGGGTGCATATCGCTCAACCAGACGGCTTTTTCATCGCCGTCAGCGCATACCTTTGCCCATGATAAAAGACCGCGCCAAATCGGTTCTTTGCCATCTTCTTGCGCCGTTTTAATGTAGTCCTGAACCTGCCCACACTCATTCTCAAAACCTGAAAATAACGTGAAACTATCTTGAATTAGCTTAACCTGACTGGCCGTAGAACTTTTTGGCCTCTGCCCCGGGAGCACCGATGCGTTGTGTGAAACGGGCGAAACTGAAATGGGCGCTTGCGTCTTCTCATAAATAACTTTGGAAAAGTCTGCAAGATTGAACAAGTCGCCCTCTGTCATGATCTTGACCGGACGTGGGAGAGCATACTTTTTCTTGTGATTGTGTGTACCGGGCACACGCAGAATGCGTGCGCTGTCAGCAGTGACAGTCATGTCGATCTTGAAACTCTCCTGCGCCGCCAACCGCTTTAGATTCTCAGCAATAGGTTTCCAAATACCCACAGGTATGGCATCGGTGAGTGGCCAGTAGCAATGGAGCCCACCGCCTGAACTAACAATCCAAGGCCGCCCTATGACATCAAGGCCAGTTTTTTGCAAGAAAGCATCTAGCGCCAGTGCCGCATCTTTCTTGGTATCGTAACCATCAAGATCAACGAAGAACGACTTTACATACTCCGCTTCATCTGCTTTGCGTGTGCTTTTAAACGTAGCAACGGCAAAGAAAATGTCGTACTTAAAGTTGTTCCACTCGTCGATCTGTGGTTGCAGTTCCTCCAACGTATCAGCGTATACGTGTTGTTTGTGGTTGAGTTCTACCACGCAGTATTTTCCCAAACCTGCGGACGGCAAAACCACCGCTAGAAATTCAAGCGGAGTCATGTGTATCCTTGGTTCAGAAAAGTTCTAGCTGAGCGGGGTCTTTGGGAGGAAACTTGTCTTCAGGATGAAGCGCCGTGAAGCGTCTCAATAACTCTTGCTGATACTCAACAGGCATCGTGTTGGGATACCCGTCCAAGTAATAAGCGCAAGTACGGATAAGTTCTGTATTCGTCAGGTTTCTAGGTTGAATGCCTTGCATGCTGCTCTCCAAGCAACGTCCGCATTGGGGGACGACTGCAATATTTTAATAAGCGCTTGAACCGATGGGCGGTAAGCAACGAACACTTCTCCACCACCAAACCAATTGTAGACAGACTGGCGCGTAGCACCAGTCGCCTTGGCAATCTTGGTGACAGGGAAGTCGAGATGGACGGCCCACCGACCGAGTTGGTTGCCCAACGTCTTCGGTGCGACCTTCACGCTCTCAATCACCTGTGGAGAGTACGCCATTACTCGTCGTCCCAATCATCAACCATATCAGCAAGGGCGGCTTTGGCCTTGGGCACGGCACTCGGCTTCTTCTCTTCTTTGCGCACCACGGGCTCCTCATCCTCTTGCGCCACAGGAGCCTCAACTTTCTTAGGCTTCTTGCCGGGGATATTGATAGGCTCAGCTACTGGCGCAACATTGTCGATCTTGGCCACAGTCATTGTGATTGCTTTGATCGCATCATCAGTCTTGCCTTGTTTCACAGCGATGGGATGCTCGTCATCTGTTAGCCAACGCATTGCATGGAAGAACAACTTGGGTGACTCTGACTTTGTATCAAACTTCATGCGCGTCACAACCTCAGAGGGGTCAATGTTCTGCGCGGCCAACCAACGTGCGTAAGCTTGTAGTGGGCGTTTGTCTCCGTCTTCTTTACCAAAGATAGATGTAGCGGGCAATGCCAACTGCATCACGTCACCTTCAATATCATTGGCCAACACAACTGCAAGGCGGTGTTGATAACGGCATGCACGGCTAGTGCCTTGGCCTGATCCCGCAATGTTTTTGGGGCAGTCTCTGCATGTTTCGCTTTGTTTGTTAGGCACATCGGGCATTGGCACTTCACCATCGTTCGATGCGCAGTCAGGAGAGGATGCCTCGCCATCATAAGACTTCATGTAGAACTGACGGCCAACTTTAGCGGCGGCGTTCACGATCACAACATCGAGGTGTCTGTCTTCAATTGCGGCAACTTCTTTACCAGCACTGTTCAAGCGAAACACACCGCCTTTGATTGAGATGCGCTTACCGCCACCTACATTACCGCCACCCGCTAGGGCTTTGGCAACGGCAGACAACTCTTTGCGGTTCTTGGCAAACTCTGGTACTTGCGAAGGATTAAATAAAACTACATTGGTCATACGACTCTCCAATTATTTTGTGGGTTTACGAACAGAAATGTTGTACTCAGTTACTGAGTTCAATCCGGGGGGTAACTTACTGGGGTTCTCTTCCAAGAACGTTGCCATGTTTCCTTGCGCTATGCGCTTTTCTAACAAGTCAACGGCTTGGTTTTCAATAACGAATTCTTTGAATGCGTCCCAGTCTTGTGTGTTATAGCGTGTCTTTGTGGACAACACTACTGTGCCTTGATCTGTGCGAACAGAGGACATGCCTAATGCGAGCATCTTATCTTTGAGCGCAATCTTAACTTGGTCTTGTTGGGCTTTGATGACCTCAACTTCGTTCTCGTATGCTTGCGTCAACTCTTGAATGCGCGCGGCCATCTTGCGATAGACCTTTGCCAACTTATCCATGGGAATGTCGGCCATCTCATTTGAAGGTTCTTCAACCTTCGTTTCTTCTTCATCATCAATATCTAACATTTACTTCTCCTTTTGTTTTTGTCTAAGGTTTAACATCATACAATAAATTTTTACATGCGCAACTCCTTTCTTAAATATTTTTTACTTCACTACTGAACATACCAACCAATAACGCGTGGTCATTAACTTTAGTATTCATGGCCTTGAATAATTTCTTTTCAATCGGGCTTGACTCAATGTGTACCACAGTCACTTTGTCAGAGTCTTGTCCTTTGCGATCTGCCCGCGCAATACATTGCGTGTACATTTCTACGCTCATCAATGGCCCAAAAAACACAACTGTGTCCGCCGCAGTCAAAGTGATGCCATGCGCTGTTGCTTGCGGTTGGAGCACCAAGACTTTGATTTTGTCAGTGGTTTGAAAATCGTTGATGATTTGGCCACGCTTGCTCGCCGTCACGTCGCCGTGGATTTGCCCTACGGCATGACCGTTCCCTGATAAATGTTTGACGATGGAGTCAATGCTTGACCTGAACATGGCGAAGATGATGACCTTACGGCTTGTCTCCTCCAGTATCTCATCAAGCACGCGTAGGCGTGGGGATGCATCGAACTCGACAACTTCTTTGTCATCTGTATATGCCGCTCCACAACTTATTTGCAGGAGTTTGCTTACTGCCACACCCGCATTGACCGCACTAATGGTTTCCCCTGATGCGCGCACCATCATCTGCTCTTTGAGAAGTTTGTAGTACTTGGTCTGTTGCGGTGTCATTGGCACCTCACGCGTCACTGTTACCACAGGAGGCAGATCAAGGCATTGATCTTTTGTGAAACGTATTGCAGGTTGAAGTGCCTCGTGCACTAACTCTTTGGCGTTGGGTTTTGGTGCCCACTTGAACATGCTGAGCTTGTTCATCACCTTGTCGCGCCATGCCGTCTGAAATTTGGGCACACCTGTTGGGTTCACAAGTTTGGCCAAGCCATACGCATCCACAGGAGATTGTGAGGCGGGTGTGCCTGTCATCATCCACAGATATGTCTCAGGCCGTATGATGGATGCAAGCGCTTTCCATCGCCTCGTTGATGGGTTCTTGTATGCGTTGGCCTCATCCACAATGACCAGATCAAAGCGCCCATCATTCACAATCTCATTCGCAATCAAATTCAACCCATCATAGTTGGTGATGACGATCTCATAGTTTTGCTGAATCATCTCGATGCGCCGTGCGGCCTGCGCATGGTGCGCGACAACGGCAGAACGATGTATGACGCTACGATTGATGTCTCCCATCCACGCACTGTGCATGATGGACAAAGGACACAGGATCAATACGCGTTTGACTTCACCACGATTCATGAGATAGTCAGCCGCCCACAATGCGCTGAGCGTCTTGCCCGTTCCGGGGTCGTTGAAACAGAATGCTCTGCGATGAAACGTGAAGAACGATGCCGTTTCTATTTGGTGAGCCATTGGCAAATACTTGCCCGGCCACGTATAGCGCTTGGTGATCGGCGAAGGTACATCTTTGACACCTAAGTTCTTCAGCACCCTACACTCATCAAGTCCCCAATACACCGCTACTTCGTAGCCATCTTCAACCTCAAACACTTTATGCTTTGGGATGATACTGTACTTGTCGGGGTTACGCGTGCGAAACAGTAGCGCTTTGTTTTCTACGATTTGCATACATCTTCCTTCAATCTAAACCAATCCCCTTGTATTTCAAACTTACCATTGTGAGTAAGCCTGTCGCATGCATCTGCCCAAAAACGATCTTTAAATTCGGGATTACCTTGCGTTGATAGCCAACGATCTCCAAACAGTGCTTGCCACATATCTATCAAACGACTCAGCGGTATCATGTATGCTTCTTTTGTGTTTGGATCAAAATTAAAACCTTGCATTCGTATTATTCCATCGGGTTTGGTTTTTACTTCTTCCCACTTCTCAATATCATAAATAGATCTAGGATCCGTCCACCTAAATGCATCTGTAAATTTACCCATACTTACTCCTCTTTTGGTTTTCTGCACATCAAGCGCGATCTATCGGTGAGATAGTGCGCCTCCAGTTCTCCTTCCGCTCGTAGTCTTATCGCTATTGCCGAGAAGAAAGGATCATCAACTATCGTGTCGAGGTCGATCCAGTTGTTGCCAAACCGACACTCCCACATATCTACCAAGCGTTCACTTGGGAGTGTGGTCAGACTTTCTTGGGTAGGATCGGTTAGCATGCGCGCTTGTGGCTCTAAGATTGCCTCGAACAGTAGCTCCGCCTTTGGAGAGAGGTTTCTTGTGGTCAACATCTTTACCATCTCCTTTGTGGACAACTCCTTCCTTCTCCAAAATAGCCCTTGCTTTGTTGCGCGCGGCTCGCTTCTTTTTAACGGCAGGCTTGCCGTCATAGTTTTTGTATTCATGTTTGAAGTCTCGATCGGCTTTGTTTTTGTACGGCATAGCGCCTCCTAATGTTTGGGATTAAACTCACACGTTTTCACAGGACACCATCCGCACAAGGGCGTTTGGTTGGGATTCCACACGTCGTTGTCAAACGAAGCCGCAAGGCGAGCGTATCTCTCACGATAGTCCCACCAATATTTCTCCGCTTGATCGTGCGTCATGGACATTCTCACCATATCATTCTTGACCAAGAAAAGCAATGCAGAGTTGACCTTCCTAATATGGGGGAAATGCACAAACACCATGATAGACATGAGCACCAACTGATCTCTATCAGGATACTTGTTGTTGCCAGTTTTGTAGTCAGCAACCCACGCGGTTAAGTTGTCATCGTCAACAATTAGCAAGTCAGCTATACCCCGCACCCACACGTCACTTGCTTTCCACGTTGTTGGTTTCAAGTCAATGGTGAGCGCCATCTCATACTCAGCGAGCTTGCGCCCTTCCTTTTTGAGCAACGCATCCATCGTTGGTTGAAACTGTTCAAACTGTGGGGGCAACGGCTTACCTTCTTTCACATAGAGTTCGAGCGCTTCATGCACTACGTTCCCATAGCGTGTGGCATCAGTCTCTACGAACGGATAGTTCTTCAAGACCTTGATCTCATGGTATCGGCGTTGGCACCCCTCAAAATCTTTGAGAGAGCTATGTGACCATGCGGGTTTTTTCATATTAGAACTTTGCTGAATCTATTGCATCGGATAGTTTGTTGGCAAATGCACGAACGAACCTTTCATTGTCTGTTAGATCATGTCCCATGTCTTCGAGAATAGCGTGAGTTAGCTCATGCCAAAACGAATTGCTGACCTCGGCTTGCGCAAGCTTCTTGCCCTCTGAATGCGTGGACAGTGCAATCTTACGCGCGCCAAAGTTGATAGCGCCTATTGCCACGCCGTCAATGAGATCTTTGTGTATCTCAACCTTGTACTTCTTGTCACCAACTGTGATTCTTTTTGGTATCTTCATTTACTTCTCCTAGTTTTTTGCTGATCCATATCTACGATGCGCGCCCACTTCTGCATCCAAAGGTATCTTGGGCATGTAGCGCGGCTCCATAGTCATTTGTGCCAAGACCCAAGTCTTAGCTTCTTCCACTTCAGCATCTGGCACGACAGCGATTAGCTCATCGTGCACTGTACCTGCTATGAAGTATCTTTTGGATACTCTGAGCATTCCGTCTGTCATCACAATGCGTGCGAGTGCCTGTGTGACGTTGTTCGTTATCTTACCCGCGTAAAGTTTGGTAGCGTCTGGCCCATACACGTATTGGCTCCTACCATCCTCATCCTTCTCAATCCTCAAATTGGGATAAAGAAGTTTCATTCCATTGGGCAATTCTATTTCTTCTTTTCTAAATGTCAAGCATTTATATGTGTGTTCTTCACCGCCGAACAATGCGCGTTCAAGCATGCCGTTGCACATATCCCAGAATGCGACCACTGGGTACGCCGTTGAACGATAAATGTCTATGATTGCTTTTGAAGCAACCGCGTGATCAAACAACTCTTGAATTGTGCATGTATGGGGGATGTCTCGCAAACGTACTTCGTTCGCCGTCCATTCTGCAAACTTGCGTGCAAACTCTTTATCAACCCCTAACTTCTTAGCAAACGCCCTCTCATACCTGATCGGCGGCGCCCCGAGAAACCCTGTGAGTAATTGCGAGGCAAACGATGCCCACCCGAGACCATACCCACAGCC
>Ga0208379_1000592_pt1 | contig 15655 bp, 13 predicted proteins | sample CryBogCBE02Aug07_FD_184559 | JGI IMG/M metagenome (GOLD analysis project Ga0208379, IMG submission 184559) | Freshwater microbial communities from Crystal Bog, Wisconsin, USA - CBE02Aug07 (SPAdes) | ecosystem: Environmental > Aquatic > Freshwater > Lake | place: Crystal Bog, Wisconsin, USA... | reverse complement strand
ATTACAAAAATTGTCCTCACACTTTGACAACTATGACATACAGCCCACCAAGGCAGGAACTAACATACACCGTATAGCACAAGAAGAAGGCCGATTGCTTTGGTCCAGCAAGCAAGGTGTGGCGGAAGCAACAGGCGACAAACCGTTTGACACTATGATGAAGACTATCAAGAAAGGCACTGGCAAACAGGCCACTGCTGATCGCAAAGAACAGAAACAACGCAATCAAGAACAAACACGTCAAGCTATAGATAACATGTTCGGCGGTGGCAATCCCGCTGACAAACTCAGTATTAGAAAGAAAGGTGTGGCGGAAAACTTTGCAGATGGTAAACATCCCGGACGCAAAGGACTTGCCAAGCGTAGCGGAGTAAATACAAAGGCCAGTGTGAGCAGCCTGCGCAAAACTGCCAAACACAGCACAGGTGAGAAGGCACGCATGGCACATTGGCTAGCCAATATGAAGTCTGGCCATAAAAAATTAAAAGAAGATGTACAAGATAGTAAAGAATTAGACGAAATATTAGTACGTCTATGTGAATTAATTATTCAAGGTAAAAAAACTGACAGCGAGGAATACGGTTGGGTCGCAGCCTGTGTAGTTGATCCTAACGGCGGTTATGCAGTAGGCATAAATGAAGCTAGAGATCATGGTTTAAGGGCACATGCTGAACGTGTTGCTATTGAAAATTACAAAGATAGGTACGGAGATATTCCCCGAGGAAGTGTCATAGTTACTACTCTAAGCCCTTGCAATGAAACAGATGATGCTACAGCACAAGGTCGTTTAGGCGATAGTTGCACAGATTTAATCAACAAAAGTGGTATTACGGAAGTTTATTGCGGATATTGTGATCACAGTCAAAAAAATGAACACAATCGTTATAGTGAAATATTTACTGGTAATCCACAAATACGTGAACTATGTAAAAAGTTTGCCAGTACATTCTTACCACCAGAACAACTAGACGAATTATCGTTTTTAGGATCACCTTGCACTAAAGATTGTTCTGGACACAGAGCTGGGTACAACTGGTCAAAGCAACGAGGCAATGCTGAGTCTAACAGTTGGAGTCAAAGTTTTAACAATGGAGCGGCATTAGCCCGCGCAGGAAAATGAGAGCAAGCGAATTTATAAACGAAGATATTTCACAACGCGAACTTAATTATGTTGAGCAAGTGGCTGATGAGTTATGGGGTAAATTGGGCATTGATATTAAATTTACGCGACATTTTTTTGACCGAGTGAATGATGAACGTAATGGTAAGTCAATCACAGCAGATGAGCTAATAAGACTATTCCAGCAAGAATTTCAAAAGAACGGAATACAAATAGCCAATATGAGACGACCAGAAGCAGTTATGAAGGATTTACTTACCAACATTAATATTCCTTTTGTTATCAACAACAAAGGTGATGAAAAAGAATTGGTTACGAAAACTGTTATGCGCAAAAAGAACTTTATGACCACAACTCCGGTATATCCAGTTTCAGAAGCACAGCTAGACGAAGGAGCATCGTCACTGTTATATCACTATGCTGGTATAATTAGTGCTCGTGATATAATTGTAGACGGAGCATTTAAATTAAGCAGTATCACTGGTAATCGTTCAGAAGAACAGTATGCCCCATCAGGATATCCATATTTTTTAAGCACCACACGCAGTAAAGTTGGTGACTATCATCGTTATGTAGGATCTGGGGCTGTTATGTTTGTATTAGACGGTGATTGGTTTGGGCAACGATATCCAGTTAAACCTATAGATTATTGGGAACGCAGTTGGTTACAAAGTGGGGGTACACGCACCAGAGAAAGCGAAGATCGTGTGTTTAGTAAAACCAGCGAAATACCTATTGACGGTGTCAAGGCTGTGCATGTATTGATGAAGGAAGCGTCGGAAGTGAGAAGTCCTGCTAGTAGAGATTTATTGATATCTGCCAAAAAACGTGGTATACCTGCTTTCTTATACATAGACGAAAACGCATGGAGATTACAAGATACTAGACGTTCAGTGAGTCCAACACAGGCTGTCAGTGTATTAGGCGGTGCCCAGCCTAGCCAATCATCACGCATGGGTAGAAATTATTTAGAAGATATACTTGAAATGATTTTCAAGAAGAAGAAAACTGAGCTCACTCCTAGCGCAGAAAAACGTGTAAGAAATTTACTGATATACGGAGCTCGTCACCCTGACGAAGATGACGGGCTCGGTGTAGACATGAGTAACGCACGTAAACCCAATAGTCCTGATTATCCCAGCGCGGTAAAAATTAATAGTTTTATGCAGAAAAATAATATTAAAAATACCGTTGACTTAAAGAATTTTTTAGTTAAAAAATGGGAAGATTCTGGATTTTTTGATAACAAGGAATAATTATGGAAAAATTTGAAAGTGACACATTTTTTAGCCACGTTAAACACAACGAAGGCGAATTCAAAGGCGGCGGTCTTAGAGATTTCTTTTTGTATAAAGACCTGGGCGTAGCTGACGCAACCAAAGGACGTGTATTAGCGCATATTACCAAAGCCAATTTACCTCCGGAAAGTTCAGGTGGAACTGGGTGGCATTATCATGTGGCTGAATTTCAAATTGTATTCATGCTAAAAGGGTGGGCCAAGTTTATGTATGAAGATAAAATTACTTTAGTAGAAGCCGGTGATTGTGTACAACAACGTCCGGGTATAGTGCATTATTTGTATGACTACAGTCCTGATATGGAATACTTAGAAATCATTACCCCGGTAGATTACGGAAGTATTCCTACAACTGGACCGTGTGATATACCTAGCCCTGCTAGTTGGAAATAATATGATTTTAGTCTACATACACGGTGCTAGTGCTACCCCACAGAGTTTTAACTATATTAGGAGTTACGTTGGCATGGATGACATGGTCTTGTCTTATGACAGTGCCGCTGGCTTTGCTAATAATCTTGACCATATGAAAACTCAACTTAAAAAGGCTAAAGATATATTTTTTATAGCCCACAGCTTAGGTGGGGTATACGCACTTCATTTGGCCAACGCCATGTCTAAAAAAGTCATAGGTGCTGTTACTTTGAGTACACCTTATGGCGGATCTGACGTAGCAGAAGTAGCCAAATACTTCTTACCTTACAGCAGATTAATGAAAGATATCGGCCCAACCAGTTGGGCTATGAAAGAAGCTAAGAACATACAAGTACAACATCCTTGGTGTAACATAGTGACTACAACAGGCACTAGCCCGTGGATCGCCGCACCAAATGACGGGGTAGTTACTGTTTCTAGCCAAACAGAATTCAAAGATCGTATGGATTTAATTGAAATAAGCTGTAACCACTATGAAGTAGTCTTGAACAAAGAAGTAGTTGACGTTATTAAAAATCGTGTTAAAATGGTTAATTAACTTGTAATAAAAGAGGTAAAAATATGAGATTCTATGAATTTTCTAAACTAACTGAAAATGCTACAACTACCAGCGGCAGCATTGCTCCTGTTGTGACAGCTTTAGGGGCAGTACAAAGAAGAATGCCCGTATCAATGCTTTCAGCTAAATACACTAACGAACCTACTCCCAATACACCAAAAGAGTATAAAAAGTATCGAAATAAATAGGATTTACTATGTTAGCTGACTTATTGAAAGTATTATTAGCCAGTACGTATGCGTACACTATCAAAGCCCAGTTATTTCATTGGAACTGCGAAGGGAAAGATTTTTACCAATTGCACAAATTCTTTCAAAAAGTCTACGAAGACGCATACGATGCCATTGATCCTACAGCAGAATTTATACGCTCTATAGGAGAATATACCCCCGGAAGTTTAACACGTTTTTACGAACTTACCAGAATACAAGATCAAACCAAAATACCAAGAGCAAGACTGATGATAGAAGAGCTGGCCTCTGATGCTGACGTCATGATTGGATTACTCGACGAATGTTTTGCGGCTGCTAGCCAAGAAAACAAACAAGATGTTGCCAACTTTATTGCCGAAAGATTAACTGCTACCAACAAATTTAAATGGATGTTAACCAGTTTTTTAAAGGAAGATAGGGCATAATATGAGCGACGATATATATTCAATACTAGAAAGACTTGCGTTGGCTGAGGCTAAAGCAAAACCCTTACCTGCTTTATTAAAGAAAAAACCAAAAGAAGATTTTACACCTGGAGTAGGCGGAGTAGAATTCGCCGAAGATCGTGTTAAAGAAGACGTGCTGTCTAAAGTAAAAACCAGCTTTGTTGATTATCTCGAAGGTTTAGAAAATGAAATTAAACACGACAAAGATTTACTTACTAGAAAAAAACAAGATCTAGATTTAAAGAAAAAAGAACTACGAGATTTAGAACTTCAGCAAAAGGCAAAAGTAGCAGAAGAACCTACCCAAATTCCTGCTGGTGGAGAAGCCGTTGCCAATGACACTAGTCCAACGTATGCGCAAGGAGGTACCAATACCTACGCAGAATCTGCTCCCGTGAAGACTTTGCATTTTCCTATCGAAAGTGGTGATCCAGCATTAGGGTCCGGTGGTGGTGGACATGCGCTGGTCGAAATACACGGCGATGAACGAGATGGATTTCGCATTAAACGAGCAGGTAAAGAACTAGCATCGCGCTTTGCCAGTTTAGAAGAAGCCGAAATGGCACTGGAAATGTTTGCGGCTCATCGCAAATCTAAAATTGCTCAACAACAACAAGCAGCCGATTACATCGAAGAAAAATGAAACTATTTGATCTTTTTAACAAAAATTTAAACGAGCACATCGACGAATGGCTTAATACCGCGCCTGGTCATGCTGATCAAACAGAACTAACACCTGTCGATGAAATGACGCCGAATCAACTACAAAACAAAGCAATGGCAGCAGTAGTGAGAAAGGCTCGTCATTTAAATCGCTATGGTGAACCTATATATGAAGAAGACGACTTGGCTGATAATCTCTATCACGAGTTAGAAAACAGTTATCCAGGATTAGTTAGAGATTATGGACACGAAGTAGTTGGGGATGCCATACTAGCTGTAGTGCGACAAGGTAAAGGTAGTAATCTAAAAGCCTTAGCCCAAGATGTTGTGCGTATTATTAAAAATCGTGTAGTCGAAACAACTATAGCAGAAGGATTATCTAAGTATAATTTAAATTTAGCGGCCATAGAGCAACACATAGGCGAGATTTGCATTGATGGCGGAATATCTGCTAAAAATCAACACATTTATAAATGGTTAGCAGAACAGTATCCAAATAAAAATATGTGGCCTTTGTTTGATGCTATTATTTGTGAAAAACTAGAGCACGTTTATGGTAACAAAACGCTGACAGAAGATGCCAATAAAGATAAAAATCTAGTTCATATTTTCAATCAGTTTAATAGTTGTGCTACTGGCAATAAAGTTAAACCTGGTGATTCAATATCTGTAATTGAATTGTCAGCATACATTAATAGCAAAACTATATATGTAGAATCATGGTTAACTCCTCACAAAGTTGTTCAAGTAGATGCTCAATTTTTATATTTAGATAATAAAGAAATATTTCCAAATATAAATGTTATTCAACAAAACATGCAAGTATGGAAGCAAATAATTTTCTTCCGTGATTCAAGCAAAGCGGAAAACTGTTTAACAATGTTAAGCCTTTTCGGCGATCAATATGGAGATTGGAAAATAGAATTTGACAATCACGATGCTGTCTCTGAAGACGACAGCGATGTGATAAGTCACATGTCACGAGACTTAATGAATCCCGACGCAGGTAAGATGGCTAAACTTAGACATCGTCGTGATCAAGAACGTGAAGATGAATATCGAAATGCTCAATATAAACACGACGAAGTTGAAGATGAAGTAGATGAGGGTTTAGGGGATGACTTTGCTCAGTTCCTTAAAGATAAAAACACAAAACATCGTATACAAGGAACAGCCGATCAAGAACGTCAACGTACAGCAGACATGATTGCCGCCAGAGAAAAAGCTCGCTCTAATGCTCCTACACCGCCAAACCCCGACGTAGATCGCATACCAGAACTAGAAGCAAAGTTAAAAAGCTTGATGGCAGAGTTTGATCCCAACTATCAATACAGTGATGACCACGGTTTTTGGTCAAAACAAAATCAGCTACACAGTATGATTACAGCACTAAAAAGACGTATAGCTGATGCTAAAAAATCAGCGAGTATAAGCGAAGATCAGTTTGTAAATGAAATAAGTTATTCATCGGGCTTGGGTGATCTAGCTATGTCAAGTAAAGAACTTATTAGTCAATCATCAATTGATGGTACTATTGGATCAAAGAAAGTGTTTTTGTTTGCTAGTGTACCAAATAAAATATATTTTTTCAGTGACGGATCAAATATAGAAGCGTTGATTTATCTAGTGAATGATAGATTAATGGCAATGAAAAATTTTTCAGGTAACAAGGGTTTAATTTATAATTTATTCCAATATATTGTCAATATTAAACAAGAAAAAATCACATTATCAGCCAAAGATAAACTGACTTCTGAGGGTATTGATTGGATTATTGGTCAAATCAAACGTCCAGAGGGATTTAAAATTTCTAGTCAAGACGGAAATCCCATTGACGCAGGTTCTCTGTATGACGAATGGGAACGCTCACGTGTTACTGGCACAGCAAGACCAACTGATATTGTAATCAGTGAATCTAAAAATGCATTCCAAATACAAGAAAATGAAAAACGTTTGATACCTATGGATATTTTTGGCGTGACCTCAAAACAAATTCACGAAACAACTATTAAACGATTGTATGTTCCAGATTTATTTGAATCTTACAATAGTCAATTTAAATCAAAAGAAGCCGCTATAGCCTACGCTAAGGAACGAATTAAAACATTCCGTGATCCAGATGATGGAATTGAAATATATGCTATGCCCGACGGTGGTTGTGATGTTGTACACACAATGAATTCAAATGGCCGTAACCATGTCATTCAAAATGGTGGTAAAAAATTAGGAACAGTTGGACCAAGATATCGCGGTGTAGCAGAAAAACAAGTTCGTAGTACAGATTTAGACGAAGAACAGTTAAATGAATTTAACGATACTGTTTTCGTTGTAAGTTATATAGACAACGACACTGGCGAAGAAAACACCATTAAAATTGGTGCTACAACCCCAGAATCTGCTAAACAAAAAGCATTAGAGAAATTAAAAAATAAAAATTTAGATATTTCGATAACAAACGTTGAACAACACGGTGTAGTTCCCGGGTCTTCAAAAGCCGATGAGGCAAGAAAATGGAAGCAATCAATGCTTCAAAAATTTGCCCATGATCAATTGAAGACTGAATATCAATGGGCCGCAGATCATGATGTGTTCATGAATAAAGAACAAATATTAGCATACATAGATGCCTGGACAACCGATGACAAATTAACTCCATTGGAATTTATGCACAACAATGGATTTGATCAAGAGAATCTTTTTAAAGGCTTTTTAAGTAGATTAATAAAAGCAGGTTTTAGTAAAAAAATGTTGATGGCCATGTGGCATAGTTTTCGTAAGACTGGTAGTGCTGGCAATGTTGGTCCAGGCATGTCTAGTTTAATGGCTAAAGAGTTATTAAAAAATAAGCTCAGTAATCAAGGTGTGACGGAAGGCAATGTAGCAGAAAGTGACCCAAGCGGATTATGGGCCGCTAGCCAAGTTGAGCAATATGTTGCTTGTATGGTAGATTTTAATCGTTCAGGTCAAGCTATTGTGCGTAGATCAAAGCCAACAAGTAAAGCAAAAGCACATGAAATTATTAAAAACGCCTTAGCAAAAAATACATTTGTACATCCTCCTTTCATGACTGTTTATCCAGCAAGTGCCGGTAGACCAACGGGCGAAGAAATAATGAAACAGTTCCCTAATATGTCAAAGCAAGGTGTTGCGGAAGGATTTAGCGTAAGATCTGATCATACATGGCGTTCAAAAATTCTTGAAATGACTGACAATGTTTACCATAAAGATTTTGCTACTTGGTTATCACAGTACGAAACTCAAGTACCTGAAAAAAATAGCAAGTGTATTTTAGCTTTGATAATACACACTGGTTCAATTAGTGTCGACGCAGGAAAACCAATTCTATGTTTTTATGGAATAGGTACTTATTTAGGTGAAGATGAAAATCATTATATTATTACCAATAAAAATAATATACCATGCCGATATAACAAAAAAGATCAAAAAGTGTTTAAGTCACCCCAAGATTTTGAAAAATTTAAGCTTACATTATCTTTAAAATTTGGTGACGCAGATTATCAAGAACAAGATTTACAAGAAGATAAAATAAATGAATTAAGTTCTGACACGTTGTCAAGCTACAAGGAAAAAGCCAAAAAATCTGCCGACGAATTAACTGCCGCTGGTAAGCACAAGCAATCAACCAACCGTTGGGGCAATGTTATGAAGGCTACTGGTAAGCAAATAGATAAAACTTCTGCTAATATACAAAAAGCACTAAAAAGAACCAACGAAGACGAATTAAGCGAAGCTTCACTAAATTCAACTCTAAGAAAACATGGCGAGCAAATTTTATCTACCATGGACGCAGAACGTAGATTATCTGCCGGCGAAAGAATATTTGCTTATCACGAATTAGATGAGTTACCCACAGAAATTACCAGTATAGATGAATTAGAAAACTGGGCTCCGGATCAATTATTGGCTCTTCCAGCTGGGTTGGGCGAAGGTTGGAAAAGTAATCTAGCAGGACTAGCGTTAGCCGCCGGAGCTGGTGCCGGGGCAGTTGGGTACCACGATGCTACTAAAGACGTAGAATACAAAGGCTATCAATTTCAACATGCTCCTGCTAATACTCCTGTACCAGGTATTGCTCGCTTGATAAAAGTAGATGGCAGACCATTGCTGATGTGGAAAGATCCAAACCCTGATGCAGAAGGTAAACCCGTATTTTTATATAAAAATAAAGCCGAAGCCGATACCGCAGATGTGTTGGAATCAGTTGGTAAACCTAGATCCCCAGGTGTTGCTAGTTCAGCAATACCAAAACCTCGTAATTTTGTTGCCAAAAATGTCAAAGTAGCCGGCAAAGCAGGTGCGCATAAAGATAAAAAACTCGCACAAAAACAAGGCGATGTAAAACACAAACGTGACTTGACTCCTGTCAGTGAAAATTTTGTTTCGTGGGCCATGCGTCAAGAAGAATACAAAGACTTTGCTAAGAATCCGGAAATTTACGAAAGTGCTCGCCAAGCTTATAAAAAATTACTATGAGAGCTAGAGAATTTACCGAAAGCCTACGTACCAAAAATCCTTGCTGGAAAGGTTATCATCCTGTGGGCACCAAAAAGAAAAAAGGCAAGACAGTGCCTAATTGTGTACCTATAGCAGAATCCGCTGACGAAAGCAATGACGAGTTAAAACCTGGTGAGTTTTACATTTGGAAGATTTATTTTGATGATGGAACCAACAAGCGTATCAAAGTAACTTCGGACAATTTTGACCCTGTAAAATACTACGCACAAAAAAATCAAACTGTAATTAAAGTTGATTACAGTTGGGAACCACAGAGGTAATAAATGAGAGAGAACGAATATCCAGTTTACCCCGAAGATGACGGATACGATAGGTTTAAAAACCCTTACAGTCCGGTATAATTAGTCATTGACATCTTACATTTCATACGTTATAATTAACGCATGACAACATTAAAAGCAACAAAAAGAATTGGCATGTTGGTAGCCCGCAATAATTTTGTATATCGCGGAGTCGGAGCTTATGCTAAAAGTATATTAGATTGGGCATTGGCAGCTGGTTATCACATAGATGTAATTTCTGATGACGCTGTAAGAGATAACGGATTGTTTGATCAATACCGTAATCGTGTACAATGGATTCAACCAGATACTAGAGTTGACGATAGAGTCTACAAAGAACTCAGTAGTTTTAACAAACCATTCGATATAGTTCTAAGTCTCAATTTTCGCAACGCACTAGTATCAGCTTTGCGAAGTCACACATATGATTTAATTATTACCAATGTCGGGGAAGCACTAGCCGCGGTCACTAGTATAGGCCTACACAAATACTGTACAGTACTACACCCAACGCATCACGAATCAGAAGCTGGTGTTACAGTTAAACACGATATATTTTCACCCGGAGTTGTAGATCAATATCGTGCGCTGTGTAACTTACCAGACGTATTGCTGGCTTGTCAAAGTTCTTGGGTACAAGCGCAAGCACAAGCACAGTACATTAATAAAAAAGATGAGTGTTTGATAGTTCCGCCGTTGGTACCAGAACAACAACTGCTTGACTTTACAACATTGCCTGAAAAACGCTGGGGAGTTGGATTTATTGGACCGTGGGAACCACGTAAAAACCCCGAAGCTTATATTGCCGCGCTTAAAGCATCAGGTTTACCTGGTGTTGTATTGGTGCCATCAGAAACCAGTGCTAAAAAGTTCGAAGAGCGATTCAAAAAAGAAAGTATTGAGTATAAGATACATGTAGGTGTTACTGCTCAAGAAAAAACCAATATCATACAAAGCATGGCAGCCGCTTATCATCCTGCCGTCAGTGAAACATTTGGATTAGGTGCGTTAGAAACCGCACACGCTTGCCCAACGGTATTGTTAAAGAAAAATACGTGGAGTCAAGCACACAGTGATTATGCCATCATCGTTGACGAAGGCGAAGTTGCTGATATACTTAAACAAGTATACGGGCTAGGAGTAGCAGATGATATACGACAAACGCTGACAAAACGCAACAGCAATATTAGGCAACAGTTATCAAAGTTATGCGAGCGTGAAAAAATTGCTATTCCAAAAAACAACTTTTTCAAAGCCTTAACTGAACAAGGTTTAATTAAACACGAAGATTTTACCAGTGCGCAAAGTAGTTTTTGTACTGACGAGATTTACAAAATGCTTAAGTTACCTGCGGTCAACGAAGTAGAAATACTACACAGTTACAACGAAACCTATTATAGAACTCGAGGTAGTAATTTACTACCAAAAGAGTCAGACGATATTGTTAATGCCTTGTTTAGTTTCGAATAAATATAATAATGAAAATAAAAGAAATTGTTAGTATGTCAAATGAATTTCATTTGATTATGTTAGAATCGAACGAAGAATTGATAGACTACACAAAAATTTTAGCCGAGGATATGAGTTACTACTATCACGGTAAAGTTAACTGGCGTGGAATTTTTAGGCATGCTGTAAATGAATCTCACAACAGTATTATAACAAACTTTATTAATAGATTTAAAAGTTTAGATCAACGACGGGATATCAAAATAAATATAGGAACAAAAATAGCTATAATTAATTTAGTTATATCTATTGTACACAGCGGAGATCAAATGTATTTGTACGGGGACACAAATTTAAAAACTATAACTAAAATAAATCGTGACGCTACAAACAATAGAATAACTCAAATTGAATTCAATAATGACCCATATGATGTATATCCTAGAAAATATCGAGCCATTCACTCAGGTAATGATATCGATCATTCAATATTTTTTAAAGATAAAGAATCAGCCAAACAAGCTGTTTCTATACTGGTACTATCAGCCCCATCGGGTATGTTAGATACCAAAGGTGTCAAAGGTTTATAAGAATCACCTTAGGACCCGTTACTTGTAACGGCGGTGTAGGTTGGCCACTGACCTCAGTGATATACGGAAGTCGTGCTCCGGAATGTATCACTTAAATAGTGGCTTTTTCCATATCACTAGTATTTTCACAGTATTTCATGTACAATTACACATAAGGAGTATTTTATGTCAACACCACAAACATTTTCTCAAGAGCAAGTCAACAGACTTAACCACATCATCACAGAGGGCTGTCAAGTCACTTATGAAATCGAAACATTGACGGAAGGGCTTAACGAAGCAGTTAAAGCCATTGCCGAAGAGTTGGAAATTAAACCCAATATCCTAAAGAAGGCTATTAAATTAGCACACAAGGCTGAATTTGGTAAGGCACAACAAGACCACGAAATGCTTGAACACATCCTCACAGTCGTAGGAAAAACCCTTTAAGATGTCTTATGTAGATGGGTTTCACGATAAAAAACACGATCGCATTCTTGTAGTTGAGCGTGTCGAAGGCCGACGAGTATACCGGGATTATCCAGCAGATTTTATTTTTTATTACGATGATATTAGGGGTAAATTCAAATCAATTTACGGCAACCCAGTAGCTAGATTCGCGTCGCGTAGTTCTAAAGAATTTAGAAAAGAAGTACAAATAAATTCAAATAAAAAATTATATGAATCTGATATTAATCCTATAGTTCGATGCTTAGAAGACAACTATAAAAACAAGGACGCACCAGAACTACAAACTGCTTTCTTTGACATTGAGGTAGACTTTGACAAAGAACGTGGATTTAGTCCTACCAGCGATCCATTCAATGGCATTACTGCTATTTCACTGTATCTACAATGGATTGGTAAATTAATAACATTGGCTATACCACCCAAGCACATGAGCATGGAAACAGCCATAGAAGTTGCCAACGAGTTTGATAACTGTATTATATTCGAGCATGAAGAAGACATGCTAAAAACCTTCCTCGATTTAATCGACGATGCTGATGTAATCAGTGGATGGAACAGTGAAGGCTACGACGTACCGTATACCATTAATCGCATTACAAAAATATTAAGCAAGGATGACACCAGACGTTTTTGTTTATGGGATCAATATCCAAAAATGCGAGAATTTGAAAGGTACGGAGCAAAGAGTTTTACTTATGATATTGTAGGCAGGGTTCACATGGACTATATGCAACTTTATCGAAAATACACTTACGAAGAACGTCATAGTTATAGTTTAGATGCGATTGCCGAGCACGAGTTGGGCGAGCACAAGACGCAGTATGAAGGTACACTAGATCAACTGTATAATCAAAACTTTAAAAAGTTTATAGAGTATAACAGACAAGATACGATGATTCTTCACAAGCTAGATGAGAAGCTTAAATTTTTAGATCTAGCAAATGAACTCGCTCACGCCAATACCGTACTTTTACCTACTACAATGGGTGCTGTTGCTGTTACTGAACAAGCTATTATCAACGAAGCGCATGAACGTGGATTGGTAGTTCCTGATAAGCAACGACAACTAAGTGAAGACACTGCCGCCGCCGGAGCTTATGTTGCTTATCCCAAAAAAGGCATACATCCATGGGTTGGCGCAGTCGACATTAACAGTTTGTACCCTAGTGCTATTCGTGCTCTTAACATGGGGATGGAAACAGTCGTTGGGCAGTTGAGACAAACTATAACTAACCATTATATTCAAGAATTAGTAGCAGGTGGAAAAACGTTTGCTGCCGCATGGGAAGGCATTTTCGCTAGTTTTGAATATACAGCAGTGATGGAGCAACAACGAGGGACAGATATCACCATTGATTGGCAAGATGGATCATCCTCACTACATTCCGCTCGTGAAGTTTGGGACATGATCTTTAACTCTAATCAGCCTTGGATGTTAACAGCCAATGGCACTATAGTCACGTACGAACGCAAGGGAGTAGTACCAGGGTTGTTGGAACGTTGGTATGCTGAGAGGAAAGATCTACAAGCCAAGAAAAAGTCTGCCACCACTGCCAAAGAAATTGCGTTTTGGGACAAGCGTCAACTTGTAAAAAAAATTAATTTGAACAGCCTTTATGGAGCCATTCTTAATCCTCATTGTAGATTTTTTGATAAGCGCATTGGTCAAAGCACTACATTAACCGGGCGCAGTATTGCTAGGCACATGGCCGGATATATCAACGAGTGTATTACCGGTGAAAAAGATCACGTTGGCGAGGCAATTATATATGGCGACAGTGTGACAGGCGATACACTTATCAAAACCGATTCAGGCGAAATAACCATCGCAGATCTATTTAGACAAACTCCAGAGCATAGTATGATTGGGGAGAAAGAGTATGCAACTTGGTCATCGGCTAAGGTTATTGGATTTAACGCATACGAAGATGCTACTGTTATGAGTAAGATATCTTATATCATGCGACATAAAACAAAAAAGAAGTTATACAAAATTACTTTAGAAAACGGAAAATCAGTTAAAATAACCGAAGATCACAGCATAATGGTCGATCGAGATGGTATGCTATTAGAAGTAAAACCCACTGATATATTGAATACAGATCTAATTATTTGCCTGGCAACATAAATACTATGGTGATAGGAGGTGTCACTATATGCCAAAATGCTTAGAATGTGGGTTTGAAGCCCAGAGATTACAATGGACACATTTCAAATATAAATGTACAGGAAAATTTAAAAATGGTAAAGAATATCAAGCCGCTTATCCGGGAAGCGAGGTAGTCGACGAAGAATTAAGCAAAAAATCAAAATTTACTTTCGCTTTATGTATTGAAAAATACGGCGAAGAAGAAGGTAAAATACGTTGGAAGTCGTATCAAAATCGTCAAGCATTTTCTAATACTTTTAAGTATAAGCAAGAAAAATATGGATGGACTCGAGAGCAATTTGATGAATACAATTCTTCAAGAGCTGTGACACTTAAGAATATGATAAAACGTCACGGCGAAGAACTGGGAATTATTAAATGGCAAGAATATTGCGAAAGACAAGGTTATACCAATACCAAAGAATATTTTATTGAGAAATACGGCAAAGATACTGGTTTAAAAAAATATTTAGAGATCAATAGAAAAAAAGCAGATTGGCACGACCCACGTGTTATTTCTGAAAAATTAGGAATTACTTTAGATGACGCAGTTTCTGTAATTCTCGACAGAGTAAGCTCTGGAAGACGTTTTTTAAGTAACCTTGAAGAGGAATTTACCTATATGCTGGAAGTAATAATCGGCCCACTTGAATATGTATCAGCTAGACGCCCGTATGGTAAATGGTCTCATCTATTAGACTCTTATGTTGTATACGATATCAAACATAAGAATTGCATCGTTGAATTTAACGGCGATTACTGGCATGCTAATCCAAAATTTTATCTACCAACAGCATCAGTACGTGGAAATTTAGCGGTTGACATATGGAATAGTGATATGTTAAAATTAAAAACGGCCGAATCGTTTGGATTTAAGACTTATGTGGTATGGGAAAACGATTTTCTCACTAATAAACAAGAAACAGTAGACAAGGTAGCTAAATGGATATTACAAGAACAGCAGTAAAGAGTATAGAGTGTTTAGGTGAGGTAGATGATTATGTATATGATCTAAGTATAGCAGATCAAGACCCCTTTTTTTTCGCCAATGACATATTAGTTCATAATACTGACAGTTGTTACTTTACTGCTTGGCCCATGATTAAAGATGATGTTGCTAATGGTATAATACCCTGGGACAAAGATATTTGTATTCAACTGTATGACAGTATTGCTGATCAAGTTAACAATTCTTTCCCAGCATTTATGGAGCAGGCGTTTCATTGTCCTAGAGAAGCAGGAGAATTAATCAAAGCTGGTAGAGAACTAGTAGCATCTAACAGTTTGTTTATTACTAAAAAACGCTATGCGGTATTGATATATGACTTAGAAAACAAGCGTCTGGATGTAGATGGCAAACCTGGCAAAATTAAAGCCATGGGACTAGATTTAAAACGCAGTGATACTCCCAAATTTGTACAAGAGTTTTTATATGAAATTCTCGAAAAAGTACTACTTGATATACCTA
>Ga0208379_1000589_pt1 | contig 15680 bp, 14 predicted proteins | sample CryBogCBE02Aug07_FD_184559 | JGI IMG/M metagenome (GOLD analysis project Ga0208379, IMG submission 184559) | Freshwater microbial communities from Crystal Bog, Wisconsin, USA - CBE02Aug07 (SPAdes) | ecosystem: Environmental > Aquatic > Freshwater > Lake | place: Crystal Bog, Wisconsin, USA... | reverse complement strand
CCTTCAGGAAGTAGGGGGCACTGTTGGCAACCGTGGCAGTGTTGGAACTGCCGCTGATATTCGCCGTGGAAAGCATCACGCCGGCACTGTTGCTGGAGGGACTTCCATCCCAAGCCTGGGAGTTGGCTGTGTCTCCCTTCACCGCAAGGAGGCTTCCAAAGGACTGTGCCGAAAGATAATTTGGAACTAAGGCATTGCTCCAGGCAGTGACGCTACCAGCCTCGCCGGGGAAGCCGTTATTGGAAGAACCGTTGGCGGTGGAATCCAGATCGGCACTCTGGCTGGCCAGATAGAGCTGACGGTAGTTGCTCATGGACTGGGTGATCTGTCCTTTCACCAACGCTCCCGTGATGGCGGGCAGGGCCAGCGAGGCGAGCACGGCAATAATCGAAATCACGACGAGCAACTCGATCAGCGTGAAGGCGGTAAGTTTTTTGCGGAGGGTTTTCATGGGGTTTGTGGTATTGAGGTGAATTTTCCTTGGCGCAAGATGGAGCCGTGTTTTCTTCGGGTCAAGTTCTCTTTCCGGCTTTCCGGGAAAATCAACGGGGCCGTCATCCCTTCAATCGCAGGACGAGCACCGACAGCGGAGGGAGATCAAGAATCAGGGAGCGGGGCCGTCCATGGGCTCCGTGGTGATCCACGCTGATGCAGTTCAGATCGGCGTAGCCGCTGCCCCAGTATTCCTGATCGTCCGAGTTGAGGACGACCTCGGCACCCATGACCTCGGGAACACCGATCCGGTAGTGATCACGCGGCACCGGAGTCGCATTCACCACGACAAGCAGATCGTTCCCAACACCATGGGGAGCCTTGCGCAGGAATGACCAAACCGTGTTGTCCGAGTCATGAAAATCAACCCACTCGAACCCCTCGGACCTGTCGTCGAGCACCGAAAGCGCGGGCTCCTTGCGGTAGATCTCATTCAGGCGCCCCACCAAGCGCTGGACCCCGGCATGCGGTTGATGCCGCAGGAGATCCCAGTCGATACCGCGGGCATGGTTCCACTCGGTCCACTGGCCGAGTTCGCCCCCCTGAAAGAGGAGCTTCTTGCCGGGATGGCACCACATCCAGGCAAGGAACATCCGGAGGTTGGCAGCCTTCTGCCAGTCATCGCCGGGCATCTTGCCAAGCAGCGACCCCTTGCCGTGGACCACCTCGTCGTGACTGAGGACCAGGATGAAGTGTTCGTGATAGGCGTAGAGCATCGAGAAGGTGATCTCCCCCTGATGGTGCCTGCGATGGATCGGTTCGCGCGCGACGTAGCGGAGCGAATCGTTCATCCACCCCATGTTCCATTTGAACCCGAAGCCGAGCCCTCCCTCGTGCACGGGCTTGGAAACACCGGGCCATGCCGTCGACTCCTCGGCAATCGTCATGATTCCCGGATGACGCGCGTAGCAGGCCGTGTTGAATGCCTTCAGGAACTCGATCGCCTCGAGGTTCTCACGGCCGCCGAAGCGGTTTGGGATCCACTCCCCCTCGTTGCGCGAATAATCGAGGTAGAGCATCGAGGCGACCGCATCCACACGGAGGCCGTCGATATGGTACTGCTCGAGCCAGAAGAGGGCATTGGCGATCAGGAAATTCCGGACCTCGTTGCGCCCGTAATTGAAAATCAATGTCCCCCAGTCACTGTGCTCTCCCATCCTCGGGTCCTCATGCTCGTAGAGCGCCGTCCCGTCGAAGCGGGCCAACCCGTGCGCATCCTTGGGAAAGTGCCCCGGAACCCAGTCCAGGATGACCCCGATCCCGGCCCGATGGAGCGCGTCGATGAGATGGCGGAATTCGTCGGGGTTTCCAAAACGGCTGCTCGGCGCGAAAAAATTCACCACCTGGTAGCCCCACGATCCGTCAAAGGGATGCTCCATCACCGGGAGGAGTTCCACATGGGTGAAGCCCATCTCGGTCACATAGGCGACAAGTTCCTCGGCAAGCTCGAGATAACTCAGGGGACGATCATTCTCCTCCGGACGGCGGCGCCATGATCCGAGATGCACCTCGTAGACCGACATCGGCTCCGAGTACGCGTCGCGCAGGGCGCGGCGTTGCATCCATGCGTCGTCACTCCACGCGTAGCGGTCGAGATCGGTGACCATGCAGGCGGTGCGAAGGTCATGCTGGGCATAGAATCCGAATGGGTCGGTCTTCAAGAAGACGTCACCCTGGGGTCCGCGGATCTCGAACTTGTAGTGGTCCCCCTCGTCCACGCCCGGGATGAAGATCTCCCAGACACCCGAGCCCCCGAGGCGGCGCATCATGTGGAGACGGCCGTCCCAGAAATTAAAATCCCCCACAACGCTCACCCGCTGGGCGTTTGGCGCCCAAACCGCGAACGCCGTCCCTTCGATGCCCTGCAGCGTCCGGGGGTGGGCTCCCATCACCCGGTAGGACTCGAGATGTTCCCCCTTGCCCAGCAGATAAAGATCCAACTCCCCCAAGGTCGGAGCAAAGGCGTAAGGGTCGCTCCATGCCGCATTGATCCCGGTGTCGAAGACCGCCTCGACCGTGTAATCACGGGGAGCGGAAGGAAGCAGGGATCTGGAAGAGGACTCGAACACGCCAGCGGCGTGAACCTTTGTGAGTTCCAGACGCCGTCCGTCGGCAAAGACAACGGCGACCGATATCGCCTCGGGTTGAAAGACCCTGACAATGCTCCCCTCCCCTCCGGGACGCACCCCGAGAATGCGGTGCGGATCGCTGTGGCGGCACTCGATGAGGGGATACAGATCTTCCGCAGGAAGGAAGGTGGCCATGGCCGTCGGGGGTTTCATCGTGTTCGGATCATGCTTCCCGCCGTCACAGCAGGCAAGCCATCCGGTCGCTCAAGGAACGATTCAGACCGGCTCGAAACGCCCAAGCGTCCGGAAGATGTCGTAGCGCTCGGCAATCTCGGGCTTCGTGACCGTGCGGAGACGGTCCATGCTGAAGGACTCGACATTGAAGCTGGCGATCACGCTTCCCTCCACGACGGCCTGCTTGAGGTACTCGAAGGGGATCTCTTTTTTCTCGGAGAGATCGGCGGCGGAAAGGTGGCGGCTGGCCAGGTGCCCCGCAAGGCCCCCCGCAAAGCAATCGCCTGCACCCGTCGGGTCGTGAATGTCTTCCAGGGGATACGCCGGGCAGCTGAAGAACTGCCCGTCTCCGAAAAGCAGGCAACCATGCTCACCCTTCTTGATGGCGACCGCCGAGGGGCCCATCTCCCGGATCTTGCGGCCCGCACGGATCAGGCTGGTCTCGCCGGTGAGTTCGCGGGCCTCGCCGTCGTTGAGGATCAGCATGTCGACACGTGCAATCAGGCGGAGGAGCTCCTCCTTGGCGATGTTGATCCAGAGATCCATCGTGTCGGCAATGACGAAATGGGGCCGGACCAACTGGTCGAGGACATGATGCTGGAGGGCCGGGGCGATATTGCCGAGCAGGACCATGCGCGCGGTACGGTAGGACTCGGGAAGCTCGGGGGTGAAATTCTCGAACACATTCAACTCCACCGAGCGGGTCTCCCGCTGGTTCATGTCCCACATGTATTCGCCCGACCAACGGAAGGTCTTTCCCGGCACCACCTGCAGGCCGCTCAGGTCGATGTTGCGATCCTTGAAGAAGGCGATGTGCTCCTCGGGAAAATCGTCGCCGACGATCCCGACGAGGTTGACGGGCGAGAAGAAACTGGCCGCCACGGCCGCGTAGGAAGCCGACCCGCCGAGCTGGTCATGCCTCTCGTCGAGCGGGGTTTTGACGCTGTCGAGTGCGACGGATCCAAGGACGAGCAGGGACATGATGGACGGGGTTTATGTTGAAGACCGAAGGGGATTGATTACTTGCCGGCGGCAGCAACCTTGGCGGCCTTTTTGTCACCCCAACGAGAGCACCAGAGCACGATCGGGGAGGCGACGAAGACCGAGGAATAGGTACCCACGAGGATGCCGATCAGGATCACGAAGGCGAAGTCCTTGAGCACCGCTCCGCCGAAGAAGAAGAGCGTGGCCACCGAAAGGAGCGTCATGCCGCCGGTGAGCATCGTGCGACCCAGCGTCTCGTTGATCGAACGGTTCATGAGGGCCTCGACGCTGCCTCCGGTGCGGTGACGGAGTCCCTCGCGGATACGGTCGTAGACGACGATCGTGTCGTTGATCGAATAGCCGGCGATCGTCAGGATCGCCCCGACCATCACGAGCGAGAACTCGCCGCCGGTCAGGGAGAAAACGCCGGCCGTGATGATCACGTCGTGAAGCAGGGCGACCAGCGCCCCCACGGCGAAGGAGAACTCGAAACGCAGGGTCACGAAAATCAGGATCCCGACCATGCCGAGACCGAGCGCGAGGATTGCCTTCTTGGCGAATTCCAGACCGATCTGGGCGCCGACCTTCTCCTGCTGGGCAGCGGTGACAGCGCGCTGTGGGAAGGCCTCCTTGAGCCTTTCCATGATCTTGGACGAGGTGTCGACCGCACTGCGGATCGCAAGCATCTCCTGCGTTCCGGCCTGCTCCTGCTGGATCGTCTCCTCAGCCAAATGAAGAGGCTCCAGCGCCGTGCGCGCCTCGGCGACACTCAGGGCGGGCTTGGCGTCGACGACCAGCAGGTCGCCACCACGGAAATCGATACCGAAGTTGTTCGAGCCGCGGAGCACAAAGAAGGCAATCGAACCGCCGATGAGCACCAGCGAGACAACGATGGCCAGTCGGCGCTTGCCGAGGAAATTGAACTGCGTGCGCGGCGCGAGGTTCGCCATGGTCAGGCGCTTGAGCCCCCCGAAGGCCATCATCCAGCGGAATGCGGTGCGGGTGAAGAGGATCGCCGAGAAGAGCGAGGCGATGATGCCGAGGATGAGGGTGATCGAGAACCCGCGCACCGGGCCACTGGCCTGCCAGAAGAGGATCCCGGCGGTGATGAGGGTCGTCGCGTTCGCGTCGAAGATCGCGCTGAAGGCCTTCGAGTAGGCGCCGTCGATGGCTGCCCCGAGCGATTTGCCGGCCGCAAGTTCCTCACGGAGGCGCTCATACAGAAGGACGTTCGCATCCACGGCAAGACCGATGGTCAGGATGATGCCGGCAATACCGGGCAAGGTGAGGACGAAGTGGAACATCGCCATCATGCCGAAGAGCAGGACGATGTTGATCCAGAGACCGACGAGCGCCACGCATCCGGCGAGACGGTAGTAGAAGAGCACGAAGAGCATCACGAGAGCGAGACCGCCGATGCCCGAGACGATGCCGCTGCGGATCGAGTCCTGGCCGAGCGTCGGGGAGACACTGCGGGTCTCCTCGATCGTGACCGGAGTGCGGAGCGGGTTCTCCAGGATGCTCGCAAGGTCACGGACCTCCTTTTCCTTGAAATTACCCGAGATCGTGGCGTTGCCGTTGGGGATCGGCTCGTTGACCTGAGGGGCACTCTGGACCTTGCCGTCGAGCAGGATCGCGAGGCGCCCATGGTAAGGGGCCAGCGCGGTGGTCAGGTCGAAGAACTGCTTGGCGCCCTCTCCATCCAGGGAAAGCCCGACCGCGTAGCCGTGGTTGTCGAAGAACGCGTAGGCCTTGGTCACATGATCGCCGGTCAGGTCGGCCGATTTCTTGACGAGCAGCTTCTCGGCGCGCTCGTTGCCGTCACGACTGACGGTGATTTCCTTGATCTCGTAGCCGGGAGGAATGATCGCCTCCCCTTTCTCAATCTGGGGCAGGAGAGACGCCGAATCGCGGTGCACCTCGGAAAATTCCAGCTTGGCCACCTGTTGGAGCTGCTCCTTGGTGGACTGGATCTGGGCAGGATCGAGCCCCGGAATCTGGACGAGGATGCGGCTGGTTCCCTGCGGGGCGATGACCGGCTCGCTGACACCGAACTTGTCGACTCGCTTGCGGATGACCTCGACGGCCTGCTGGAGCATGTCGGAGGTGATCTCCTGGCCGTTCTGGGGCACCAACTGGAGAAGGAACGATGTGCCGCCGCGCAGGTCGAGACCGAGGTGGATTTTCTTCGACGGAGGGGTCGCCGAATCGAGGCAGAACAGCAGCAGGAGGGCGGTCAGGACCGCGCCGATCCAGCGCTTTCTCTCATCGCTCTCGGTCGAGAAGTACCAGGCAAAGAGCCCCAGCAGGAGGAGCCCGAAGAAAAAGGTCAGGAGGGGCGTCATGGCAATATGAGGCGGCGGTTGGCCCCGGTCAGGAAGCCGGGGTCTCGGAGGAACGCTCGAGGACGGTGGCCACGGCGCCCTTGTCGATCTCGATCTTCACATTGTCGGCGACCTTCAGAAGGACGGTCTTCTCCTTCACGTTGGCGATGAGTCCGTGGATCCCCGCGGAGGTGACCACCTTGTCACCGGTCTTGAGCGCCTCGATCAGCTTCTGTTGCTCCTTACGCTGCTTCTGCTGGGGACGGATCAGCAGGAAGTAAAAGATGACACCGATGAAGATGAGGGGCGCAAACTGCGCGATCGGGCTTGGCGCGGCGGGGGAGCCGGCAGCATCGGAGAGAAGGAGGAGGGTGGCGGAAAAAACCATAGCCTCCCTAGGTAGCCTAGGAGCGCCTTCAAGGGCAAGGCCAAGCGTCGGCTATGCCGACAAGAGGGATGAAACCTGAATGAACAGACCACCCAGAGTCATTCAGGTCTCAGGTCTCTTTTTAATGGCCAAGATACGCCGCCTTCACCTCGGGGCGGTTCCGGATTTCGGCGGAAGGGCCTTCCAGATGGATCCGTCCACTTTCGAGCACATAGGCATGGTGGCTGACCTTCAGAGCCAGTGAGGCATTCTGCTCCACCAGCAGCATGGTCATGCCCCGCTCCCTGTTCAGATCCACGAGACGGGCGAAGATCGTCTCGGTCAGCAGGGGGGCGATGCCAAGGGAGGGTTCGTCGAGCATCAGGCATCTGGGACGCCCCGTGAGGGCACGGCCGATCGCGAGCATCTGCTGCTCGCCGCCGCTCAGGGTCCCGGCCTGCTGGGTCAGGCGCTCCTTGAGTCGCGGGAAAAACCCGCAGACCCAGTCAAGATCATCCGCGATTCCCTTGCGGTCACGCCGCAGGTAGGCACCCATACGGAGGTTTTCCTTCACGCTGAGTTCGGGGAAGACCAGCCGGCCTTCTGGCACATGGGCAAGTCCGGCCTCAACCATCCGGTGGGCGGGTCTGCCGGCGATCTCCGCCCCGTCGAATCGGATCGATCCCGAAGCGGGTGAAACAAGTCCCGAAATCGTGCGGAGGGTGGTCGATTTGCCGGCCCCGTTTGCACCAATCAGGGTGACGATGCTTCCCTGCGGCACCGAGAGGGAAATCCCGTGCAGGGCCTGGATGCCGCCGTAACGGACGGTCAGATCGCGGATTTCAAGAAGCGGGGTGCTCATGATTCCTGCTCACCATGCTGTTCGCCAAGGTAGGCGGCAATCACCTTGGGATTGGCCCTTACCTCCCCCGGGGTGCCTGTGGCCAGCATGGCGCCGCGATCAAGGACGACAAGGCGCTCGCATATTCCCATGACCACCTTCATGTCATGCTCGACCAGCAGGATCGCCGTGCCGAATTCCTCACGGATCCTGGCAATGAGCCGCTTGAGCTCCTCCTTTTCGGTCGGGTTCATGCCGGCGGCGGGTTCGTCGAGCAGGAGCAGACGGGGTCTGGTGGCGAGCGCCCGGACGATTTCAAGTCGCCGTTGATCCCCGTAAGGAAGGCTCCGGCTGGGCAGAGTGGCCGCCTCCTCAAGGCCGAAATAGGCCAGTAACCGCCGACCTTCCTCTTGAATCTCATGCTCCTCGGAACGGAAGGTTTTTCCGCGCCGGACCACCTCGAGGAGGCCGCCTCGCAGACGCGCGATGAACGAGGTCCGCACATTCATCCGCACATCGAGCGAACCGAAGAGGCGGATGTTCTGGAACGTCCGGGCCATCCCGAGCCGGTTGATCCGGTGCGGGGCCAAGCCGGTCACGGGGCACCCCTCCAGCAGGATCTCCCCCTCGGTCGGCCGGTAGACGCCGGTGAGGATGTTGAAGAGCGATGTCTTGCCCGCGCCGTTGGGACCGATGAGTCCCACGAGTTCCCCCGCATCGATGCGGAGCGAGACGTCGGTCAGGGCCGCGATGCCGCCGAAACGGAGCGAACAGTTCCGGGCTTCCAGAAGGGGAGTGCCGGGGCTCGTCATGGGGCGGCGGGTTTGCGGCCGGGCAGGAGTCGCGCCAGCAGCGGACCGAGCGACTCGGCGGGCCGGAGGATCATGAAAAGAATGATGATGAGCGCGTAGACGACCATCCGGTATTGGGAGAGATCGCGCAGCCACTCGTTGAGCAGGGTGATCAGCATGGCGGCGATCGCGACGCCAACCGGACGGCCGAGACCACCCAGAATCACCATGACGATGATCTCGAAGGAACGCAGGAAGTTGAATCCCTCCGGGCTGATGAACTCCACTGCGTGGGCGTAGAGGCCGCCCGCCACGCCGGCAAAGAAAGCCCCGATCACGAAGGCCGTGACCTTGACCCGCGTCGTGTTGATGCCCATCGCGGCGGCGGCGATCTCGTCGTCACGCACTGCCTGGAAGCCACGCCCGTAGGTCGAGCGGACCAGTGCAATCATCGTGTAGACCGTGAGGACGGCGAAGCCGACCGCCCAGAAGAGATTGGTGGCAGGGAGGATCCCTTCCATCCCGCGGGCGCCACCGACGAAGTTCGTGTTCTGCAGGAGGACGCGGATGATCTCGCCGAAGCCGAGCGTCACCATCGCGAGGTAGTCGCCTCGAAGACGAAGCGATGGCCCTCCCACGACAAACCCGGTGATTGCCGCCACGAACCCGCCGACAAGCAGGACTGGCAGGAAGGTGAGCTGGGCAACCCACGAGGATCCGGTCCAACTCAGGTGGGGCAGGAGCGCCGGGAGCGCCTTGCCGGTCAACAGGGCCGAGGTGTAGGCGCCGACCGCCATGAAGGCCGCATGGCAAAGCGAAAACTGCCCCGTCTCCCCCATCACGAGATTGAGGCTCACCGCCAGGATCACGTTGATGGCCGCGAAGAGGATCACCTGCGTCGTGTAGGGATCGATCAGGCCACCGCAGAGCTGCAGCACCACTGCAATGCCGATCCCCGCCGCGAGGGCGATGCGCGGATTACGGATCAGGGCCTTGGATGAGTGAAACACGGAGGAATGTTGTCGCGGAGGACACTCCTGGAATCAACGCCTTTCCTGATCCGTAGGGGAAGAGGCGGTGAGGATCGGTAACATTGAGGGGCTCCAGGGATTTTCCCAAGATTCCCCCTTCCCGATGACTGCTGCGGTTTCCTCCGCCAATCGGATCGTCCCGGTGACATCCACGCCGAGATGCCGCGGCGCATAGGGACCTAGATTTCCGAGGGCCAACCGCAGGAGCCTGCGAGCAGGAGCCAGACGACGTCCATGCTTCGGATGCTCGGGATGGAGATACTGCAGTCTTAGGTGTACAAATCCCCCGGCAACCTGGATCAGCCCCTTGTGGAACGCGTAGTCCGGATGATCCCTCCCCTGGCGGAGCCAGAGATCCTCCAGCACATCATGGGCCTCATAGTAGCAGCCTGAGTTGAAGCACTCGAGGTAGCCGGCCAGATGAGGATCGGTTCCGCCATCAGCCTTGGCTTCCAATCCCGCCATCAGCTCCGCAATGCGGTCGGATTTTTTCATCAGGCACTCAGTCGAGCATTCTATGCGTGGCGCCAGAGTAGACGCGGCCTTTCCAAACGATACCCCGGCACAGGCAGAGGCGCCAACTGTTGAGTGCGATCATCAGGGCGAGGAAGACAGCGGCGGGATGGGCGAGCAAGCCGACCCATGAAGTACGGAAACGGAGCGTCAGGAGAAGGCGTATCAGCAGGATCAACCCCACGGCGATCCATGCAGCGCCCCACCCTCTTCCCAGCATCAGAAACGGCATCAAAAAGAGGACGAAAATCACGATTCCAAAAATCAGGAAAGAATGATGGGACTCCTCGAAAACCGGGCGCAGGTTCTTGGAGAACCCCTCCCAGACACCCGCAAAATCGGTGTACATCCGGCACTTCAGGAGATCGGTGCCGTCGGCATTCACGAGCCGCATCCCCTCCCCGGTGCGTGAGGCGACGCGGCGACCAAAGGCGATGTCCTCGACCAGATGGTCCCTGACCGCCTCATGCCCGCCGAGTGATTGGTAGGCGCGGCGCCGAAACAGCAGGAACTGGCCGTTGGCCGCACCCATCGCAGCAAGACGCTCCCGCCCGAATCCCCATCGGCGCACACGGGCGGGATCACCCTGCAACCACCCCAGCAAAGGGAATGGATGAAAGGCCATGAAGAGCAGATAGCCGAGCGGGATGATGAGTTTCTCAGCCCAGCTTCCGGTAATCTGATCAGGCCAGAGGGAGAGAAGGTCGGCTCGCGTCGATCGGGCGTGGGCGAGCGATGCCGCGACGCAACCCGGCCCGTGAATCGTATCGGCATCGGTGAAGAGCAGATAGCCGCTCGCCGGATCGGCGGCCCCCGAGAGCTGATGACAGGCCCAGTTTTTCCCCACCCAACCGTCGGGCAACTCCTCTCCACGGATCAACCGCAGCCTGCCTCCTGGTTCCTCACGGAATCCCAACTCTCTCGCGATGTCGGCCGTCCGGTCGGCGGAACGGTCGTCGAGCAGAATGATTTCCCGGGCGGGAGGCTGCTGTGCGGTGAGTGAAGCGAGGCAGTCGCGAATGCGTCCTTCCTCGTTACGCGCGGGAATCAGGATCGAGACATCGAGAACTGGTGATGCGTCCTCGTTAACAGGGTCGGGTCGCCGCAGGAGCCTGATATTCAGCAGCGACTGAAGAAGACAGAGACCCAGCAGCGGATCAACGACCCAACCGAGCAGGACGCGAAGGGCGGCCATCGCCGCAAGGGAGGGGGGATTGGGTCCGCTCAAACGGACTTTTTCTCAGGGGTGAGAGAAGGCTTGTCGCCCTTCTTCTTGTCCTTTGATGAGGGGGATGGGCTAGGCGTGGGGGTTGACTTGGATTTCTTCTTCTCTGGGGTGGGAGAAGGTTTGTCGCCCTTCTTGTCTCTGGATGAGGGAGACGGGCTATGCGCAGGGGTTGACTCACCCTTCTTGATAGATCCCGATTCAGCTTGGTCGGCGTTGGCTTTCTTATGCTTGCCCGAAGGAGTCGGTGCGGAGTCCGCAGCAGGAGCGGGAGGAGCAGTCAGCGGGATGGTCGGCTCGACACGAACCTGCTCGAGACGACGCAGATAAGCCGAGTGCATGGTATCGATCCATTCGGAGATGGATGGGTCGATCTTCTTCATCCGCTTGGCGAGCAGGTCGTAGTACTCGCGAAGAGTCTGGCGCTTTGACTCGTCGGACTTGGCCTTGTCGGCCTTGGCAAGAAGGTCGGCGAGAGCCTCCTCCTTGTCTGCCTGAGTCTTGGCTGTGTAGTAGCGGGTCTTCTGCTCCATGCGCTGCTTCTCCTCGTTGCCGGAGGCATTGATCGGGGAGGGTTGCTCGGGAGCGACCGGAGGAGGAATCAGGGCATTAGGGTCGCTTGGCGGAGGATTCTGGCCGGGCGAACCGGTGCTTGCGTCCGAGGCAGGAGCATTCGTGTCGGCGGGGCTGGGAGCAGCCACGGCATTGGAATCGGCAGCCGGAGCGGAGGGAGCCGCATCCTGATTGGTCCCGAACAGGGACGGAGCTGGAGTCGTGCCAGGAACGGGCTGATCTTGAATCTGGAGCGGCGCATTCGTGGAAGGCGTCTGGTCTTGGGCGGCAAGAGGCATGACGCCGAGAAGGGCAATCAGGAGGGCGTGGGAGCGGGTTTTCATGGAGTGCGCTATGAAAGGCTATGGGAGAAATGCGGACATTGATTGGCGGGCCGGATCTTGCCAAGCAATCAAAATTGGGCGGTGATGGCAAGCTGTCGCCCCATCCCTGCATGTCTGTCGCCGAATTTCCACCCGCTCAACAGGTCCCCGACCCGCTGAGCGTGGCTTCACAAATGAAATCCGAGGAGGGGTTTGTCTGGCTCGACTCACCGGATGGAACGGGACTCTCACTGCTCGCATCGCATCCTGACCTGATTCTGGAGGGAGGCCCCGGGGAGTGGCATCTCCTGGAGCGGGAACTGGAACGGCGGCGCGGCACCGATGGAGCCAGGGCGCTTGCAGGGGGAGCTGCCGTAGGATTTTTTCGCTTCGACGGATCCTTCCGCTTCGGATTCTACCCCCAGCCATTCGTTCATGACGGAGTGAGTTGGAACCGCAAGCCCTCGGATCCACTCCCTCAGTCCATCGCCACCTCGAAGAGAGCCTTGGACGAAATCCCCTTCCAACCCGAGACACCCAAGGCGACCTACCTCTCGATGGTGGAGCGGGCCAAGGAATACATCGCCGCAGGCGACATCTATCAGGTCTGCCTGGCCCACCGCTTCTCGGCCCCCTACCCCGGTGATCCATGGCCCTTCTATCTGGCCCTGCGGGCAACATCACCCGCTCCCTACGCCGCCTACCTCAGTCTCGGTGAGGAGACGATTCTCTCCAGCTCCCCGGAATGCTTTCTCCGCATGAACGGTCGCTCCATCGTCACCCGACCGATCAAGGGAACACGGCCGCGGGGATCTTCACCCGCGGAGGATGAGCGCCTTGCAGCCGAACTCACCGCTTCCAGCAAGGAATCGGCGGAATTGCTCATGATCACCGACCTGGAACGCAATGATCTGGGGCAGGTTTGCGAGTTCGGCAGTGTAACCGTGGAGCGATTGCTCGAACTGGAAAGGCACCCACAGGTTTTTCATCTTGTCTCGACCATCACCGGGCAGCTCCGCGAGGAGGTTTCCCATGTTGCAGCGCTGGCCGCATGCTTCCCCGGGGGATCGATTTCCGGAGCCCCCAAGAAGCGCGCCCTTGAAATCATCAGGGAACTCGAACCGACCCCCAGGGGACTCTTCACCGGGGCGGTAGGTTATTTTGGTTTCGACGGAGAGAGCCAGTTCAACATCGCAATCCGCACCGTCACCCTTAGCAAGGGCAGGGCCGAGTTCCATGTCGGGGCTGGAATCACGGCCGACTCGGATTCCGCGCAGGAATGGGAGGAAACGCTTCATAAGGCAGCCGGAATTCTGAAGGCAGCCGGGCGGGCCTCCTGATCACACCGCGCGTCTTCACCCAAAAAGGAAACGGCCCGGGGTGACCCGGGCCGTTCCTTGAAAAACTGATCTGGTGACTTAGCGGTAATCCTCGCGGGGACCGCGATCCTCGTAGCGACGTCCGCCGCCTTCACCGCCGCGGTATCCACCACCGCCGCCACCTCCACGGTAGCCGCCACCGCCGCCACCTCCACGGTAGCCACCACCGCCGCCGCCACCTCCACGGTAGCCGCCGCCTTCGCGGTCACGGAATCCTCCGCCACCACCGCCACCACCAAAACCGCCTTCACGGCGGGGAGGACGGTCGTCCATGGGACGAGCCTCGTTGACGGTGAGGTTGCGGCCGCCCATGTCGGCGCCGCTGAGGGCCGCAATGGCTGCCTTGCCCTCTTCGGGCGTGCTGAAAGTGACAAATCCGAATCCGCGGGAGCGGCCGGTGAAGCGATCCATCATGACGATCGCGTCGGTAACGGTGCCATGAGCGCCAAAGACCTCGCGGAGGTCTGCGTCGGTGGCGGAGAAGGGAAGATTCCCGATGTAGAGTTTCATACTGCTGACTGCTTGGGGTTGTGTTGGTTGCTGTTACGCTGACGGCTACTTCGCGGAATGCACCCTGACCTCACCTGAGGCTACAGGGGGCAGAACACCCGGACTCCCGGGGAACATGCATTGCCTGAAACGCTATCATCGAAACTTCGAGCGAAACCTATGGTGTGGAACCGGATGTTTGGCAACTGAATTTCCACATTGTTTCAATTTTGTTACTCCGGACCGGAGACGGAAAACAATTGATGTCAGGGGTCAAATCGTGGATCACCTAGGGGACACCACCTCCGCGAACCCACCCAACGCCATGAACCGACTGCTACACCTGACGGCCCTGACAGCTCTCCTCGCGCTTGCGGGTTGCGCCGACGAGGGGGAGATCTATCCGCCCAAAAAAAGGCACTCCCAGACTTCGGACTCCCAGTATACGGGCGTGGCCGACACCAATGCGGTGACCACCAACTCGGTCACCGGCGACACAGCCCTTCTCTCCGACACGAATGCAACGGCGACCAACGCCCTCTCCAGTCCGGCCAACCCCTTCGCAACCCCGACGCCAGTACCGGCCTCCGCCCCGCGCGACATCCCTTACGGCACGCCCGTTCCCGGCAAGCCCGGCTTCGTGACAAGCCCCCATTCCCCAACGGCCGGCTATGTCGACGTGCGTGGATTCCCCCCGGGATCCGAGGTGAAGGATCCCTACTCCGGGAAGATTTTCCTCGTTCCCTGATCCGCCCACTGGCTCCCATCCCTTGAGTTCCTTGGACGGAAGCGGGCGCATCGCGATCTTCGGTCCCGGCCTCATCGGAGGATCGGTTGCCATGGCTCTGCAGGGACGGCATCCCGTCACTATCTGGGGCAGAAACCCCAAGGCTCTTGAAGATGTTCTGCAGCGTGGTCTCGCCGACCGCGCCGAGACGGATCTAGCCGCCGCAGTGAAAGACGCTTCGCTGGTCGTCCTCTGCACACCGGTCGATTCCATGGAGGGAATCGCCGCCACCTTCGCCTCCTCTCTGGCACCGGGGGTGCTCGTCACCGACGCCGGCAGCGTGAAGGCTTCCGTCACCGCGCGATTGACCGCGATCCTGGGCTCCCGATTCGTCGGGGCTCATCCGATGGCCGGCAGTGAGCGATCGGGCATCGGAGCCGCCCGCGCCGATCTTTTTCAGGGGGCACCCTGCATCGTCACCCCGGGCGAGAATCACGATCCCGCCGCCGTGGCTGCGGTGGAGACATTCTGGACATTGCTCGGCTGTCGGATCACCCGGATGTCCCCTTGGGAGCATGACCGAGTCGTGGCCCGGATCAGCCATCTGCCCCACGCGCTCGCCTTCTCACTGGTGAATCTCGTGATCGATACCCTGCCCGAGAATGCCCAGGATCTGGCAGGTGGCAGCTTCCGCGATGCCACGCGGGTCGCAGCGAGTGATCCCTCGCTCTGGACCGGCATTTTCGAGGAGAATCGGACCGAGCTAGCGGCGTCACTCCGGGAGATGGCGAAGCTCCTCACCTCCATGGCCTCCGCGCTGGGCAGGGACGACCGCGACTCCCTTCTCGATTTTCTGACCAGGGCCAAAGAGCATCGGGATTCCCTGCCGCTTCCTCTTCCCGAGGAAAACCCCTGAAGCGAATCCTGTCCTGCAACGACCACCATTTCCCATGAAGACCTTCACCGTCCGCGCCTGCGGCCCGATCAACGCCGACCTTGTCATCCCCGGTGACAAAAGCATGTCTCACCGCAGCGCCATGTTCGCCTCCCTCGCGGAGGGCCGCAGCGTGATCACCGGTTTCCTTGAGGCCGAAGACTGCCTCTCCACCGTCGGCGCCATGCGGGCACTCGGCGCAACGATCGAGTATGCCGGCGTGGGAACCTTTGTCGTCGAGGGAACAGGGGGCAGATTATCGCAACCGGCCGGCGATGTGGATTGCGGGAACTCCGGCACCACGATGCGCCTGCTTTCGGGCATCATCGCCTCGCAGCCGATCCGGGCCAGGATGATCGGGGACGCCTCGCTCTCCAAGCGCCCCATGGGCCGCGTCATCAAACC
>Ga0208379_1000587_pt1 | contig 15701 bp, 21 predicted proteins | sample CryBogCBE02Aug07_FD_184559 | JGI IMG/M metagenome (GOLD analysis project Ga0208379, IMG submission 184559) | Freshwater microbial communities from Crystal Bog, Wisconsin, USA - CBE02Aug07 (SPAdes) | ecosystem: Environmental > Aquatic > Freshwater > Lake | place: Crystal Bog, Wisconsin, USA... | reverse complement strand
TTTAAACTTGCTATTTAGACACAATGAACGTAGGTATCTCTGTAGCAGTATTTTATGCGCCCGGTTTGACAGTACAACGTAAACAAGCGGCACGTGAAGTAGAATCAAAATTTCGCGGACAAAATTTTATCATGAATTTGGATCCAACGGTTCCGATACAATCCCTTAATTTGTTATCACTTGTTACTACTGCTGCTAAAGTATCTGCGGACAATGTACCAAATCTTCTTTTTCTAAGAATCAATCAAAATAATAAAGAATTAGACATGACAAAATCTCTTAATGATAACGGTATAACACAATTTACACTTCTTCAAATACATTTAATAGGAAAATAAATGCGGAGACTTACTTCTCTTATTAACCATTTACCATTGTAAGGATGCCAGATACACGAGTGAAGGATCTTGTTGCTATTACGGTGTCTACCAACTATGATGATATTCTCAGTGTTGTTATACACCAAAATCAACGATTCTTTCAAAAATGGTATATAATAACCCATCCCACTGACGATGCAACCATTAATCTTATCAAAAACACAGAATACAAAAATATAGAGATTGTTTATTTTGATTTTTACAATGGGGCCGTGTTTAACAAGGGAGGAGCAATAAGAATGGTACAAGAGACGATTAGAGAGTCGCACAGAGGAAAACCGATACTTTTGATTGACTCAGACATTTTTTTACCCGATGATTTTTATGATGTAGTTTCAGCCATTGATATTAAGGTAGATACACTATACGGTGTAACTCAACGGTACGATTATCTCACTTATGGTGATTTTATAGAGGATAAAAACGCTTGTAATTATCCTGCCGCTAAAAATTTTTACGGTTTTTTTCAACTTTATAAACAAGGTGCTTTTAAGGTATACAAAAACTCTGAGAATTGTTGTGTATGCGACACAATTTTCGCCATGTTATTCCCTAAGAAAGTTAATTTGCCGCTTACAATTAAGCATTTAGGTTCAATGATAGAGAATTGGAACGGTAGAAAATCCCGAAACGATTTTTTGATGGAGATATAATTTTGTGCGCATAATTATTCTCCGCAAAATTCCACAACTAATTTTTCGCATATTTTCTGTATTTTTTTGGAATACAAAAAATAGCGCACAAAAAAATTACATACAAAATGTGCTGAGATTTTTGTATTCCAAAAAAATACAGAAAAATTGCGAAATTTGTGCGATTTTTTGCTCTCAAAAATGCTTCCTAATTCATTAATCTATAGATTAATGAATTGCGAAACAATTATTTTTCGCATTTATGACATTTTTTTGTTAAAATTTTGTTTCAGCAAAAAATAGCGTGAAAAAACAACGTGAAATTTTTAGCGCCATTTTTTACACAACAAAAATTAGCGCACAAAAATATTGTGCGTAAAAAGAGACAAAACTAAATCTTCCTGAAGTAACAAATGAATACTGTACAAAAACTCGTTGAGCATACAGTTAATTCATTAGCAAATGCGCTTGAAAACAAGTCCAAAATAACTCCTGATATTTTACAACTTGAAGGAATGAGTGGCTCTAAAACACGTCATTTTTACAACAATTTAGTTAATATGGATGATGCGCGATATCTTGAAATTGGCACATTTATGGGTTCTACAGTATGTGCCGCAATGTATGAAAACAATGCTACTGTTGTTTGTGTTGATGATTGGAGCGAATTTCAAAACAATTTAGATGTTTTTTTGAAAAATTTTAATAAATTCAAAGGAAAAAATAACGCCACTTTTATTGAAAAAGACTGTTTTTCAATTGATTTATCAACGCTTCCCAAGTTCAATATATACATGTATGACGGTAATCACAGTGATTGGAGCCATTATCACGCACTAAGATATTTTTTACCATCGCTTGATAATACATTTATTTATGTCGTTGACGACTGGAACTGGAAAGGAGTTCGCGATTCAACATATCAAGCGATTAGAGACTTAAACATTACCGTAAATTACGAAAAAACCATCATTATTCCTGATGAAAATTATCCAGATAAATCTGGATGGTGGAATGGTATCGGCATTTTCGTTTTGACGAAGGCTTAAATAAACATCATTTAATCAAAATAAAATGAAGATCATTCAACTCATCTTGTACTCCGATGATATACCACAGTATGTAGAATTGAAGAGACTTAGTAGTTTATACAATGAAGAAATGAGTAAACAATATGACTACAAATATTTTTTCATACTTTTTAAGGAGGATTTAACTTCAGATATTGTTGAAGAGGACCATGTTATTTATGTTAAAGGTAAGGAAAGCATAACACCTGGATTGTACGAAAAAACTATTAAGGCCATTGAATACGTTAATTCAAAATATGAATATGACTATTTAGTACGCACCAACGTATCCAGTTTTTGGAAAATACCATCACTCTTTGAATTAGCAAAAACCTTTCCTAAGTCTGGCGCCACAGGTGTATTGACATTTAACGACTTTATTTCAGGTACAAATATTATCCTGACTAAAGATGTTGCCACCACTTTAACCACCTATAAAGAGGCAACTGACATTGACGATGTTCTTATTTCAAGATACCTCAAACGATTTACAACCATTACACCGTTGAATGTTAATAAAATGTCATACTGTACAACAGCCGAAGAACATAAAGAACACGAACTCAGCGACGATATCTTATATTACCGCGTGAAACACCATGATAGAAACAAGGACGTTGCTTTGTTTAAAAAACTTTTGCTTGATATATACAATATAACCGCATAAATTTAATTTTGTATTTTATTTTTATAATAGGATAAATTTAAAATATTTCTCTTTGATTGTAGTTCAGCATACAAGTCTTTGTACTGTGCTAAACATCTCGCCGAATCAAAATCGCTCCAATTATCTAATAAGATACAGGGAAGGATTTTCCTCAACTGAATGGTAAATACTGATGTATGTACGATTGGTATCACACCCAAATAATAACACTCCCATATACGGTGTGAATCAATACCATTTCCTTCAGGACATATTGCGTATTTATGTTTTGATAAATGTAGCATAAACTCTTTGTGGGGTAAAGATTTATCAAACACCATTCCTTTCGCAGTTAAAGCATCATAACATGCGCTGCGGTCCTTAGGATTGGTACCGATATTGAAAAAAAAGTAAAAATCAAGCGTTTTGGGCTCCTGAAATGTCATGAGTAAACTTAAGATATCTAGATTCCCGTGCGCCCACATCGTATTGGCGATACCGATAGGTAAAATAGAAAGTTTAGGATGTTCAATACATATATTTTGCGAATACATAGCTATTAGTTTTGGGTCATCTATTAATGGTCTATACTTGTCAATGATGTTTTCATCAGAGTTATGTGCTACTAATTTAAAACTATTTGTGAGCAAATGTCGCTTTTCCATGAGTATCGGTAATCTATGCGAATAACAAAAGATTATTGAAGGATTGTTCCATGGTGTTGTTAAAAAGTCTAAATTAAAATGTTTAGAGGTCTGTGAAAAGATGCGTGGATTGTAACGAAAGTCGTCTTCCAATCCACAGTAAATATCACACAGCTCTTGTAAACGTTCTCCACTTACTATCTCCTCTTTCATATACTCATCCAACGATACAATTCTTTAGAATGAATATGGAGATTCATTAAGGGCATACCATTTAGGTACGGTACTTTAAAGCCGTTATCTATACGAAATTCGACAGGTACTTTATCACATTGGAATATTGTGGTCTCATTGATAAAGCCTGTAGTATCACCAGAGTTATGAATCTTATCTATGCCTCCAATGTATTGTCCTACTGCCGCACCATCAAAAAGAACCCCAAAGGCATCCGCATATTCGGTATAACGCTTGGGAATATCAGTCACGTAGTTTTTAATAATGGGAAGTGAACCAATAAATTCAGGATATACCTCGCGAAACATTGCGATGGTCAGCATATCATTCGCTTCACGATCGCTGAGGAAAAAATTTGCCAATTCTTCAATTGCCGACGAGTTTCGAATAAACATAAAACTAGGAATACAACGACGCTCAGCATCAAAGACTGCCCACAATGGCTTTGTTAAAAAAGTTTCCAAGCACTTTGTAAAATCGTAATAAACTAATATATCATTCTCGGTGTGTATTACGTTCTCAAGATTTTTGAGCAAACAATACTCATAAATGTAGAAAAAACGTTCGCTCGCAGAGCGCCAGAACCCCTTAGATAACGAGGACTGTTGGATAAATTTATAATGATTTGCCGTCTTTGGAATATCTTCAAGTGCGAATATATTTAGGTTGGTAATTGATGCCGATTGACTTTTAAAGGTCTCTATCAACTTACGTTCAAGAAGTACATGAATAGGTACCGATACAAAGTAGCGAAGTTGCCGAACACAGTGAATCAAATAGGATGGTAAATTCTCTCCAATATGAACGAGTACCACATTCATTTTAATATGTTCTCTCTAAACACATTTAAACTGTATTTAGAGAGAAACTGTAAATGACCGACATTTTTGATGTTGTTGTACCAGTAGGGCCTAATGATATTTCAGTCATTCACGAGCAGTTAGAATATACGAAGAAGAATATAATTGGACGCCGTAATATTTATATTATCTCCAATGTAGTACGTGAAGATATAAATGGAGTTATATTCGTTCCAGAGTCGCAGTTCCCATTTACAATGAAAAGTGTCCAGGAAATCCATGGAGCCAATTCACGCAACGGCTGGTATCTACAACAACTACTCAAACTTTACGCTGGCTTTTGTATACCTGGAATTCTAACAAAGTATCTGGTAATAGATGCCGATACTTTTTTCTTAAGACCAACGCGCTTTATTGAGAATGGTCTTACCTTATTTAATCCTGCGACTGAGAACCATACACCTTACTTTGAACATATGCGTCGCCTACATCCATCATTAGAAAGAGACCATACTATATCTGGTATTAGTCATCATATGTTATTTACTACCGAATATGTTAAACAGTTGTTTGACCTTGTAGAGGGCTTACACGGTAAGGTATTTTGGAAGGTCTTTTTGGAAAAGGTGGATGTAGGTATGCGGCATGGTTCCTACTCTGGGGCCTCAGAGTACGAAATATACTTTAATTATATGAACATCTATCAACCTGAGGCGTTCCAGGTGCGTAAACTGGATTGGAAGAACGCTGGTCGTTTAGAGAGCGATTTTTCAAAAATGTACGACTATGTATCGGTTCACTGGTACGCTCGTACTTAATTATTTATTAAAAAATCATGTAGTTCATATTTTGAACAGGATCTATAATAGTAGGCTGTTGTGTTGGGAATCGGTCGGCGAAATGTTTCGTGTGGTCTTGTTGAATAATAATCTGGCATGTATAAATGTTCTATGGTATCAGAGAAAAATGCCGCTGACCATGAGATTGTTGAACATGAACAAACAAGAGTTTTTGCGTTTTTCATAATGTGAAAATCGGTAATTATATCATTAGATTCAGGTGTAATATTAAAATATCTTCTCAAATATTCTATATAAAGTAACTCTAATTCTGTCTTTGGATTGTTCACAACAATACAATAAGATGGTGCGTTAATTTTTTCTAATATATTTTTTATAGACTCAGGATGGATTACCTGTCCATTTTCTATAAAATCCTCTAAGCGTAAATGAACCACAGTATCATAAACCTTGTTGATGGGGACAGGTGGATTCAAAAGATGACCTGATGGATACTGTTCTGGAAAATAGTCGTAATCTGGTCGTTGCTCTGTTTTACCATCGGTGATGAGCATATCATATGGATTTGAACGAATGTAATCCATTATTTGCTGACGATATTTTACATAAATGGCGTCGTGCTGAAAATAACCATTGAATGCATAAGTTATGTCATCAAATTCACTTTGTATTCCATTTAAATTATTATTCATCCATTTTATAAAAATTTCGTCGGTTATTTTGAGATATTTATCAGTTGGTTCTACTTGAGAATGATTGATAACATCGGCGCCATATACAACATGAAAGACTACTGTGGCTAGATAACGAAATATAGCATTTCCTAATCTACCCAATGGAAAAGATAGAACTTTCATTTGGAGTTTTAACGACGATTGCGTTTAGATTCTGTGCGTTTACGATAACGACGAGAACGCTTTCGGCTGCGACGAGGTGGCGCATTGCTAGGCATAAATCCGTATTTACCCCACGGTTGTCTGGTAGGACGATTAGGTGTCATAACCATTTTCATTGCCTTTGGCACCTCAGGTTTAAAATTTGGTTTGAATGAGTTCAATGAAATAGATTCAACAGGACTATAGACTGTAGGACTATTTGGACGCATCATAATGTTATTAGGAATCTCTAAAGTTGTTGGACGCTTGAACATGGGAGTAGAAGGGTTCATTCTACTTTTTAGGGGTATTTTCTTCTGGAGCAACATTGATTTTATTGATGGCCGAATCGGTCTGTAATTCATCATTAATCTCAATAATTTTTGGTACCAAAGCGTAGCAGTTCCATTCATTGAATTTGAGATTCATCTGTTCATCCCAAGCATCAATCATATGTTCAAACCATGGTAGAATTTTATGTTTGATGGAACCATGGCGCACCACATACGCAAAAGTACCAAGATTTACACGAATACGTGTATCACTCTTCAGCTTCATTACGCCAGGTGCTACATCTTCACCATACGGTTTCCAAATGCCTAACCAAACTATATCCCAGTCGTTTGGAATATGACGACTACATTGTTCCCATCGTCCATTAGGCTGTAAAAAATCACCAGGAAGACGAATATCATCTTCAAGCACTAAGTGCCCATACGAATCGGGAACATTCATATTTCCAAGTTGGCGCAATAGTTCTCGGTGCGAAAGATAGCATCCAACAATACCTAAGTTATTTAGTCGTTCACCTTTATGGTCGTTACGATCCGCACGGACCATCGCATTCCCTACACCGAGATTTCGCATCTGGTTGTATTTTATATCCTTGCCGTAAATGGCTGGGAAACGCTCAATCGTTAAATTGAGTTGATTTGCCTGGGCGGTCACCGATTCCCATCGTTTTGTATCACGGTCCAAATTTATTACATGAATTGTGTTGATAGTTGGCTTTCGGTGTATAGTTGCGTATTGGTAAATAGCGTAAATAATAAATATACCAACCGCTACGGAAAGTATATTCAGTATATGCGATAAAAAGGCCTCTTTAGCCATCCTAAATGGTTCCTAGAATATTATAATGGGTTAAAGACGACCTGGGATATCTAACAATAGAAGAATGAATACATTGGACGGAGTACGATTAATGTATCAACTATTGGCTCCAGAAGACCGTAATCGTATCGTTTATACGGTCTTTGAAGAGCATGCGCGCAAGGATGAAGAATTACTGCGAGCGTTTGAGGCCTGCGAAGGGTTCGGTGAACTGGCGTTTGCTTGGAACTGGAAATTGATTGTTGATGCGATGCCTGATTCTTTTAGGTTTCTAGAAGTTGGTGTTTATAAGGGACGGGTCCTAGGTTTAGTCGGCTTATGTGCTCTTCGTGCTGGTCGCAACTTTAAACTCCACGGTGTAACACCGCTATGTAATCTCGGCGATAAGTATTCACGCTACGATGAATCGAACTATTTTGGTGATATCTATAGTTCCTTGGCAAAATGCGGAGTTCCTGCCGATTCGTTGCGTCTCCATATCGGCTTATCCCAGGATTCTAAGATTTTGCGAGACGTGGGTGATGATGGTCAATACGATTGTATATTTATTGATGGTTGCCACGATTACGATGTGGTCGTTGCCGATATTAAGGCGTATTTACCACTTGTAAAGATTGGTGGTTACTTTGTAATGGACGATTCGTCCTTGTATATTGAAAAGCCGTACGGACAGTTTCTCGGTCATCCAGATGTATCACGAGCGGCGCAGGAATACTTAACGGAATCGGCGGGAGTAAAACATGTAGTTGCTATCGGGCATAACCAAGTGTGGCAACGGGTTGCGTAGTTGAAAAAAAATGAGCAATTGTAATTTTATTATTTGGTTCTCAAAAATAAAATTATAATGGAGCCATGGGATCATATTCTACAATCTTTGAATTACAAAGGTGAACCTGAATATGTAATTACAGCAAAACAAATAAAAGAATGTGGAAAGACATGGAAGGGTGTCTCAAGTCAATTTGAACCACGTTTGCTAGCATATCAAACATCTGCGAATGCTCGCCCCAGAATATTCAAAACTCACGGACTTTCAATGCTACCGATTGAAAATGGTACATATTTTCTGTCAAAAGATACAATATACAAAGAACTAGATTATAGCGGTAGTGATATTATCAATATACAGAGGGACCAATCATCACTTATCCTTAATATCGGTAATAGTGAAACATCTCTAATTGATAATCTCCGTTATAGTGGTGTATTTGAAAGACCTGAGATTCTAAATGAATCAATTACACATGGCCCACTTCTTAATGGACGCCATCGGTGTAACATGGAGATGAAAATCGGTACAAAATCTCTTAAAATTAATGGAGTACAATACGAGACTGATGGTTGCTATGAATCTGCTAATAAAGTGTTACTTATTGAAGGAAAGAGTTCATCAAATATGATTGATTCATTTAATATCCGTCAATTATACTTTCCTTATCGCGAGATTCTTAAGTTAGCATCAAAAAAAGAAATTATCTCTTTATTCATTCATGATTATAAAGGAGTCATTCATATTTGGAAATATTCTTTTACAGATTCTAATCAGTTTGATAGTATTCATCTAGATGGTCATTTCATGTATAAGTTTAGTTTGTAATCAAAACTTCAGTAGTTGTTGATTCAGGTTTTTTTGAATTAATAGCCCGTCTAGCGCTAATTGTCTTAGTTTGAAATGCTGGTGAAGGAAACGCATCTCTTACAAGTTTTACATTTGCATTGCTCATAAGCATTTTAATACCCTTCACCTTCATTGTCTTACAAGAGGTAAACAGCAAATTATGATGGTCAAGTCCAAATCCATCACCTGTATACCCTACAAAGGAAGTTCCTGTTTCAGGTGCGTAAGGTGGATCCAAGTAGACAAAATCTCCTTTTTTGACTTTTTGTAGTGAATCGCTAAACGGTTGGACCTGAAATATTACATCCTTAATAATTTTTGAAATTTCATTGATATGCTCTGTATCAATAATTGATGGATTCTTGTAGTGACCGAAAGGAACATTGAATCCGTTTGGACCATCGCGGTACATACCACGAAAATCTGTTTTATTAAGAAATAAACACATAGCCGCAGCCTTTGAAGTTTTTCGGTCATTACCTGTTAAAGCATTGAATTTCGCACGAATCCAATAATAATATGATTCCTGTGATGTGTTTGCCTCTTCTTCCGTTGTTGGTTTACGGTTAATAGTTGTACCTTTAATTTTTGTAAAAGGATTTATAATGGCAGTAGTTTCGTTAATGAGTTCGGTAGGATTTGACTGTACAGCCTTATAAAGATTAATTATATTAGAATTCAAATCACTGGCATAAATTTTGCCTGAAAGGGTAATTTTACCAGCCTTAACATATGACAAAAGAGCAAGTAGAACACTTCCTCCTCCAAGAAAAGGTTCATGGTAATTCTTAACGGTGGTAGGAAACAAACTCATTACTTCATCAATAATTTGTGTTTTTCCACCCACCCATTTGAGAAAAGGTGTTGTAACTTTTATTGTAAGTGGTAAAGGAGGAGTGTTTATGAGTTCATTTGATAAGGAAGTTGACGCCAATACTTCACGAACTTTCTTTTCAACTAACTGGTTGATAAAATCTCCAGGCTTACATGGATTTTTTCTGGCATTATGATAATTCATACGAGACTTACGACCCGTAATATATCCACAAACATCACATGTGTAAACGAGGGGTGGCATTTTCTATTCTCAATGTATATTTTGTTCGCTCTTGCCGAATTTTGCCTAATTCGGCAATGTGATCCGGGCATCCCTCAATTTTTAGATGTTGCGGTTCATAGTTAATCATATAAATATTCACGCTCGTTAAGGATGGACCGTATCCTAAGTAAAGAAAATTTACAGGAATGGACTGAACCCTACGGAATGACCATAATCGCTGCCAGCGCCTGTGTAATCCTGTTAGTTGCTCCCGACCGGTCAATGCTATCCGCAGTATTCGGTCTGGCATTTATGTATTTCTGGGTCTACTTTTTTCACCGTGCTTTACACTTTTTACCTACTGAAGGACCGCTCAAATACATAAACACCCACTGGATATTTCACCATCAACCACTCAAAATCTTAGACCGACGCGTAGAGTTACTCTTGGAAACAGTGAATGACTTAGTGATGAGTCTTATCGTCCTTTGGCTTCAAGGTATGACCGGCATCTGGATAATTCCAACCAGTGTTATACTTTTTTATGCTTTCTGGTATACGTCAGTACACATAGTGAACTATAGTATAATAGGGTCACAGGTACACCGTAACCATCATAAAAATGTCGGTACCAACTTTGGACCAGATGTTCTTGACCATTTATTTGGAACCAATCACGAACCCGAAAAAGAGGATATAATTTATTTGGCGCCTAACCTAGTAATTGCTTTTGGTATCGTCTTTTTATTAAAACAGTGTATCAAATGGAAAGATTGATAAAGCGTAAATTTTAATTACATGAACGATTAATAAATTTCCAACCAGGGACTGTTCAAAATCGTATGTGCTCATCTGTCGGTGATCCTTAACGATTAATGACTTTCCTAAATCGGCCAGAGTTGGCTTGCCATCACAAACTTCATAGTTATCCATTGCGCAACCGTGAAATAAACGGATGCCTACAAAAATCAAGACCAAGGTTGCCAAAACAGCACCCATGGCGATTCGTGTACGGGAGAACAATACACCAATCACCATTGTAGCACACAGTAGCATGTGTAAAATAGTTACTACCCATTCAACGAGCATACTAATCTACAGGTTCAGTTGAATTAAGTACGGGGGTATGAACGAGTAGACCGTGATATTCACAAAGATTCTCCGTATTTTTATGAGTCTCATAGAGTTTTTCAATAAAATTTGCCAGATGTAATGAACGAAAATCCATATACAATTCCTCAAAACGTTCGCTATAAATTCTCGTGTACTCGCTGATATAAGGAATTCCCATTATATTTTTCGTCTGCTCCTCAGCGTACTCATTTGCTAAGCGATGTGCCTGAGCCTTCGCATACATATGACCCAAAATAGGTGCATTTTCCAAATCTACGCAATGTGCGCACGACATTTAAGTAAAATTTCGTGCGTGCCGTTTAGATTGTTTGAGTTTATTCAACTATAATATTAGAATGTACGTACAGATTGGCACAGTTGTATTAAAAGCAGCTGTCCCGACGACCGCCGAAGGAAAGCGTCAAGGAATGATGGGCAAGCGCTTTGATTCTGGATTCAACTGTATGGTGTTCGCCTTTGATGATGAGCAACGCTCCTTCTGGATGAAAGGTTGTATCATCCCACTTGATATGATATTCGTCAAAGATGGGTTCGTCACATCAATCGCTCATTCCTGTCCTCCTTGCACAGCAGATCCGTGTCCAAAATACAATGGAATCGGGCAACAAGTGATTGAGGTTGAGGGCGGCGTCTGTAAACAATTAGGAATAGATGTAGGAGATAAAGTACGATATTACGAAAACTTTAATTGAATTTAGGTTTCTGGGTAGTAAGTTTAGGGTTCTTGCCGCATTTAAACTTCTTAAGAGTCTTGCCTCTGGACTGTAAAACTGATTTAACGCAAATAGCAATAGCACGAGACTCTTTCTGTTGCTTTTTGTATTTTCCCTTAATGGTCTTGCGGACCTTTTTAATACAACCGCAAAAACGTTTCGCCATAGATTCTTTCATTTCTAATCCATGGCCTTGAAAAAATCTTTCATAGCCGGTAAAACCTTTGTATTATACATCTTAGCCGCCTGCTTTATTGTTAGGCGTGCTCTAATATCAGGATTCATCATACCTCGAACAAGGAGGTAATATGGAGTGGCTACATCATTTGCAAAACGTACGGATTGGGTGGCTTTGAGTTTCAATGGATTGAAATCTGTTTGAATATGTGGCTCAGACATACCTTCATCGCGCATTCCAAATCGGTCGTAAAAAATCTGCGATAACGTACGTCCTAAACTATAAACATCCCCTTTCTCAAAAATATATTTATATTTTTGTGTCGGTGTCAGCGATTCAAGTTTACCTTCCAACCAAGTGAGGTAGTCAACGTCAATGACCGCCTTTTCCCTCTCTGCGCCTGGAACTTTCTTATAGAACATACGATACGGAATATTTTTGAATCTTTCAATGGTTTTCTTATAGAAATCGTAAATAAGTTTCTTTTTATCCACAGGATGTGGGTTGGTAAAGTGTACCTCTATACTCCAATACAAGTATTGTAGGTCAAAAACGCTATGCCCTTTTTCGTTACGTGTAAACGGTGTCTTTTTATTCTTTGACAGTTCATCCAGGTCGTCCCATTTGAAGGAGATACCAAAATCAATAAAGCGTGAATTAAATTTTCCATCTGGCATTTTGGTGACAACTATGTTATCGGGTTTGATGTCGTTATGAACAATATCCTTGGCATGCGCTTTCTCCAGGCCTTCAAACAAATTAGAAATAGATTGAAAGAGGGCTGGATAATCGGCTCGGTCTACATCAATATTTTGGATACTTTCGCCACCATCCAGCGACTGTAAGATTTTACGAACCGTCATTGGGACAGAGCAGTCATTGACTCTATTCTTTTTATCAAACGGTAGTTTAGGGTCGCATATTTCAAATGGGTACAAAAAGTATTTTTGTGTAGGGTCTACGCTACGGAATAAATCTCGTTGCTTGAGTTCCTCCTCCGCATCTCTGGCATTCATCAGCTTGGAGATTTGGCCTGGACGATTCCGTGTATTTTTCTTACAGGGTAAAGCGGGACGAAATACGCACCCATAGGTTCCCTGTCCTATGAGTGCGCCACCTATACGGCGCAGTTTGCGAGTCTTCGCCATCCTTATAAAGGATACTGAAAACAAGTTTCGGGTCGGGGTTATGCCGAACCGGTCATATCAATAAGGTCGTGGTCAATCTGTCGTTTCATATAACGGAGTTCTTCCTCGTCCTCGGCAGTTGGTACATGACTGCTGGCCAACTGAATAAGAGTACCATCGCTGAATCCAAACGCCTCCATAACGCGATGTTTAGTCGCTAAGAAAAGTTTGAATAAGGCGAAAAGAACAATGCCGATAATAATTGGTGTGGCTAATTTTCCCAACTTCATCTTCTACTATACGTGGCGAGATTAGGCGGGTCCAACTTTGAAAGTGCGGATTGCTTCCTTAATAAGACCCTCACGTTCTATAAATTCCTCTATGTTGAAACGGTTCTTGTTTGGTATGATATTTACAATATCTGTATCTCGTGGTCGTGGTAGTAATTTTGATAGGAGTTGGACTGTATAGGTATGAGTTTCACCCTGGGGCGGATTTGGAGGCTCATACGCAATTAAAACTTCGTCGTCTAAATTACCTCTACGATCAAACCACTGAGTATATAACCAGTGTACGCGTGCCGGATGTGGAGCATCCTTATCATACATAATAATCACAAACGCACGATCCTTGTGGTCTTGTTTCTCAAAAGATAAACTAGGTTTATTAGCAGTTTGAAAGCGAGTAAGCAGTGGGGTTTCAAAGGGTGGAATTATATGTTGATACATAGTATGACCAACTTCAGTATAAAATTCTACATCAAACATGATACCGCCACCGTTCTGTGATGGAGCAACCGCATTTCGTTCAGCCGCAACTGTGGTCTCCCATACATCTTTAAGTTGTACAAGCCTACCTAATATGCCTTGACCGATTTCATCTAACGATTGGGTATTACCATGTAAATAAGCTTCTCTAGCATTGGCAGCGTTCTGTTGCGTCTTATTATCAATATCTCTTGATAAACGAAATACATCCCTAAATACATTAGGATTGTCATCAATAGCACCTTCAGCCGCTTCGCGTATTTCACGAATCTTACCGCGTGCTGAAGTAATCAAATCCATTAACTGCTGGGAATTCAAATATACTGAACCTGACTCATCAGGTGGGCGAATCAATTGAACTTGCCTCCGTCTATTTCCTCCACGGCGTGTTTTATTATCTTGACGATTGCGATTACGACGAGTATCCAAGAACGCCTTTGAATCCAACCATTCATTCCATTCAGGTCGCTTGTTAGTATCCCAGGAGAAATGGTGTTCCAGTTTCATACCGGTACGACGATTAAGAATATCTATATCTGCGTGTGTAGGACGAAATGGAGCCAACTGGTGAAGAATATGCTTGACTGCCGATGGAGTCATACTACCACATGTATAAATATCAAATTCAAGCAAGCAACGGCTTTCAGGGTTCTGGAAAACGCTCGGGTCGGGATTGCTCCAAAAATGAAAGGCAATATGACTCGTTTTAATCGGTGCGATACAAGTCATACCACGGTTATTCTCGGGTTTATCCAAATAGTATATACGAGGCGGCGCCAACGACTTCATATTCAACGCCTTAAGGATATTTTTAACCATTTGTTTGACCAGCGGAATATCCTTACGTTCAGGGCAGTCTACAAGTTCCAAACGCATCAGCAAATGATGGTGCTGAATAAAGTCCCGTTTCGCTTTACGAGTCCCATTTACCATCCCTACTAATCCTTCTTTTTTAGAATTCCAGCCATCCATGCGGCGATTGTATGATTCACAGGTCGCTCAAATATATTCGAATATCCCCCACTAGGATAAACATACACCACATTATATTTTGTTGATTCGCCAGGATATCTCAAAATAATCTTTACAAGTGCGTTTTTGCTTATACCATCACTATAAAAATTATCCACTTCAGTGACATTACTAAACTCAACAACTCCATTCCATTTTGTTTGAAGTTCAGGGAACGCTTCATATAATTTTTCCACAGAGATCGCCATGGAAGCCTGGGTTTCTAACAATAAATAGATTAGGTTGAGGGCGAATTTACCGTGCGTGGTTGGGGGCGGGATGATGTTGGCGGGTCCAAGGGTGGTCCCTTGGGGTGGATTTTTAGCCTTATTAATTCATATGAGAATTATTGATTCCTACTGTAAATACAGTAGGATTTTTATCGGTGAGGGTCTAAAAAAGCCCCGGTGACCCCCATTTTTTTTGGATCGCCTCGGTAGGACAATGAAACCTCAGCTGCCAGAATGCTTATGTACCCTGTTGCCTGACGATGTCCTAGGCGTTATAAACTCGTTTGTTCCACATTTGCCGAAGCCAAAAAAAGCGAGACGTAAGGACTCGTTAGATTCTGTAGATTCCGCTGTATCATCTGTCTCTCGTTCTCCAGATGTTCAGCGGGATTTGCGGTTAATACAGCGGCGTAATATGAAGGGTATGGATGGAATGTTCATGCGCGATTTGGATGACTTTGTATTGTCCTAATCAATTTATCGTTAGACCTATGGACATTTAATGTACAATAGTCTAATATCCAGCTAATTTGGTCCACAATGTGTCAGTATTCTTCACTTCGTCCGCATTGAGTGCGCAGAACCAGTTGAATTCAAAGCGTCGCACCAACTGGTCACCATCAAACGACATAAATACTGTGTCTGGAAGTACAGCAGACTTAGGATCATTTTCATCATCGCTCAAACGTC
>Ga0208379_1000583_pt1 | contig 15774 bp, 23 predicted proteins | sample CryBogCBE02Aug07_FD_184559 | JGI IMG/M metagenome (GOLD analysis project Ga0208379, IMG submission 184559) | Freshwater microbial communities from Crystal Bog, Wisconsin, USA - CBE02Aug07 (SPAdes) | ecosystem: Environmental > Aquatic > Freshwater > Lake | place: Crystal Bog, Wisconsin, USA... | reverse complement strand
ATAAAAAACGCACTCAAAGAGTGCGTTTTTGGTTAGTTGGGTGACAAGGTTAACCAACCCCGTGGTTGCTGTTTCTTAGGCAGCTACTGCTTCTGCAGCACGTGAACCAAAGCGGAAGCCTTTGTTCATTGCTACTTTAACAGTACCAAGTGTAGATGCGTTTGCATTTACGGATTTTGCTTGATTTACAGTCATCGCCTACTGTGTTGTCCACTTGTCTACTAAGCCGTCAATCGATACCAATTTCACCCCCACCGCAGAATACTTGTAAAAATACTCTCCGGTGGAGGTGGCGAGGAATTGAACCCGCGTCTTGCCCGTTTTTGGACTCGCTTCATACAACAATTCTGTTTTGTGGCATACTTGATTTAAATCTGCCACTGATATAACCTTTATTCAAATAGTCTTGTCTTTTTTCAATGAGAATATAATGTTCAAATCTCCCATTATTTACCCAACATTTTTTAGGTATGTGTCCTGTTTTGCCTCTAACCCATCCTTCAGGAATTACATCGCCTTTACTAAGTCTTTTTATTTCTTTTGTTACTGGATTTGAAATCCAATATCTTCCAAATTGAGTGTTGTTTTCACCTTGTTGGAAATTTATTTTTTCTAAAGTAGCTTTACGTTTAGCTCTCGCCTCTGGCATTTGAGCTTTTTTACCTAACATTCTCATCCTATCTGGTGCCCTAGTCCATTCATATTTCTTTTGAAACTCAGGATCCTTAAAAGGATTATCTGGTCTATTTGCTTTAATCTTAGAATGATAACTTTTAATAGCTTTATATTTTTCTGGGTTAGAATTTACATGATTCCACCCACCAATGCCACCTACTCTAACATTGTAATTATCTTTACGATCACAAAATTCTTCTGTGACTATTTCTTTTTCTTTAGCATACATACTCTTCTCGTCGGCGAATATGTATAATATTTCTTTGGTAAAGTTTTCTATACCATATTTCTTTTTAGCTCTAGACAAAGCGTGTCCAGACCCCATATAGTCATCATTTATATCTTTAGTAGCGTGAGCACCAATATAAATTTTACCATTAATCTGATTAGTAATTTGATAGATGATATACTGCATAAAGATATTTATGCCGGACGAGACTTCGATATAAATTAATCTCTATCTTTTAGATCCAATTTAGCTAGGATCGTGTTTTTTAACTTTGACCAGCCTGTGTGCCCAAGCGTGTCCTTGTTCCAGCCATTCATCTTGTTTGGCTTACACATAAGGCAACCAGCACGACGATTCTTTGGACGTTTACGTTTATGATTCATCGTCATCACCCATATATTCATCGTAGGCTGTTAAAAATTCATCCAGCATGACACAGGCAATGATAATGATTACTCCTGCTAGAAAAAACATACCAAACTTGCTCACTTGGCTGTCCACATACCATTGCGATAAACTTCAACTTCACCGGTTGACTTGTTCAGCTGTTGTTGACCTTCAAATGGTTCTGTTAATTCTAGAACTTCTTCTTTGATTTCTTTAGTATCCATACAAATATTTATAAAGAGAAAAGGCCCCTAAGGACCTTTTCCTTACGCTCTCTTCAATTAAGAAGGATTTACTGCTGTTTCTGTTTCAATACCAGCACGTGCCTTGATTGCTTCTAGGCTTGGCTTGGTAACTTTAACAGTACCTAATGAATTGTACTTTTCATCTGCCGCATCAATTGCCGCCGCAAACTTAGTGTACAAGTCAGTAGTTTTCAAATGCTTAACAGCATCTTGTTTTGACATTGCAGTTGGCAATTCAATTAGGTTGATGTCTGTGTGACCATCCTTGTTAAGGATTTTAACACGGCTAACTAGATCATTAGCGAAACGAACCTTAGTCTTACCATTCAATGTTGAAATACCTGTTACTTTAAACATGTTGTTTCCTTTCTATTATAAGAGATTAATTAAAGAGTTGCATACATCTGACGATGTCAGTACGATCACTACCATTCATGTTCTTAACCATTTGTTCCGCGGCAGATTGATTGATTGCTTCAACTACCATGTTATAATGGCTAGGACCAGTTGAGGTATTTTTATTTGCATTGTCGTACACTTTATACATGACATCAAACTTCATAATTGCTCTCCTCTTGTTGTCTATCTTGAACTACGAAACTTTGGATATCTCCAAAGTTTTTCCCCATCTCAAACATATACTGCCAAAACTCTTGCTTGACTGCACCAGTCTGAAATTCTATATCCCCAAACAATAGTTTGAGAGCTTGCGGAGTAATATTACCTCCGCAGGCCTGTGTTAGATTGCTATAATTTCTAATTTTCATAATACTATTATAGCACCTTTTGGTTTGGTTGTCAACCAATTATTTCCTGAAAATTTGGTTATATTTCCTGGTTACTTTGGACCAAAACAGGGTAACGATGCCCATCTTCCAAGCCCAAAGAAAGTCTACTACTGCGGCTCCTGCTAGGAACCCCCATAAATAATCACTGTTAAAGTTTATCATATTACGCATACTCCTTAGAATTACGTTCGCGTTCATCCATGGCTTGAGCCAATAGCTCAAGGTAAATCTCGTCGCGAACACTACGAGATCTAAGATCTCGATAAAGCCCAAATTTCGCTTCCAAATCATCATCTGAAAGTTGCTCGATTTTAGCCTTTAAATTTTCAATTAATACATTTGATGACATATTTCAGACCTTTCTTAATTGTTAATATATGTATATTATACACTCAAATTACCAAAAAGTCAACCAAAATTTAGTCAGCACGTGAACCCATGTAAGCACGGAATCCATATTTTTCTAAAACCGCGGCATAGGCCGTAGCACCATGTTCTTTGACATCCATGCTTTGGCCATTGTATCCACCTGGGCTCCAAAGATTTAAACACTTAGGTCTCCAGCTTTTCTTGAAACCAATCTTAAGTAACTCTTTGGCTTCTTTTGAATTAGTGCGATCTACGTAAACATCAACCCAGGCAAAACCACAGTAGGCCATCTCACCGTGTTTGGCTAAAAAGTTATTTTCAGCTTGGATCGCCGCTTGACGTGCTTCATTGTGAATCGCTTGAATATCCATATTCTAGTCCTTTCTTAAGTGTTTATGTGTAAATTATACACTCAAAATAGCTGTTTGTCAACCAAAAAGATGCGAAATATAGAACTGTTTAAAATCAATAACTTATAAGTCATTGATTTTTAATCGTAAATCCAGCCAAGATTTTCTATTTTGTGGATCCAAGTGTAGATTGGTAAGGTAAATTCCAGCACCCAAACACCATTCCACCCAAGATAATTGTGATATTTTAATTCTTTATCTCCTGTTAAGTGTCGAGGATAACTTGGACGGTATATACCTGCCCAGATAAAATGTGGACTGGTGATTTCATTGAATCTAATCTGTTCAATGATCAATGCTGTGGATGGGTCCGCATCTGCTTTATCGTAGTGTTCGATTGACAATTTTTTAGGACCACAACCTTGCAATTTTATATTAATCTGAATTTCTTTATCAACAATCAATTCTTTTTTTAGGCTGTCGACAGATATTCTACACTTAGGTGTCCCTATATTTTTAAATAAAATAGAAACGTCAACAGGATAAATTTCAATAGCCATACTGAGTGAATATTTCTTTAAGTTCCGGATAGAGATCTAAGGCATTTAATTTATATACCTGATCCCACTTCTTGCAGTGCTCGACCATATTTTTTAATTGATCACTATTGCTGTTTTGATCAAGCAAATTTATGGCCTGGATAACCTGGGCTTTTACGGATTTTTCATAGTTGTTTGGATCGCTTTCATTATAATCGCTGTCAATCTTTACCGTAGTTAATGTAGATAAAATTTTTAAATAATTGTTTTTATATGCTAATCTTATATCTTTTGGCAAGACGTTTACATTAAGATAGTTGGGTCTGGTTACCAATAAACTTTTAATTAGCAATTGATTTTCTAAACAATAATTTAGCAAGGTATGGTAATACCCTATGGATAATGCGCTTATAGCTGGGCGTATAGTCAAAGATATGTTAGAGTTTGTACAGTTATCTTGATATTTTTTTATATTAGATAAGATAGTATCTATATCACAACCTTGTCTGATATAATCGTTATGTTTCGTTACAGTTTCTATACTGACCTCTATGCCTATTCGGGTAAAAGATTTTAATTTATCTATCAGCGTTTGATTATATACAGTTCCATTGGTTACAAAACTAAAACAAACATCGAATCTATTATGTTGGATCATGAAATCAACTAGTTCTTCAAACCGTGATGTTAATAAAGTTTCTCCACCCATCAAGTGTATATTTTTTAGTTTAGGAATTGTTAATAACTCATTGAGAAATCTATTCCAAACTACAAAGTCTTTGGTCCAATCGGTACCAAGATATTGTCGATCTTCTTCAACACCCCAGCGAACATTCTGCACTGCAATAGTACTACTTGCACTGGAATAACACGTCTTACAAGCTAAATTGCAATAGTTACCAAGGTCAATGTGTAAATCTATAGGTAAAGTATCTGTATATCCATTATCTGTAAAATGTCTACGACTTGGGCTTTGATCAAAACTATTTTCAAAAGCAATCTTAGTAAATATTGCACTTTTCTGATTTGATCTATGTCTGCGACTGGTTCCTCCGGCACGTTCTTCATGATAACAACTACTACAAATATCTGTAGGTGTATTTGATAATAAAGATTTTCTAAACTCTATTACTGGAGCACTGTTAAACCAATCTACTAAACTGGTTGTTTTTATATTGTGTGTTATAGAAAGTTTACGACTTTCTTGACAACAGATACCTAAGCTACCATCCCAATAGATGTGTGCTTCATACCATGGGGTATTACAAAATATTTTAGCATTGGCCACTGTTATCGCTTGGTGATGATTTCATCTGCTAGACCATAGTCTACTGCTTCTTGTGCTGACATGAAATTATCTCTCTCCATGTCTTTACTTAGCTCTTCAAAGGTCTTGCCTTTACTGTTATGGTCTACATAGATCTGCGTGAGATTCCGTTTCATCTTAAGGATTTCATTGACCTGTATTTCCATGTCTGTAGCTTGCCCACCAGCGCCACCACTGGGTTGATGGATCATATGCCGGGCATTGGGTAAAATCATACGCTTGCCTTTAGCCCCTGCTGTAGCTAATAAACTGCCCATTGAGCAGGCCTGACCCATTACAATGGTGGACACATCAGGTTGTATAAATTGCATTGTATCATATATAGACATACCAGCAGTAACGACGCCCCCAGGACTGTTAATATAAAATAAAATATCTTTGTTAGCATCTTCACTCTCTAAAAATAATAATTGGGCTACGATGAGGCTAGCTGAATGTTCATTGACATCTGTATCTAGGATAACGATACGATCTTTGAGTAAGCGTGAATATAAGTCATAACTACGTTCACCTTGGCTGGTGCGTTCTAAAACCATTGGTACTAGATTTGGCATTTCCTATCCTTTATATTAATTCAACACTACCTACATGTTGATGGGTTTTTAATTCTTCTAACAATTCTTTCTTGCTACCATTATAGACTAAATCTGCTAAAGGTAAACTTCCACTAGTTAGATATGGATGTCCCCAAGATAGTTTTTTATCTTTAAAAAATTTCTTATTGTCATCATAATATGATTTTATAATAGCACGTTTTGATTCAATTTGTCTATCAGTATTGGTCCAAAACTTTACATTAAAATCAGCTGAATAATGATGGAATGGTTGAAATGCTTCATCGCTGATATATTGGTCATTATCATAGGCTAGGTCTTCTAAGGTCTTACCAATTTCAACATAATTTAAATATACAGTACCAAACTCAATCTTATCTGTAAAATGTGCATAATCCTCGATATCTAACGTCTTGGTTTTAGGCAGGCCATAGTAGGTTACTACATGTCTAGGGTTAGCATTGCATTGAACACTTTCGCAACGATGAACCAAGACATTTAAATCTGCCAATGCTTTGCGAACTTTTACAGGAGCATCTAACCAAAATTCATGATTCTGTTGATCTAGCAAGCCGTGGTATTTTTCAAATATATGATGTAGATAATTTAGTGTATCTTGGTCATTGATATCGGCGAGATCTCTGCTGATGATTTTTTCAAAACTGTTGATATCTTTGATGCATCTATTGATACGGTCAACAGAGTCTTGGCTTTGTTCTTCTATAGTGCCAAATCCATAAAAACGAGCTGGATCGTCGATGGTGTATGTGGCCTGGGCAGATTCTAATCGTTCAACCCATTTAGGCACTACAGGATTATCTCTTAAGCGATATTGTAAAGTAAACGAATCTAATTTATCACAGGGATTACAATACTTAATGTATAGATTATCGACGCTCATGTAGTTCTTGGCAAAACACGCAGAGTCTGCAACCACGGATAGCTGTTCTGCGCTTTTCTGGGATCTCATCACCACACTCTTCGCAGTGTGTAAGGCTTGGCTTGCTGGCCTGTTCGGCAAGTTTTCTTTGAACTGCGGCTATATGATTCATATTATTGTGGATAGCTTGTAATTGCCCAAATTCAGCTTCTTCCATATTATCACCAGTATAATCGTGATCATCACCAAATAACATAGTTTATTCCTAAATATTTAATTAATATTATTATAAAACATTACAGCCATTGGTTCTATCGAATCCTTTTATCATAGGCTGTCTTCACTTAATAGTGGTTTACTTAATTTATCCTTTGGTGGTGCTATTTCGTTTAGCTTTTGATACATGCTGGCTAATAGCTCACGCAGTTGTTCCATGCGAGGATCTCTGACATCAGTGTGTCTGATTATATCAAGCACCAACCCGATCTGGGTTTCTAATTCTTTAAGTTTATCTACCATGAACTATTATAATACACTTTAAGGCCACAGATCAAGTCTGCTTTGGCCTGTTTGACGAATTCAAGATCCTGGGCTTTATAGTAGTCATCAGCTTCACTACCAAAAAAGAATCCTGAGGTACTGGGTAAATTGCCATGTTCAATATCATACTCTAGATCCATGAGATCTTCCCAAGTAAGCTCTAGCTCAACACCATTGAACATGACTTCTTGATTACCATCTGCTCCTGGGCGGCCTTGACGTTGCCAAAGACGTTCCATCCAGCCATGTAGATTTGGATGTTTGCGCCAGTAGGCCAGTTCTTTTGGTTTGGTGCAGGTGCTGGTAAATTCACCTGACTCTGCATCGTATGTCCCTTTGTCCCAATATTCTGATTGGGCGCCAGCTTTGTTAGCTGAATAAGCATACATGTCTAAACCCATTTTGAATCCTTTCTTAATTGTTTATAAGTGCTATTATACTATCAAAATATCTAATTGTCAACCAAAATTTACCTTAAATATACACATGATTTATGCTGACACAGACACATGCAAATGGCATGTTAATAATCTTCATATAAACAATGACTTAAATGTTGCTGTTTTTCACATGCCCTATCCTTATACCTCTTCATTTGCTACTGATATTAATCAAGCACTAGAACAGTATGATCGAATAGCTATATTGATTTCTGAACTACACTTAGATTCTGTAGCCCATTGCCAGAAGTATCAACATCCTAAAATACAGTATTTTACCTGTGGCTTTGTAAAAGGTGTTGATACTATACCATGGATGGATTGGTTTATAACTACAGCAGGATATTATCAAAACAATCAACTAGAACAACTAACACCTTATACTGTTAAACCTAAGATGTTTGACATATTATTAGGCCAACCTAAACCACATAGATATCTTGTACAGAGTTATGTTAAATCATCGGGTTTGGAAGATAAAGTTATGATGACAATTCTAAAAGATAATAATCTAAGTCCAATAAAAGAACAAGGTAAAAACAATTGGCTATGGGAACCTGGAGTTGATGCCCATGATACCTTGCGTGGATCTATCGCGTCTGTAAAATTCAATGGCCAATCAATGTCATTAAGTCAGATAATTCCTTTTAGCATTTATAATCAAACTGCCTACAGCGTAGTGGCAGAAACTAACTATGACAATCATTATAGTTTTTATACTGAAAAGATTGTTAAACCTATTCTAGCTGAAAGATTGTTTGTGGTGTTTAGTGGCCAACATTATCTACGTAATCTACGCAGTTTAGGATTTCGTACTTTTGACAGTATCATAGATGAAACTTACGATACCATAGAAGATCCTGACCTAAGATTCAAACTGGCTTGCGAACAAGTAAAATATCTGTGCAGTCAAAGCCAGGAAACAATACTAGAACAAATCCGTCCAATAACAGAACATAACAAGCGTGTCATGCTTGCCACTGATTGGTATGGCGATTTCGCTAAACGATTCCAAGAGTTTTTGCTCGCTCATAGAGAGCAAAACTAGCTAGATTTTTGCCTTTTGACTCGCACATGATGTCAAATGAATCTAAAAAGCTCAATGCCCAATCATTGACTGCGGTGTTCCAATAAAAGTCACTGTGTGCTCGCAACTTGGCTTTCTTGTGACCTGTTTCCAATAAGGTCTGATAATTGGGGGCTACAGTTGGTGTGCTTGTATCCAGATAGTCTTCGCGAGATACGCTGTAGTGCATAGTAGGACGAAGACCGCGCCAAGACTCAATAACTCTTTTAACACGATCATCTTGAGGTTGGATGTATTCACCTTCTCTAACCCAATGATGATGAACGTCGAGAACAATAGGGACAGTATCGATAAGATGTAAGCAGTCATCTAGGCCCCAAGCATTTTCTTCATTCTCGATAGTGATGGTGTTGCGTGCTTCTAGTGATAGACGTTTGTAAGCGGCCAATATGCCTTCAGGACCTGCACGACCAGCGATATGCACGTTAATTTTAAAGTCTTGGAATGTACGACCATAGCCCATCCACCTTGCCATATCCACATGATATTCAAATTCTTCTATCGAGCGTTGAACAATATTCTCATTGACAGAAGCCAGAACGCAGAATTGTCCCGGATGAAAAGATAAGCGCACACCGCGGCTACGAGCAACATCACCAACCGCCATGAACGATCGTTCAGCACAAAGCCTAACGTCAGGCTTACGCCAAAAATAACTCCAAGAAGACTCTGTATATACTGGAAGTATATCACTCGATATACGAACAATTCTAAGGGATTCATCTAATGTACCTACACGCTCGACAAGTTTACGGGTTGCTTCAATGTTTTGGACCATGAGATCCCAGAGACGTTGCTCTGCCACTTCGCGGGTCTGTCGATTGAGCCAGGCTACAGTGGTTGTACCAGTATTTAATTCTTTGCAGGCGTCAGTGGATTTTATTCCGTTGACCTGATCTGGTGTGTCGATCCACTTGCAGGCAAAGCCTATTTTCTTAGTAGCCAAGATACTTTCTCAATTCTTTGTCTTTAGGTTCAAAGTGTTCATTTTTGAAAAATATGCGATAGCTTTCACTACCATATTGTCCGATACCATATAACATTGTAGCATCTTTCATGTCCCAAGTCAAGTAGTCCTGTGTCATGCGTACCAATCTGTTATAACGCACATTGACCATGCCCAGGCTCCAGATGACATCTTTGACTGCTTGTTCACTGGAGAAATTGACAAAGTTGTATGGAGTGGACCACTTGCTAAGGAATAATGGTAATACTTGTTTGACGGGCTTGCGCCCAGTTTGGTTCAGCATGATAACTGCTACCATGTGTTGCCACCCCCGTATATAGAGATTGGTAGCTGGTAGCTGTTCTTGCACCATCAAATCATCGCGTAAAGGAGTTATTACCATATAGTGCTAGTGTAGCACCAATTTGAGATTATGTCAAGCTATTCTATCTTACCAAATTTAGCCCATTGTGTAGCACCCAAACAGATCCAACCAGCTGGACCTCCGGGTGCTGGCGTTTCGTTCCAAACTATGGTTCCACTAATAGCTAGATAATTTGGAATAACACTAGCTGATGTCATTGGCACGTTGCCTACACGTAGATTTTCTATTTCTACACTGCCATCTGTTTCTAATATGATGTTGTCTTGGCCATTACTGCCTAATGTTACCCGTTGACTGCGTGGTGCGCCAATATAAGCTGTATCTTGACTGCGTTTGCTAATAGTAACTTCAACTTCTTGATCCCATACACTTAAGGCCGCGCTAGGATCCATGCTGTTTACACCCACACGCCCTTGTGTGACATACAATGTTTCACTTAGGAGATTTTCACCAGATGTCTGTAAGTCGTTAACTATGCCTAGACGTTTGATATTAGTATCAACGATATGGTATCCCAATTGATTACCACTGACTATTTCACGTCCGCCTTGTGTGATTTTATCTAAGTCAATACCATCTGTCTGCATCTTCTTAAAGATGATATCACTAAAGCCTGAGAATAAGTCATCAGTTAGTAATGTTTTTACTGCTTGGCTGGTTTGTTCAACTAGTTTTACGAATCCCTGTGTGTCTGCAGCAACTTCACCGTTGATGATCAAACGACCATCTAGGCTGACATCACCTTTGACTTTGACACTAGGTGCCCATACAGGACCTTCAAATGCTGTAGCCTGATCCATTAGAGTCATTTGAACTTTGGTACTTAAATCTTCTATGCCTGTACTGCCAAAGTTAGTGATGATACCACCTTGTATCTGATCACCGGTCAGGCGTAATCCTGAAAAATCTACACTGTTGTGACTGATACTCTTTTCTGGAAAACTGGTAGTCTGTAGCATACTACCTACTTTGTTTTGTACTAGACTACCAATGACTTCAGTGAGATTGATTGCGGCTAGTTTCTGATTGACATAATTATTGATCTGTTGATTGACTGTTGTGGTTAGATTTTTATTAATCTGGTCAGTTAATTGTGCTACTATCTTTTGCAGTTGTTCATCACTGGTACCGATGAAATTAAATTGATCTAAACGTGTGCGGATATTCTGTTCAACAAGACGTGCGACTATCGTGTCAAACTCACTGTTGGCGATTTTCTTAACTATTTCATTGGAGATTTGATCGCGCAGTTCAACTTCAATGGTACCCTTAAGGTTATCTAGAATGCTGGCGACGATAGGTTGTAACTGTTCATTGATATCCATATGACCTCTTTGAAAAACTTAAAAACTAATTGAAATAACGTGTTCGTAGTTTTTCTTGATTAAACTCTTATACATCAAGTTCTTATGTACGTAAAAACTCTTTGCTCCAGCATCAATGCTGAATTTGGCCATTTGCTTGAAAAACATGCTACGACGAGCAAATGGGCCTGTAGTTACTGCATTAGCACCGTGCATTTCATATACAGTAGTGCTCCAACTATTCCTATCAGCAAAATCATAATGATGATACTCTAAAAATAGTTTTGTATCGTTGTGTGCGTGGACTGCCAATGGTTGGCTGAATTCACGATCACGGAAATCTTGGTTCTTGTAATCACGTAAAGTAGTTACAATAACATCTTTAGCTAGTTCACTAACAGACTGTATCTTATCTAACTGCTCTTGTTCAGAGCCAGCAAAAGTAAAATACTCATCTGCGGCCACTACCCAATTAAACTGTTTCTTATATTCTTTTAATTCAGTTTCAGCAATATATACGTATTTAACACCTGTAGAGTCTAAGAATTTTTTTGTATCTGGTGTGATACCTGTTACTGCTATCTGCTTGTATTTGGTGCCCAACATCATAGGGCTGAATCCGTAGAACAACACACTGGTTGGTGTAGCGCCATGATGTTCACTGATTGAACGCAAGATCTCCTGCTTCTTGTCAATGACTTCTTGGTTCTTGGGATTGAATTTGAAAGCACTCAAACTCACTTCAGAATACGTGGCAAAACCTTGCGGCATAATTGTTTCCATTTGTAACTCTATTTAGTGCTTTCGCGCACTAAATCTAGTGTCACACAATGGAAGCTGCCACCTAAGGTGCGTGCATGACGTAAGGTCAACGGTATGCAGTCAATGCCGCAACGTTCAAGGTCCTTGATAAGTTGGGTCTGGGCGGTGTCAATGATCACTGTATGTTCATCTACGCTTAACACATTCATACCTACCCATTTGCTGGCATAGGGATATTGATAGAAGTCCTGTGCTATGACGTCTTTGACCCAGATCTTTTCCCAACCATCAAATGCTTTGGGGCAGTTTACTTGATTAACTCTGCTGGCATTCAACATAACTAGCCCTTCACGCAAAGGTGCTATAGTTGAATCGATATGTACACCACTGTAGAAATTACACAGTTCAATTTTAATATCAGGTAATTGTTGGCATAACCAATCATAAGCTAGACGATTACCACTGGCGCTTTCTAAGAATAGCCAAGTATCACCTAAGCGACAGATATTAGCCGCATCTAGCACCATGCCCTTGTTGCGAGGCATTTTAATATAGTGCTCAGTAGCATCTAATACAAAACTCAATGCTGAACTTTCTATTTCACGGCAAGGATACATCATAGCCGGATCAATAACAGTCTTGCCAGCGATGATCAACCGATCACGTGGGCAGTAATTATACATACCACCTAAACGTGGGAAATCTAAATCGCGTGGTTGGTAAACATCTATCCGTAATTTGTGCAGAGTGTCAATCAAGATTGATAAATCTTCGTTGGCTTCGTCAACGATCCATTGTGGTACAGGTCCGCTGGGGACAGGGGTTTCTGTCCATGTCGTCTTATTTGATTCATTAGCGAACACTGGATCGTTGGAGGGCCAATTTGCGTTGCTAGCTGAACCTACAACTACGCTTAATAATTTACCCCATTCATTGGCACTGGAAATTTTCATACGTGTCCTGTAATCTGAAGAGTATATCGAGGACTGGCACCTAAGTTAGCTGCCATGTGAGGTGCATCATAAGCCCATACAACTGTAAATCCCTTCTTCCAATCTGTAACAGGCACACCTTTTAATTCTAGATAATGTCCTGACTGCCAATCTTCTAAGAATACTATAGCACGACGTATGGTGTGTTCTTGACCTTGTAAATTAAACAGCTCTAGATAACGCTTATAGGTATCTTGATGTGTAGGCAATACTGTACCAGTCGACATACGATAGTAACTGGTGCCAATATCTCGCCACCCTAAACCAGTAAAGTGATCAATAAACTTATAGTTCCAGCTGGGCTGTGCTCGGCGCATGTCACACATAGCACCAACAAAGTTACAACGATAGCCCATCTTAAGCCAACGTTCTGTATCCAAGGGATTATTGAACGATTCTGCTTGATAGTCTAAGCGTTTATATTCATCGTCCCAGAAAGGATCAATGTTGATCACGTAGTCTAGTATTGCCATAGTGTATGACCTTGTATGATGGATTGCGAGTAGTATATCTGCGCCATGGATCTACAATGATACTACCATGACCAGGAGTAAAATATAATTGTTGCTGTGGAAGCTCTCCGGTATAACCATAGGTAATCTGACGATTATGTGCCAGGAGTAGAATACATTCTGTATCATCATAGACTGTGTCACCAGTTAATGGGTCACTATACATATAATGTGCACCATGTGCGTCTAAGTAACTGCCAATTAATAGACTGTAACTGCCTTCTAACATGTCTACGTCTGGCTTATAAGCCTTGCCATGGATAACGATAGGCAAGTCATGACGTTCTTGTAAATCTATCAAGAAACATGCCAAATTATTAGCCTGCATTTCACGAGCATGCATGACAGTATCAAATATGTCATAGCCTAGATTTAAATTCTCAGCAAGATAGCGCAGGGCAATATTATCACGCGGGTGGCAAGGACCAGCATCACCCATGCCTGCTGTCATGTATTTTGGGCTCATGATACGTATAGTTGATTCTGCTAGTGCAGATGTTACTACGTCTACATTCATGTTGCCATTCTTCATAGCCACATCCTGTATCATATTGACTAGGCCAATCTTAGTTGATATGAAAGTATTGTAGAACACTTTGATAGCTTCTGCTTCATCCCAAGTGCCAATAGCATAGCGTGGATCGTTAGCCATAAGGGGTGCGTAGAAGTCTTGTAACAGGCGAGCATCACCGGTTAGACTGCCATCTTCTGTGCCAATGATGACCATCTCTGGATTGATCATGTCCCATGCTACACTACCCATGGCTATCAGATATGGGTTGTAGATAAACCTCGCGTTGGTAATGTGCTGACGGAGCTCGCGTCGGGTAGTGCCAGGGAGTACAGTTGAAATTAATACTACTAGTTGATCCTGTGTTACATATTTGTTGATATCTGCTAGAACTTGATTGACTATACTATAATCAAAATCTTTATTCTCTAAATGTGTGCTAGGTGTAGAACCATCGTAAATAGGATCATGTGGAGTTTGTACTGCTACAAAAACAATATCTTTACCTTGTACTGCGCCTTCTAGTGTATCAGAAATCTTAATCTTGTCACTGGTCTTAGGGTAAATATCATAGCCAGTTACGTCATACTCTTGTGCCATTACTTCAGCACAGGGTAGACCTAATTTACCGATTCCAATGAATCCTACTTTTTGAATTGACATACATGCTCCAAATTGATCATATCTACGAATTTTTATATCAGGAACTTTTTAAAGATTTTGAGTTCTGCCATCTATTCAATGGGGTACCCGATGCGAATCTTTCAAATATATCAGTATTTACACAAACAAAATATCCCAGCACAAAAATATTTTTTTACGATCAAGAACCATTGATTCCCCTATTTGTTGATCCTTACGTTAATAAATTAACGAAAGACCCAAGGACATCAATATTAGTTACCAGTGAAGTTTCAGATGATGTAGATGCGTATACAGAATTGAAAAAATTATATTATTTTTTCCACGGATTCGCTGCGCTAGATTGGTATCGAGGCTATTATGCCTTAAATAGCAATAAATCAATTGTTAAACCATATAAGTATGATTTTATAAGTATGAATCGTATTATCAACAATGACCGTAGCTATAGGATTTACTTTGTCAGTCTACTAAAAGAACTGAGACTGCTAGATAAAGGGCTGGTCAGCTTCAATGTCACAGATAATCAATTTGATGATTGGCAGGACGAAGTTGCAGATCCTAACAGTAAATTAAGTGAACAGGCAAAACAACATATAGAAACCCACTTGATTGATGTTAATAAATTAGTTATAGACAGTGCCAGTTTACCTGGCAGTGCCAGCGCAAACATTCCAAGAACCATAGATCGAATTGACTACAATAACGACACATTAAACGTAGATAGTTTCTGGAATATAGTCACAGAAACAGTATTCTATTATGACAAACTACACCTAACTGAAAAGATATTCAAACCCATAGTATCAAAACAACCTTTCATGCTGATAGCTGCACCTGGTAATCTCGCTTATCTAAAGCGATACGGGTTTAAAACTTTTAACAGTGTCATAGATGAAAATTACGACAACATGCAAGATAATGATCTCCGTATCCAAGCAGTGGTAAAACAGCTACAGTGGTACTGCGATCTTACCCCAGGTGAAAAAACAGACATCATACAGCAATTAGAACCTATTATTGACTATAATTTCCATCACTTTTACGGTGAATTCCGTCATATTATCACTAGTGAACTGCTAGATAATACCAAGACCCTATTCCAATCTATAGGCTATGATGATCACCATATCAATTACTCTAACATACATCAAGCATTGACCCATTAAACCCTAACCAAAATATAAATACTAGTATAACAATAAAGTAGTATTTCAAGGAGCAGTTATGGGTGACGTATTCAAACTTATAGGTGATTTAGGCTTTCCTATCGCAGTGGCACTAGCTGGTGGGTACTTCGTCTACTTAAC
>Ga0208379_1000581_pt1 | contig 15789 bp, 45 predicted proteins | sample CryBogCBE02Aug07_FD_184559 | JGI IMG/M metagenome (GOLD analysis project Ga0208379, IMG submission 184559) | Freshwater microbial communities from Crystal Bog, Wisconsin, USA - CBE02Aug07 (SPAdes) | ecosystem: Environmental > Aquatic > Freshwater > Lake | place: Crystal Bog, Wisconsin, USA... | reverse complement strand
GTATACAATCATGCTACGACGAACGCTCACTGACTTCTTCGCTGACGCTACTCTGCGCTGGCCCTACCCGCTCTGTAAGTACATGCTCTATCTCCAGGGCTGGCTTGGGTTGACATACGATAATATAGACTAGTATACAATAAACAAAGTGCTCTGTCAACTACAAATAATGGTTGACAATATCTGAGAACTTGGTATAATAGTCTATACGAACGACACAATAGGAGCTTGATTCATGGCTAGATCATCAGCCTACAGGTTTACAGTCACCTCTCTAGAGGATCCTAGACTGGCTGAGCTGAGAGAGTTTGTCTCGTATACAAACACCATTAGAGAGCCAGGTACCGAGAGACGCAGAGTCTCTATTAGGCCGAGACTGGGCAAGAAGAACCCATACGCGTTCATGTATCGCGGCATGTACCAGAGATCAATTAAGCGTAGCCATGCAAAGCACTTTGATATTTACGTCCACTGGGACGCGCGATGAGTATACATACGCCTACTGCACTATAAGCTAGGAGACTATCATGCCGTACTACAGATTCGAGGAAGCGTGCCGGACGTTGACAGAGTGTGTCGATGCCATAGATATAGAGGTAGATGCCGGCTTGTCTTATGATGAGTTCGTCGCCGGCCTGTCGAGCGACCATGATAGGGATTCGTTCGAGCAGCTGGTGATCGCATGCGAGAACTTTATCGAGGTGATTGAGTGGCTCAAGATACCGGTAGAGGACGTCGACGAGGACGGAGTATACATACGTATGTAAACAGAATTATTTTCAGTTTACAATCACTTTCCCTATTGACATATTCTTAGAGTATGGTATATTGAGACTATAAGCTAAGGAGAACGACATGAATGCTCGGTTTGTAAACAAGTCCGTACCATCATCCATGGCCCAGGCTATAGCTGCATGCACGGTGCCGGTCACGGTTGTCAACAAGGGCTCTAACAGGCGCCACCAGACCGGCTTCTCCAACACCCAGATCTTCAAGGGTACGTACCGCGTGCCGGTAAAGTTCTGAAAATAAGTGATTGTCGACTACACTTTTGTGGTTGACATGTTCTAAGAATATGGTAATATAAGAATATAACATGGAGACAAGATCATGAATACGCAAGAGCTTCAGAACGTCATCGGCCTCTCGATCGTTACGGTCGGCCTGCTGGTATTCGTCGTTATGGTTCAGGTGCTCGAGGTGATCCAATGAAGGTAGGCACGTATAAGCTGCTCATAGAGTACTACGACCACCAGTCCAACCACCCGCTCAAGGTCGCGTTCTCAGGGATCAGCCGGTCGGCGGTCCAGCGCTACATGGCCTATTACAGGAGAAAGTACGTGGTCAAGAGCTGGATGATGCTCGACCGTCCCGATGGACTTGTATCGTTCTGATACAGTTTATGTAAACAGAAAAAAGTGTATGTAAACTGCACTTTGTGGGTTGACAAGTTCCGAGAATATGGTACTATGAGAATATAACATGGAGACAGTGATATGACAACGTTTACTAAGCACGCATACGCCCTCAAGGTACTCGGCGACAACAGCGCGATCACCGAGGCAGACTTCATCGAGCAGATGCTCACGGGCGCCTGCTTCCTCAAGTCCAGCCCGTTCACGCCGGATCAGGCCAAGGCATACTTTCGCGGCTGCTCCAAGGAGCTCGGTCTCGTCGTAGCCAAGGCGGTTCGCATGAAGCAGCCCAAGAAGGCAGGCAAGGTCAAGGTCACGCCTCAGAAGTTCCCTAAGGTGCTCATGACCGATAAGCCTAAGGTGACTGACAAGACAGTCGAGGAGCTCGCAGACATCAAGGCTAAGAACCTTGCTCGTCTGAAGGCCGTTGGCGCCAAGTACCAGAAAGGCCAGGTCGCTGCGGTACGGTACTCAGACGAGCCCTTTGATGAGAGCGCAGTCCCGAACCTGCTGAACGAACTCGACTCGTTCAAGGCCCCAGCGTTTCTCTCGAAGGACGACGTGAAGGCGCTCGTCTAACAGGCTCTGCAGTGCGACTGTAAACGGTGTAGGCATCGGGTCTCGGCTCGGTGCCTATATTACATATTTCTAGTGTAAATTGTTTACAATTAACAAAATAAAAGTGTAGTTTACAATCACTTTCCTATGTACATTCTGGCCGGATATGGTATTATAAGAATATAAGCTGAGGAGAGTCGGATGGATCGCAAGGTTATACAGATCGCCTATATCGAGGACGCGGTGGAGCGCATGTCGGTCGAGGAGCTGGTGTGGTTCGCTAAGATGCGCATGAAGGAGGACCTAGACCTGCTGGACGACGAGGAGCTGATCGCTGAGGTCCGCGATCTGGCGCCTGAGCTTCTGGAGGAGTCGAAATGAATAGCGTGCACCAGGTGATCTTCTCCGGCTCGTTCCGGTACGTGGCCAGGCGCCTCGATGAGATGTCGGACCTCGGCTACAGAGTGGTCAAGTCTAAGAAGTGGTCCGACGACAAGTGGACGTACGTGATGACTAAAGATATTCGAAGGTGAACGGACACTTGAATGTTGGTCTAGCGTCTGGTTTGACTTTAGTGCATATAGTTCGTCTGGTAATACCGAGAGCATTAGCGCATTCATTAACGCTATCGTATACTATTCCGGTCTGTATGCATCTTACCTTCTGTCTGCGATGACCACTGGCTAACTGAGCAGCCGACATACTAAGACGTGCTTCTTCTGTTACTGGTGGTCTGTTGTGCCAGTTCTCTCGTAGCTTATCGGACATCTTCTTCCTGGCCTCTTCTATATGTCGCCAGCCGGTTCTACGTCTATTGGATTCTCTTATGGTCTCTGACATGATCTCGTCCATACCTACTAACCCTGATATGCATTTAAATGCGATGAGATCATAGTGATTGCCATGCTTCTCGTATAGCTCTTTATGAGCTTCTGCGTGTTCTTCTATGGTGAGTTTGATAAGATTAGATGGGTCGTCAGTGCCGCCCATGTGCTTGGGGATGATGTGGTGGATATGATAAGTAGTCATGCTGATGCCTCTGTGTTAGGTGTTAGAGCCCATGGATGTTAGCGCATCGCGATGGGTATTATATTTATTCAACTAATATACGTGATGGAGAAGGAGATCAAGCGATGAGCCGCATCCCTAGGGAGTACACGAACAAGATCGCCGAGATGGTCGACAATCACGTCCTCGACAAGGGCCGTCTCATAGAGGACCTGCTCTGCTGGATGTCTGAGGACGACGTCAAGGACTTCTACATGGCGAACATAGCTCCGGAGTTCGACGATGAAGAAGAAGAGGAATAGGCCGGTAAACGTATACGCCATGGCCCTGTCTGAGAATGTATACAGACAGAGGGTAGTGCAGTCGAGGCGCGTATACAATCGCAAGAGACTGTCTAAAATATAGTCATCGGTAACCCCTGTTTACATTCACTTTTTTGTGTACTTTATCTCCACTTATGGTATTATAAGAATATAGGCTGACGTGAGACACCATGGAGACTGTGATGAAAGTTTATACCCTTTCCCACTGCACCTCATACGAAGGCGATAACTTACTTGGTATCTACCAGTATCTCTCTCAGGCACAAGAAGCCGAGTATGCATTCAAACTCAACGAAGAAATGTTTGATGCTTGGACTGAGATACGTGAAGTAACTATGGGTGCTGCTCCTAAGCTCGATTTTGGTGGACTCGGTGAGGAGGTAAAGTAATGGCATATCTCAACGCGCTCGACGCCGACTCCGGATGGGTCGTCGTATATATAACCCTAGACAAGGTGAACTGGGCCGGCCCGTCCAGCTCAATATGGATCGTTCCGGGTACGATCGACGAAACCGCGAGGTGGTAACATGACACTTATGGAAGAGTTCGCTAAGTACGACTGCCGTCTCATAAAGGACGAGGAGTCACTGGTCTGGCTCGGCATGGCTCTCTGGGAGGAATGATCATGGCTGAGACCGTACTGGGGCTGCTCCTCGTGCCCGTCATATTCGCGGCCGCTGTCGCAATCGATCGCTACTTTGGAGACTGGTGATGCCTGAGTTCTTTTCTAGAGACGCTGACTCGAGACTCCATGAGATCGCGTCCGTGCTGTATGGCAGACTCGAGGATCTCAGAGAGGGCATGGACGTCCGGTCTGAGTTCAAGTTCCTGTGCGAGCTCCTAGACAGGATGGAGAGGTGATGTGTCTAAGATAGTAAAGATGATCGATCCTCCTGGTGGATGGAGATATGGTTTTCCTAAAATCATACCAGAAGGCGTCGACGTCATAAAGTGGCTGGTAGAACAGGGTTATCCACAGGCCGAGATCGACAGCTGTGGCGATCATTTCTACTGTAGGTACTGGCAGGAGGAGATAGACGAATGAGTGACTATACAGACCTTGTGAAGCGATTGCGTCGTGATGGCGTTGCTGCCCGAGACACATTGAAATGTGTGGAAATGGCGCCTACGGTTGACCCAGAAGATGCGCTTGAAGCCGCTGATGCTATTGAGGCGCAAGCAAAACGAATTGAGGAACTAGAGGCTGATCTCATAGAAAAGATTAACGTTGATAGGATCGTCTTGGAAGAACTAAAAGAGTCCTATCGTGAGACGATCCGGGTCGATGATGATGAGGCATTACTAATTGCCCTCAATGCGGTGATCTCATATTATTCTACTCATGAAGAGTACCAGGAGTGGATAGTAGAGAAGAATAAATTGAGGGAAAAGAAATGACTGACTATTCAGACCTTATGACACGATTGAGAGAACATGCCGAAAATATGTATGTAGATTTCCTCAATGAAGCCGCCGATGCTATTGAGCTTTTACAGCGCGAACTAAAATGCGCGAATGAACTATGGGAGCAGCAAAAGGAACTGGCATTGGAATATTTGGCTGACATAGAGAAGGCTAATGAGCGGATTGCTGAACTAGAGGCAGCGTTAAAGCCGTTCGCGCTAGGAGAGACAGCAATAGAAGCCGGACATAATGCTGCATCAGACGACTATCCTTTGATGCAAGTTGTATCATGTGGCGACCTACGCCAAGCTCGTAAGGTATTAGGAGAGAAGGAATGACTGACTATTCAAATCTTGTAAAGCGTCAGCGAGAAATATCAGAAGCCTCATACAAAATGCGTGATAATATTTACCGTCCAGTAAATGAGACTGCCGACGCATTAGAGGCGAAGGACGCGGAAATAGATTATTGGAAAAACCGCACCCGCGAAGCACTCGAAACAATAAATCACATCGAACGCATTGCACAAAAACAATCTGATGAACTGAATGTGCTTCGTGGTAGCATAGCGAATTACCAGGTTGGAGTGCATGAAGCTCGCATCGCTGAACTAGAGGCAGCACTACGACCGTTTGCTGATGCCAGTGATCTCCACCTTGGTAGCGATGATATGTCTATAGCGTTTCGTATAATCATCGGAAACCTACGTCAAGCTAAGAGCGTATTGGATAACAAATGACAGACTTCAGAGAATTAACAGACGAGCAGGTGCTGGAGGAGGCCCATCGCCTGGCGCGGTCCGTCTCGTACTACAACGCTGCAGAGGGCAACTGGGACAGGGAGCGTCGAGAGCGCGAGGCGTGCAGGAGAGAGTTTGACACCGTCATGAGAGAGGTGTATAATAGGAATATGGAGTTCGTCAACAAGGGGTACCTACTATGAAGTTTCAGTTAAGAGACCGTGTCATCATGGTCGTGACAGAGACAAAGTATAGAGGAGAGATCGGCACGGTCGTAGATCTAGACTGCGTCGGAAACCACGTGGTCAACCTCGTGGTCCAGTTCGACTGCAACAAGATCGGTCATCACGTTAGGTTTCCTTCTCACTACTTCGAGCTCTACTTTCGAAAAGAGATCCACGACCCTGAGCCGGTAGTCGACTACGAGAGCGAGATCAGTCTTCTTAGAGAGAGAAACAAGAGACAGAAGGAATACATAGTCCAGCTCGAGAAGCAGTGCTTCAGGTACCGTAGGGCGCTAGCAGAGATCGAGAACAAGGCGATGGACGTCCTCAGACCCATACCGTTTCAGGAGGATGAGTAGTTGATAGAGGACCACTCGCTCAGGATCTTATACTCCCTCCTAATGAGGTCGCAGTACCACGGCCTGTGCACCGAGTACCACCTGCTGGACGCGGCGCGCTACTTCTGGTACGACGGCTACGAGACGAACGAGAGGATGTTCTGATGGTCGACCTAGTAAAGAAGCTGAATTCGTACCCGTCAGCCACGTGCAAGGACGAGGACATATTCGCGGCGGCAGAGCGCATAGAGCGGCTCCTTAGGTACGAGGAGCTGATTCGGTTCATAGCGAGCGACTACCACGAGCTATCTTACGATAAGGCCGTCTGGCAGAGGGACGACTGGAAGAAGCGGTGCGAGAGGCTGATAGACGAGGACCACGCCGGCGACTCCGTTCCAGGTCACCCGAGTCTGAGCGACGAGTTCTGAGGAGAAGGACATGAGTACTAAGTCGACATTCACGCTCACGTGGGACCAGATCGACGACATAGTCGTGCACTCTCTCAAGTCGTCCTATCGCACTAACTCCAAGCCGGACAAGATCGACTGCTCGGACTACTACCTAGGCGTCGACGACGAGCTGCTGAACGCTATAGACGTCGTGCTCCACTACTACATGACGACCGAGCAGAAGGACGAGTGGACGAAGGAGAAGAAGTCGTGCTCAAGGTTCTAGTCGTACTCGCGCAGTTCCACTCTCTATCTGGACCGCCTCATAGGATACCGGCGTACTCGTGGGAGGATCCGGAGTTCAACACGGGCGCGAACCCAGGATTCAACGCGTCGCACCACTCGACGCCGTCTTCAGGATCGGGAGGTGGGTCCGTTCCCGCCTCGAGACTCAACAACGACTTTGGAAACATGGACTGAGGAGGAGTGATTTTGAGCCGCATGTCAGATCTAGATCTAGCCCTAAGAGAGGGTGACGCGCCGTACGAGGAGGAGTACTCGTTCTACGAGATGGGTTCCCACGCATTTATATCAGGAGCGAGGAACCCGTTCATGGAGGGTTCATTCGCGTACGAGGAGTTCGAGAGGGGTTATATGAGCACGGCTAAGAGAGAGTCGCGAGGAGACGACGTATGAAGAATTTAGAGATACGAAGGGGCGCGGTCACCATAAAGGCTGAGTTCTCACCGCAGCAGTGGGAGCTATATGAGAACCAGGAGGGCGTCGAGTACGTGGCGGCCAAGCTGAACATCTTTCTAGAGAGCTGCGTCAACGCTGGATACGACAAGGTACAGACGCTGGACGTCATGCACCAGGAGATGATCAAGTACGCGGACTACGGATCCTACGACTCGGAGCCTATATATTTCCTGCAGAGCGTATTGGAAGAGATCTACGGCTAGGGGGTGTATGAGTGGGACCTATAGACGACGCGGTTAGAGACCTGGTTCAGGAGTGCTACGCTAACCAGACGCTGAGGGAGACGGACAGGCTTGAGATACTGGAGACGGTGATGCTCCACATGGCCGGGATGATGGAGGCGAACCAGAGGCGAGTCTCCTCTGCGATGATCTCCGACTACATAAAGTTCGCTAGGATAAAGAGAAAGCGTGAGAGATGAGGATACAGGTTCTGTCCGACGTGCACTGCGAGTTTGGTAGGCCTCCGGTCGTTGAGAACGACTCGGCGGACGTCCTCGTTCTGGCCGGAGACATATGCACGGCTCGGCGGTTCTCTGAAGAGCGCCGGTTCGTTCAGGAGTGTGCGGAAAAATTCCCCTGGGTTGTCTACATCATGGGAAATCACGAGCACTACAAGCACGTCTTTAATAAGACCGCAGAGGTTATCAGAGAGGGTCTGTCCGAGCATAAGAACGTCTACTTCCTCGATAACGAGTCAATAACGATCGACTCGGTGAGGTTCGTAGGTTCTACTCTATGGGCGAGCATGAACAACGGGTGCCCACTGACGATGAACCACCTGCTCTATCATATGAACGACTTCAAGGTCATCAAGTATCGCGACTCGTCCGGAAACTACTTTAAGTTCAACCCGCAGGTGGCCTGGTCCGAGCACACGATCTCCTGCAACTACATCGCCGAGCAGCTTCGAGAGAGGGTAAAGACGGTCGTCGTCACGCATCACGCTCCCTCTTTCAGGAGCATCAACCCTATATACGCGAAAGACGTATGGAACAACGGCGCGTACGCTTCCGACCTAGAACACCTGATGGGAGACCACGTCCCACTCTGGATCCACGGTCACACTCATACGGCCTTCGACTATATGGTCAACGGTACTAGAGTAGTGTGCAACCCCGTCGGGTATCCTGGTGAGAAGTCTAATCCTAATCTGAACTTTATAGTCGAAGTATAAATAACAGTACGATTTATTTTTAATAGGTGACGCATGTCGAAGCTCAGCGGTGCCCTCCTCCATCGCAAAGAGGTGGCAAAAGAGAGAATGCTTATCTGTATGGAGTGCGATAAGTATATCCCATCGACCACGCAGTGCGACGAGTGCAAGTGCGTCATGCTCATTAAGACTATACTAGCGAGTTCGGTGTGTCCTCTAGGCAAATGGGGCTCTGATCTTACGCCTAAAGAAGAATAATAAAAGGACGTTGCTCTATGGCTCTACCCGCTTCCGGTCAGATATCTTTCTCACAGATCGCACAGATCGTATACGATAACGCCGGCGCGGGTGTCTCTCTCAACGACGCGGACGTCAGATACCTACTAGCTACGTCTACCGGACAGATCTCTATCACCGCAGGTTATTTGGCGCCGGCCGCGGTCAATTATCCATACTCCTCTCCTGGAAGCTACTCGCTCGTCGTGCCTCCATACCAGTACATGACCGTGTACGCCTACGGCGGTGGACAGGGAGGACAGGGTGGGTCTGGCGGAGGCACGTGTACGCAGTGGTGCGGGGTGTACTGCTTCGTGTCCTACTGCTGCAACGTCTCAGGCCCAGGACCAGGAGGCGACGGCGGTTCTAGCTCTTTCTCTTCTCCTAACGGCGTAACTGTCATCGGCTACGCTGGGACGAACGGCGGCGGCAACGGCGGTGGGTCTGGTGGTACGGTCACTGTTGGTGGCGGAGGAGGCGGAGGAGGTGGCGGTGGCGCTACGGGTTGTGCCGGGTCTACTGGCGCTACAGGATACTCCGGAGGACTATGCGTCGGCAGCTTCGTTAAGGCTGCTCCTACGGGAGCCGGTCCTCTGTATGGATCGACGTGTTCGATATACGTAGGCGGTGGTGGTGGCACGTCCGGCAACGGTGGTAACGGCGGCAACGGCTACGTCCAAGTCAACGTGGCTTAACAGGGGTTTAACATGACAGAACATCCAAATCCAGGTAAGATGGCGTTTCCTGAGCCGAAGGAACAGAACCTATACATAAAGCTCGGCGACAACGGCGGTCCTGTTACGCACCCGATGGTCGAAGAGAATCTTAGACACGTCATCGCAGACTTTGATCCAAAGAACCCTCCCGACAACATAGTCAAGTTCGTCAAGGTTCCTGTCCCTGAGCCGGTCGGTGAGTGGAAGTACGACTATCTAGACTACGCGTATTCGCCTGAGCTGTCTGAGAAGTATGGTCAGACGACATGGTGTGAGGTGCACAACTTCAAGAGAATAACTGCAGAAGAGCGCGATGAGATTATTAGAAAGTTTAAAGAGCTCAATCCTGAGCTAGACGACTGGGTATACGATCCGACAACGATGACGCTGAAGACTCCTAAGCCGATGCCGGACGACGGAAAGACCTACTACTGGGACGTCCATCATAAAGAGTGGATGGAGTCTCGCCCTGAGCTGCATCTAGACGACATGATGGAAGTCGCTAAGGAGCTAGGTCACGATATCACGAGGCTAGGCGGGAACCACGACCTCACTCACGACGAGTTGAGACATTTAGTAGACACGGTCACGCAGGGTCAGCAGAAGCGACCTCCTGAGTTAAAACCTAAGATAACTCCTAAACCTGCGAAGAAAGACACTAAGAAGAAGACATAAGGAATCGTTATGAGTGACAAGCCCGCTTTTAAAGTATTGGGCAGTGTGGACGCTACTGGTCTTATAAGTAAAGTAGATTCTATCTTCGCAGCCGGTTGGGAACAGTACTGCTTTGATCCAGGACCGCCATGGAACAAGCTCAACAAGACTTCTTCTATAAATCAGATACTCCTGTTCTCTCTGCCAGACAGACTAAACCTAGTATTAAAAGAATTCATCTACAATAAAGAACTACTCAACTTGTTTAGAGAAGACATCGAGAGAGTAGACGAGATATATTCTCAGCACTATCCGGATCAGGACGCTAAGAGAATAACCTTAAACATCCTCAGACCGCACTCGATCATACCTGAGCACGTAGACTTTATGGCCCACTACGAGAAGACTACCAGAATTCACGTGCCTGTAATAACTAACGAGTCTGTCGTGTTTACATTCCCGACTGTAGATAAGACCCTACACATGAGAGTCGGAGAGGTCGTAGAGTTCAACAACAACATCCCACACTCCGGAGTCAATGACGGAGACGACTTCAGGGTCCATATGACTCTAGACTACGGCGATAAAAAAGATCCGTACTATGGTGAAAAAGATAGTTACTGGAAGAGCTATTTGTGATATAATATAACATATCATGGAGGTGTGAAGTGGGTAAGATAGTGCTAGTAGAGACAGTTTCCACATTTCGTCATATGTACGCCGTTGAGGTGCCAGACGACGGTGAGATCGAGTGGGCCCTTGATACTGTGGTCGACCACGCTACTGGCGCAGAGACAGGACTATCCGAGTTTGCGCAAAAGCATATCGCCGAGGATACCTTCTCTTATCGTAAAATAACCGAACAAGAGTATCTAGAAATCTTTGATAGGGAGAATGACTATCTAATAGAACTTTCTGATGAACGAAAGAAGATGTATATCTATAGGGGTGAAGAATGAGAGTCTATATTGGACCGTATAAGAAGTGGTGGGGACCGTATCAGCTAGCTGAACTAATTCCATTCGTCAGTGAAAACACACAAGACAAGATAGCTGACATCATCGCTAAGACGTGGATAACAAATATCTGCAACTGGTATAATGAACTTAAAGAGAATCGTAAAATCAAAGTCCGCATTGACGAGTATGACACTTGGAATATGGACAACACTCTCGCGCACGTAACTCTTCCTATGCTGAAGCAGCTGCAGAAGAACAAGCACGGATCTCCTAAAATTGACGACGACGATCTACCTCCGCACATGCGTTACGGCGATCCAGACGGAGAGGATAACTGGGTGCACTACCGGTGGGAATGGATTATCAATGAGATGATCTTTGCCTTTGAGAACATACTAGACGATTCTTGGGAAGATTATTATCGTCACGGCGAGCCTGTATACGAATTTGAAACGATCGATGATAATTATAAAGTGATGAAACAGACTAACCCTGATTACTGGATCGACTGGGTCGGTTATGAAGAGTATAACAAGAGAATCAATAACGGATTTAGACTGTTTGGTAAGTATTACCGTAGCTTATGGGATTAAAAAATATGGCTGATAATGAAATACTAGCTCACATATTAGAGCGACTATATGCAAGACTTGCAGAAGTGCACGTTGAGGTGAATCATCTTCCAGAGACTGACTTTGAAGACGGTTTTAGACGCGCTATTAAAGATGAGTGCGATTTTCTAGAACAACTCATGTCAGACGTAGAGATGTTATGAGTGAAGTAGTCGATCAAAAAACTCAATCTGATAACAAACAGCTTGAGTTTGATCTACACATGGCTGAGATAGTGTGGTATAAAGTAAAGGGTTATCCTATTCCAGATTGTTATTCAATAGAAGATCGCATAAGTATACTTGATCGCTATTGGCATAGGGCGATGGAGAAAGAATGATTACAGTACTCAATTATGAGATCAAGCAGGATGGCGACACGATCGTCGAGATGCCGTATGGGTCTGAGATCCTATCGGCAAAAGAATTTCATAGGTCGATAACTGTATGGGCTTTAGTCGATACGGAGTCTACTCCTATACAGAGAAAATTTCATGTATATAAGACTGGCAAAGAGATCGATCGTAAAGATATTAAACATCTAACATATATAGACACGATTGAAGACTATTCTGAGTCTTTTGTCTGGCACGTGTTTGAATATCAATATCAAGGAGGATAGTGATGGATCTAGATAATAATGGCAACGTTATCATACTTCCATACGCTTTTGAGCCTAAAGAAGATATCACTGCTTACGAGATTGCTCTTATGTTTAAGACTTTAGGAATCAAAGTGGATGAAAAGACGTATGAAGCTTTTTCTGCAGAAGTAGCTAGACACTATAAGAAAGAAAGTTAAAAGTGGCAAAAGAAAAAAAATATACACAATCTCGATTATTTGAGTTCGAACCAAAGAACGATATAACGAGCGATGAAATACTAGAGCTATACATGCTTATACGAATAGGAATAACTGGAGACATACTCGATACAGCGAGTGATCAACTTAAGAGACATTTTAAAGAAGTGAAAGGAAAGTAACATGTTTGAGATTACAGAAGAGACTAAGAATATTGCGATTCATGCGATTCGCGAAGTTCTACAGAACGACGGCGTTCACGACAAGCATCTAACAGATGAAGTGATCGGCGAGGCGTTTGATAAGGCTGTTGAGGTAGTCAAGGCCCAATTCGGTTTCTGATATGCATTTTGGTGATATTCTAGAGAATAACGGCTTCATCAAATACGATGCTGAAGCCGGCCACGATACCTTTTATCAGAAGATGATCGGTACTCAAGAAGAGCGTCGTTATTTTATCGAGATACATGAGTACTACTTTGGTAAATTCAAAGATTATGAAGGACCATGGTATCGATACGACGTTCGTTTGAGTTTCTTTCAGAAAGATGGAAGCTATCTTGAAATGAGGTTCGGTATACATGATTTTGATTATAGAGACGAGCTTGTCGACATGATTGAGATCAAGTGTGAGAAGCTGTTTACAGTCAATGAGGGAAAACACTACGAGGACGTAGTGAGCGAGGTCGTAGAATGAAAGAACTAATTTTTGCCACAGTATTCATGTGTCTCGGCACCAACTGCGAACAACACCAGGTTAAGGTAGAAGAACGAGCGTGTTCGTTCGGCACCGTGCATGCTAAGGTTCCATTTAACGGTGAATGGGCTGACGGCAAAATTGGTATCAAGTGCCATAAGTAATAAAACTGTAAAATAACACCTACAAATAAATATCTCATACTTACAAGGAGAGATGTTTTGAAGTCCAAAGATAAGAAGAAGTATCGTTCTATATTCATATCAGACGTACATCTTGGATTCAAACACTGCAACGCCGAAAAGCTATTACACTTTCTAAAGACCACCGAAGCAGAAACATATTACCTTATTGGTGATATCATCGACGGCTGGGCTATGAAGGGTAAGATCTATTGGCCGCAGTCTCACAATAATATTTTACAGTATTTTTTAAAATTATCTAAAAAAGATCATAAAGTCATCTACGTAACAGGAAACCACGATGAATTCCTTAGAGCTTATTCTGGAACTGTTCTGGGAAATATTCAAGTGGTTGATGAAGCCATTCATGAAGGACCCATGGGACGAAGATACTTAGTAATCCATGGCGACCAGTTCGATATGGTAACTATGAACGCTAAATGGCTAGTGCATATCGGCTCATGGGCGTATGACATACTAATATCTCTTAACGCTAAGCTTCAATGGTTGTTCAACAAGATGAGCATGCCTGGATTTTCACTGTCTGCTTGGGCGAAGAATAACGTTAAAGAGGCGGTAAACTTTATAGGAGACTATGAGAATGTCGTTACTGAGTACGCTTCTAAGCGAGACGTTGCTGGCGTTATCTGCGGTCATATTCATTCTTGCAATATTAAAGATATGAATAATATCAAGTACATGAATACTGGAGACTGGGTAGAGTCGTGCACAGCCATCGTTGAGGACTTTAATGGTGAATTTTCTATCGCGAGAGTTTTATGAACATAACTATTTTTACTGATGCGTGGGATCCACAAATCAATGGTGTTGTTACTACATTAAAAGTAACTATAGAACATCTAAAGAAGCGCGGATATGACGTACACGTCGTTCATCCCGGATTGTATAAACTAACAGTTCCACTACAACCATCTACTGGTATCTTTATGCCGATTTTACCTATGGGCATCGCTGATGAAGAGGTGAAGAATGCTGACTACATTCACATCGCAACAGAAGGAGCAATAGGTCTTGCCGCTAGATATTCTTGCAAGAAGTACAAAAAGAAGTTTACAACATCCTTTCATACAAAGTATCCGGAGTATGTCAAGATTCATACTGGTATATCACCAAGAGTTAGCGGTAAGTATTTTCGTTGGTTCCATAGAAACAGCAATTGTGTTATGGTTACAACCCCCTCCATGGTTGACTACTGTAATGAGCTGGGTATCAAAAAATTAAAGATATGGTCTCGCGGTGTAGACACTACGCTCTTCAGACCTGAGTATGAAGAGACTAAAAGAAGTGGCAGCATCGTCAGCGCTGTCTACTGTGGTAGAATATCAGCAGAGAAGAATCTAGAAGAGTTTCTATCAATAGAAGATTCTAGTATTCGTAAGACGCTTATCGGCGATGGACCACAGTTAGAAGAATACAAAGCAAAATACCCAAGAGCAAAGTTCTTAGGTAAGATGAACAAGTATCAGATAGCGAACGAGCTCCGTAAGCATGACGTGTTTGCTTGGCCGTCGTTGACTGATACTTTTGGACTCGTGGTATTAGAAGGAATGGCGAGCGGACTGCCTGTCGCTGCATTCGATAATGAAGTTAATCGCTACATTATTGAAGATGATAAGTCCGGCATACTCGTAGAAAAAAGTTTGGATATAGCTATTCATATGGCAAGCGCTCTAGACAGAGAAGACGCAGTAGCTCGAGCCAAGAAGTTCTCTTGGGAAGCCGCTACAGAACAGTTCTTGGATAATCTGTTGTGATACAGTTTATACCAGTTGTAATGGTGTGTCATTTGAGCATGGCGCCGCACGATTGTAACGATCAAACTTCTGTCACTAGAACATACGGCTATCCTCAGAACAATCCAATGACGTGCATGATAGAGAGCCAGCTGATGGTGTCAAGACTAGCGACAACACCAAGACCGGAAGAACCATACTACGTAAAATTCGGTTGCAAGAAGACAGGTGAATAAAGTGGATGATTTAGAAAAATACTATATGGTAGTTCCAGAAGAGTACTTAGAAGATGGCGCAGCGCTGTTAGACCAAGAGGGTTCACCTAATAACGCCTTCAGAAAGATGATAGACGTCTCTATGGAGTACAGAGAGGCAAATCTTACTCCAGTAGTCTTATACGATTTCAGGACTCAGTCTCTTATCTGCATCGTAAAAGAACTAATTGGAAAAAAACTACACTAAGACTATAGAATAATCCATTTGACATTTTTATAACCATATTGTATAAATATATCTAAGAGTGGCGGGAGTGCCACTCACTTGGCAAAACTGACCACTTGATATCTTCTCAATATGGAGAATAAAATATGGGTACATTAGCAAGTGCAGTTGCCGTAAAGGCAAAAGAAAGTGTTGTAGATCTACGCGGTATGTGGATCGGACTGGCAACACTCAATGTCTTCTATCTCATCGTTCGCGTGCATGCTCTTCTTGGGAGAGAAGGTTCTGCATTACTGACTAATTAATCAACAACACGGGTGGAGGTGATTTATTTTGCCTCCACCTATTGACTTTTAGATATTAGTGACTATATAATATACGTGGCGC
>Ga0208379_1000579_pt1 | contig 15812 bp, 26 predicted proteins | sample CryBogCBE02Aug07_FD_184559 | JGI IMG/M metagenome (GOLD analysis project Ga0208379, IMG submission 184559) | Freshwater microbial communities from Crystal Bog, Wisconsin, USA - CBE02Aug07 (SPAdes) | ecosystem: Environmental > Aquatic > Freshwater > Lake | place: Crystal Bog, Wisconsin, USA... | reverse complement strand
CTATTTTCGGTTTCCGTTTTCGGGGTTTTGTTTGGGTATATTCTTTTTTCTCTCTTATTATTTGTTTTGTGCTTTTTATTTTTATTTTTGGATTATGGTAAATCAATTGGTTTTAAACGGTGATAACATTCAAATTTTAAAGTCTTACCCAGACAACTTTTTCGATTCACTCGTAACTGATGCGCCTTATGGCTTAGGAAAAGAGCCTAATGCGAAATCTGTTATGAAAGATTGGATTGAAAAAGGATTTCACGAGGTTTCTGGTGGAGGATTTATGGGCAAAAAATGGGATGCTTTTGTTCCGCAGCCTTTATTCTGGAAAGAGGCTTTTCGAGTTTTAAAGCATGGCGGTCATGTGCTTTGCTTTTTTAGTACTCGTACTTATGATTGGGGTGTTATGGCTATGCGCTTTGCTGGCTTTGAGGTAAGAGATACAATTTTTTGGTGCTATGGGTCTGGGTTTCCAAAATCTCATAATATAAGCAAGGATATTGATAAAATGAAGGGGGAAGAAAGGGAGGTGGTTGGTAAAAATAAAAATCATAGAGAGAAAAAAAATAATCTAAAAGATTTGACATCCCTCTAAAGAGTTAAGGATGTAAGTTAAATCCTGCCGCTTCTCTTTAAGTTCCTGCTGTGCATTTTTATTATCCTCAATCGGCTTGGGGCTTGTCTCTACTGGTGTATTTTGGGCATGTCTTTGTTGAGTAAAGACAGATAAAATATATTCCTTTATTTCGGTTATTTCATCAATTAATTGCGATATTGGTATTGTTTTTATCGGACTACCTAATTCTTGACACAAGAAGTCTATCCTGTCGAGTTTATACTTGATTTCTGATTCTTGATATGACTGCCGCTCATCTGTAGCAACTATCTCGCAGTCGGATTTTGATATATACGCTTCACCTCCGTATGAATACATATTCGGATTTAATACGCTCTGCTCCACCTCAAGAATCTGCCCTATTTTATCGGCATACCAAATTTTTGGGTTATTTACTTGGTAAATTCTTACTTTTATTTTTTTGCTCATTGTTGTAGTTGTAGTATTATTTTATAAATAGCTTCGCTGTTAGATACAAATGTTCTACCAGAGTTATTGTTAAGTATTTCGAGTTTCTTTCGGTTAATTATCTGTATTACCTCACAAGGCACATCGCGCAACAAAAGTGTTGACTTACAGATATGCAAATTTTGATTATTAACTTTAATATCACTTAATTTCTTACTCATTACTTACTTTTTTCTCTATTACTAATCCATCTTCAAAAACCGAGTTATCAAAAGGGAATATCCCTAAAGATATAAGCTGCTGTCCATTCAATTGTTGATTCGCTCATTTTTAAAAATTTGTTGGTTTAGTAGTCCTTTCAAATTCATAAACCCATACGTAAGGGTTTTGCTGCCAACTTTCTTTGCCGTTGATACTTTGCCAAAGCGTTTGGAATGATTTAATAGTATCTGTTTTTAAATCATATTTTTTAGTCTCATAATTATAACAACCGTTGCCATCTCCAACCAATATTCCCTCTTGGGTGCAATCGTACCCATTTATATCTTGCAACCTTTCGGGGCGCACTGATTTTACTTTAAGGAATATACGGCAGGCTTCTTTAGGCATGTAAATAGACGGTCTCCATGTAGGTACTTCTGTCATGTCAAGATGCTCCTGCGCTTTCTGTCCATCAGCTTTATATATCCATACCCCTCCCTCTATATCTTCACCATTAATATCAAAACCGATACACGCCGAAGTTTCGCGCACCCACAGCACATCATCAGCCTCTATTTTAGCAAACACCCTGTGGCGGGTATCTTCTACCTTGTGCTTTACTTTCATATAGCCATCACCATATAAAATCGAATCGTTAAAGTTTAATTCTAAAAAAGGTAAATCATAATCACTATTTTGCTTGGTTATTATCCTTCGGGTTTGCGTTTTTCTGCCCTCAAGTATGGCTTGCACCATAGGGGTGCTAAAAAGTATTGGGTGGATTTTCATTTCTCTGTGTTTAGTAGTTCTGAATTTTCAAATACGTTGCCGATAATTTAAAAGGTTTCACTTATATGGTTTTGGGTTGATAAATTATCCGCCTCACCAGCGGGTATTAAATTAAAAACGTCATAGCTATGTGCTAATAGCCATGCAAGTTCTGTTGGTTTGTATTGTTTTTTTGATGTAATTTTTAAATAATAGTTATCGTAGGTATAGTCAGTATAAATTACATCATCTCTAACAATACCATCTGCAAAATATAATCCCCTCTTATGCTCCATTGTCATTTCTTCCAACGGTATAAGTTGAAGGCGTATGTCAATGTTGCCGTAATCATAAAACATCAGCAAAGAAGGTTTTATATCTTCTATACTGTTTAGTTTGTAGATTAATTCGCTATCAGTCCTTACTATCTTACACTTACTGCCCAGATAGTGATGGGCTACTTCTTTAGTTTTGCTCATGGTTAATTACTTATTATCGTTATTTTAAATTGTATAATATTTTTGATTGATTAAGTCTGCTATTGCAAGGGCATTGGGGATTGGTCCTTCATATTCTTGCCATATTGCGCCGTCAGCAAAAATTTTAAAATACATCCCATCGGCAAGCCTTATTAAAACACCTTTATCTGCGTATTGTAAAGGCTCTACTACAATTACTGGTTCAGGTACACCCAGCAACTCAGCAATTTTTTGGCAGATTTCAGCATCCTTCGCTAATTCGGTAATGTGTAGTTTGGGGAAATGTGGTGGAATGATTGTTAGGTCTATAAACCAATCAGAAAAAATACTTAAGGTATAACAAATCTTGCCATGTGGTTTTATTTCAGGGTTTTTGAAATGATGTCCCTTCCAAATAGTATTTCCTATACAGTCGCTTATAGCTGTAACTAATTCTAAAACAGGCTTAGCATCTTCTGTCCAAGCAACGGCAATTAAATCCATATCCCTTTGCATACTGCCGTGTAACGCTAAAGCATAACCACACTCTAAAGCGGCTTTGCGAAAACTATCATACATTACAGCGTAAAATACGGTTTTGCCATTATCTGTTTTAACTTCTGATTTATCTTTCATACTTTTATTTTAAAGGAATAAACAACTTCATATACTTTCTGTGTTAAGCCTACCACCTTCGCTGCCTTTTATGGTGGGGATTTTTGTTTGAGGTGATTCGGCTAATAAAACTTTTGCAATTCTTTCTTTTAATTGCTTGTGAAATTCATCCTTATTCATGTTAGAAAAAGTCCACAAAGGCATTATGGCACTGATTAAAGCATCAATATCTATATCCTTTGATTTGAAAGCAGTAACGATAGATTGATACTTTATTTTAATAAGCGTATCATAATTCCTTTTAGTTTCAGACAAAAAAGGTGCTTGCGCATGTTTGCGAATACTATTACTAAATTCGATTAACTCACTTTCGATATCAAACCTACTTTGCTGCGGGGTGTCAACTATCTCGCAGTCGGATTTTAAAATTGTTCCTTGTGGATTATTACACCAGTACATTCCGCCCTCGTCAATTACTTCATATACCATACCAATTTTATCAGCATACCACCAAAATCTATGGCTGCACTTAATAATTCTAACTTTTACTTTTTTTGTTTTGCTCATGGGTTATTTTTTCTTTTTTAAAATCAAGCCGATTAAAATTGGGCAACTATATACTTATTCATTTTTAAATTGTTATTTCCCGCAGAATAATCCACAGCTTTTGACTGATAATATGTCTATGAATGATTCGTCTTGAGCATCTTCAAAAAGAGTTTTCTGATTAAGTCCTGCTATGATTTTGCAAATAGCATTGATTCGTTTCTCCTTAATCCTTTCCGCGTTTTTTCTGATTTTCTTCATAGGATATTCAGCTTTCCAGTAATAGGGCTTGTCGCCACCTTTATATTCATATGCCTCTGCATTATCAAACAGGTCGGGGTGATGCTCCAATAGACCAACAAGTTCATATAGTCTCTGATTAAAACAGAAATAGCAATTAGCTCTACTTCTCCATGCAAAAAGCATATCAAATAACCACTCAGGGAGGGTTGTTTGTACATCGTACCCTAACCTTACACATACAGCCTCATAGACTGATTTCCAAAAGAATACAGGCGGTTTTAGACCTTTACTGGATATGATTTGATATACACCAGTTAATCCGATTTTAGTTTCTCTTAAGGGATAGATAGGAATTATATTCAAACAAGCCTGATTATTAAAACCCTCCCTTTCTTCATCGGCGCGTATGCCATAGTAAACAGTTGCCGCGTCTTTGCCAATCCACTTAATAAATGGCTCTATCTTTGCCCTACTTGTGCAATATCGTGACTGCCCGTTTGGCAGAAAGTAGTTATATTCTTCAATGATAGATTCCAAGTCTTCCCCTATATGGATGATTGGTTTGCCTAAATATTTCTCTACCTTATCCATCCACTCGAAAACTTCTGGCAGTTCTGCACCAGTAGGATTAAAGACAAACTCATAGTCAAGGTCTGGCTGTCTCGCAATTTGTACTAATGCGGTAGCTAAAGAGTCTTTACCGCTTATAGGTATAATGTGTCTCATAGATTCCACTTTTTATTAAAAAAAGTCAGGTAAATCAATGGTATCAGGTGCAATACATCCACAACACAGGCTACATTAGAATAACGTCCCCACACCACACCTGTAAAACATGCAAAAAAGCACCACACCCATATAGCTCGTTTAATTTTCATTTTCATGTTTTGTTTTTTAGTTAGTTAACTTACAACCAATACGCTGTCATCATTATTGGCAGCGACTTTGAACGCTTAACTTTTTTTTAAGAAGAATGAGCATTTTTATATCGGTCTGTAATTTCATCAATAAATTTACATGTTGGGTCTCGAAAAAAGCACAGACCTAATATTCTTGCTTCATAAATACCGCATAGAAAGTAAAAAGAATCATTGGCAAGAGTTGGCTCAATTTTGTTTTATTGGGCTTCTTTAGCTATTATTATTGCTTCTTTAATATTACTTGCAAGTCTTATTGCAATACCAGCTATTTTAATCTTGATTTTGATGTTTTGTTTTTTAGATTATGTTGAAAATTTTTGTTGTTGCTCAGTCTTGTTACATATTATTGCAAACAATATCAACCCAAGCAACTTTATCTCCGTCAATGCTGATAGCATATTCCATACCGACTACAACCGCCACATCGAATCCTGCTGATTCATATCTGGTGTATGCCCTACTATATTCTTCAAAATTAGCATAAACTAAGATTATCTTTTTCATGTTTTTGTGTTTTTGTAACACAAATATGACTATTTTAATCGAATAAAGTAAATAATTTGAGTAATTATTAAGGCTTTTTAACAATTTAAACAGATAGGCTATTTTCAAATTCTGCTTTTTCGTCTTTTTTTATAATTCTTTTGGCAACTATATACTTATTCAACCTCGATGCCATTTTTTTAAGAGGTTGATTGTTTCTTAAAATTTGCAAGCCTCACAGGTTACATCTTGCCCTAAATCCTCACGGACAATATTGATTTCATGTGGTTGTGTGTTTTTTAAAACTTAATGATTCTATTTCTATATCCCTTTTATAGCCTTTGTCTCTCCAATACTGTTGATATGCAGCTTCTGCGCTTATCCAACAAATAGGTGTTTGACCCCATCTGCCGTTTTTACCATACTTCTCTGCAAATGACTTAAAGAGCAAATCTACTTGTTCTAATGAAAGCCCATCTTTAATAATGATGCATACCTTTTCTGGTATATCCTGAGATAATATCTGCTGAGTGTATTTCTGCATAAGCCATTTTAAGTTGGTCTAACTATTTATTAGCTTAATCATCTTTTTAATAAAAATCAATCATTATCATTGTATCGCTCGCTGGTGGCAACAATATTTCAATTCCATATAGTATGTCATCTTCTACTGGTGGAAACCATATTTTTTTTACATCATGCTCTTCTTTAGGAATGATTGCCCCAGTATATTTTTGTTTTTTTACATTATGTTGATAACCATGTTTACCAGTTGTATAGGTAGTCAACATAAATTCCAATATCGCCTCATCCGTACATATTGCTTTTATATGCACAGGTTCATTTTTATAATATAAAACAAACGATTGAATTAATTTCCTGTTCTCCACATGAAACCATGTATCACTAAAATCCCTTTTAAATACCGTTACTTCGAGCTTATCATCCTCCTGTTCCTGATTAAAATAATCAAGTGTAAATTTTTGTTGCTCTTTGCTTTTATTCTTAAAGTGAAAGTACAGTTGCATATTTAGTATTTTATTGTTTTGAATCCTGTTATCTTCATAAGGTCAGCCATAGTAAACCGAGATATTACATCCTGCCTGCCTGACCGTTGGTATAGCTTATGTGTCGCTTCATCTTTGCCTACGTATATGCATATCACATTAGCAAGTGCATACTCCAAAAGTTGCGGTCTGGGCACTACTATAAACCCGTTTAAGCATGGCATATCGAAAGCTATATAATCAGCTTTACCGTACAGCCATCCACGCTCACCTTTTACATTTTGAAATTCGAGCCACACCTCATCTTCGGTATTGCCGCCTTTCACATCTACAGATACACGTTTGGTGTTTTTAGTAGCCGTTCGCGTTATCCAGAAATCAATATGGTCGTTTATATTTTCTTCTTTGGTTGAATGTTCTACCTTATAGCCTATTTTAATACAAGCCTGCGCGAAAGCCCCTTCGACTTTACAGCCATATTCGGCACTTTTTTCTTTATGCTCTATGAGTTCTTTTGAAAGCATGGTAATAGTGGTTATTTATAGTGAATCCTTCTTTTTATCCCACCATTCAACAAATGTTTCCCTTTCGCCACCAGTTCCACCCTGCTTCATACCAGCAATATATGCCTCATGGCACATCTTTTCTATTTCAGGCATAGTGAAATACCAATAGTCACCCTTAAAATTTAAAAATCTATTGATGTATTCTATACTAACAAAATCCCCATCATTATTTGTTTTTTCAATCTTCAATGCCTTATATGCACTTTCGATAGCCTCCTTGAGCCTATGCTTTATTTTTTCTTCAAGTTGCTCTTCGGTGTAATATTTAGGCGGAGCTATATTTAATTCAGGATGGTCATTCCTGAAATCCTTAACCGCATCTATCAAACCGATGACACCGCCTTCTTCTTCCTCTTCTTGTACTGCCGATTCATCGGCATCATCTAAATCTAACATTAATACAGTGTTTTTATCAATAGCAAGATTACCCCGATAATTAGTTATTTTACCTTGCTTTTTTACAAAATCTCTTACAAATATCTCAGGTATCAACGGTAAGCCGAGTGTTGGGTTGGTTGTGGCTACTATGGGCTTCCATGTATGAAAATGCCCCGTCACTTTTACGTTTTCAAGACAGATTATCGGGTATCTACCCTTTTCTTCTCTCCTTATACATTTATGCACTCCTTCGTTGGCGATGAACCAATCCCCCGCCATTACTTCCTGTGTCTGCGAAAGGAAATACAAATGACAGGGAATAATAAGCCTCTTACCTAAAAATTGGATTATTTTATCTGTACTTTCTATAAATTCATATTTATACACAGGAAGGTCAGGAAGTGTTACATATAGCCTATGATTTATGTATTTCAAATGTGCAACATAAGCATCTCCCATCTTTATTGGTAATGCCTTAACTGTTACTTTCATATTTTTTTGTGTCTTTTGTCTTTTTAGGAAAATCAATCAAACGGTTTTGCCTTTTACTAAGTAAAAATGCATTGAACTTAGCCTCTATGTGCGCAATGGTTTCAAGGTCAAATGGGTGAGTGCCGATATGCAGCTTATCATAGTCCTCATCAGATATTTGCCATTTTTCGCATATCTGCTCTTTACTTAACTCCGTTTCCCTTACCATGCCTCTAAATTGGTTGGATATATCTAATTTGCTTTTCAGATATATACGCTCAAATGGCGTGAGGCTGGCTAAAATTGTATCTACTCGTTTTGATTCCTCTGACATGTTTATGTTTTTTTGTTTTATAATCTTATGTTGTTGTTTGGTAATTCAGCCGTTGTTTACTTGATTACAGAATAAAATGTTTGTGTTATGCATTTTGTTGTACGTGGACAACTGTTGTCGTTGTACACATTTACCCAATTATACACTGTATCGTTTAGTGATTGCGCTCACGCATCACCATAAGGACAAACAACTGCCCTGAAATATTTTTTATACAACTTCTATCAATTCCGTTTTCTCAACTTTACTTTCTTCGGTATCAAGCACATTAAGGCTCGCATTCTTATCAATATCCACCTTCACACCAAACAATTTACAGGCATCATTGACACAGATATATGTCCTATCCTGTAAATTAACCGCCTCTTCCGCTATGTTGCCGCAGCAATTACATTTACGGGTAATATATTGCGGAGCTACCTTTATAACTTTAATATTGTACATGGCAGCCTTATATTCTAAGTCGGCTTGCAGTTGGAAATAACTCCAGTTACGCAATACAAAGGTCTTCTCCAGTGTCTCTGCACCGCCAAGTAGGTTTTCGGTCTTAATCGTGCCTATACCGTTATTATAGCAAAACATCACTATCTTTTTAGATAGCTTATGGTTATAGGTATTGGCATAATTGGCTTCTACTTTCTTTAGGTGCTCAAGTGCCTTTAGCTTACGCTCCCTGCCGTGCCCAGCCTTAGCCATATCAAGGTCTTTCTGTAGCTTGCGCCTGCGAGCCTGAAATTGAAGGCGCACCCGCAGAAACTCGTCTTTAGAACCAATAGGCATCTCATGCCCCTCAGAGGTAGTTAAAAATATCGGGCAGTTCATGCCGAGATTAGTGGCAGCAACTTTATCATAATCAAGCGATGTTTTAAGCCTATCGTGCTGTATAACAGCCAAAAGGTATATGCTGTACTTGTTTTGCTTCTTTTCGAGTATTATGGACGAATTGCATAGCTTATACTCACCAGCAATAGCCCTGTCAATCATTACTTGATTGTTACTCTTATCCCTGCCGAAATTAAGCCTAAACTTAATGCCTTTAAAGAACTTTAATATTATGTCTTCCCCATGTTCGGTAGGTATACGTTCAAGATTATCTTTGGCACTTATAGCAAAAGGTATGGGCATACCATATTTATAGTTAGCAATGGTGCGCTCGCCCCTTAACACCTCTTTCAGGTCGTTATTATACTTTTGTGCTACCTGCATATTTATGCACGTCCTTATCGAAGATGGCAAATCAGGGAACTCCTCAGATACCATCCTGTAGGTGTCATTTAGTAAGCTGGTATCGTATAGGGTCTCTACCATCTGCTTGGCTTCTTTCCATCCCTGTTTCTCATTCTCAGATACGGTGTCTTTTATCTTCCTTCGGAGAAGGTATGTGAAGTGCTGATGGTTAATGACCATATTGGCAGCCCTGAATACCTGATATTTCCATTCAAGCAACTGCTTAAATTGGTCTTTACGCAATTGCTCATCTTCGCAATGCAATACCAGTTCTATCTTACGGGTGATTGTTACTCTGGCGGCTTCCTTACTTTCTTTTTCTTTTTTCATGGTAATGATATACTTTAGTGTACATCTTCCTGCTTCATAGCATCAGCTAATGCCGACTGCTCCACAGGCACACCCCGAGTAACCTTCGGTGAATGGGTTAAAAAATATTGTTTAATGTTATCAGCCGCATTTTTATCTCGGTCATGCAATGTTCCGCATTCAGCACATATCCACTCGCGGGTAGCAAGGGTGAGTGTTTGATTGAGTATACCACAATTACCGCACTTTTTTGTTGACGGCTCGAATCTTGGTATCTGATAGAAGTGTTTACCCGACCACTCGGATTTGTATTTTATGGATTCTACAAACATTCCCCAGCCTACATCAGATATGCCCTGTGCAAGTTTGTGGTTTTTCATCATGCCGCTTATATTCAAATCTTCCATTACAATAGCATCATGGCTCGATACTAATTGTGACGAGAGTTTATGTATGAAGTCTTTTCTTTGGTTGGCTATCTTCTCGTGCATTACCGCTACTCTATGCTGTGCTTTCTTTCTGTTGGTACTGCCTTTCTTTTTTCTTGATAATCTTCGCTGTAATACTTTTAATCGCTCTAATGACTGTTTGAGATATTTAGGATTAGAGATTATTGTACCATCGCTTGTTACAGCAAAATTACTTAACCCTATATCTATGCCGATGGTCTTATCTGCGGTAGGGGCTTTCTTCTCTGGTAGTTTCTCGCCTGTTTCACATAGCACCGATACATAGTATTTACCCGTAGGTGTCATTGATACGGTGCTGCTCCTTATTTTTCCCTTATGCTCTCGGTCTATGGCTATCTTTATGCCTTCAAGAAACTTAGGAAACTTTATCTTACTACCTATAATTTGTACTTTTGAACCATGTGGGTTTCTGAATGATTGTGTGCCTTTATTACGGCTTTTGAATTTAGGATAGCCGTTGCCTTTAAAGAAGTTCTTAAATGCATTAGCCATATTCATTATCGCCTGTTGCAGGCATTGGCTGTCTATTTCATTAAGCCATGTATACTCCTTCTTTAATTCGGGCAGTTGACTCATTAGCTCATATGCCGTAAGTGATATGCGCTGTGATTTGTAGGCATACATCTTAACATCTAATGCAAGGTTATATACCAACCTGCAAGCCCCGATATGCTTGTTTATTAGCTCTGCCTGCTTTGCAGTTGGATATATCCTATATTTATACGCTCTTAACACTATGCGAATTTAATAGTTTGTACACTAATGTATATTATTGCCCAAATTTATTTATTTTTTTGAAATATTGTCTGGCATTAGCTATTTGAGTTTCATAAGACAACTTACTTGAATTTTTATCACTCCATATTAAGAAATCATTTATTGCATTGTCATTTACAGCATCTTCCCTAATAGGTATTGTACCGTCTTGCTTGCTCACATATACCTCCCCCTTTTTATTTACCAATATACTGCCTGTATTAGCATATAAGTCTTTTATACATAAAAATTCATCGCCTGCTTTTATTTCGGTAAAGTTAGGGTCGTATTTCCTGCGTGGTGATTGATTCGGTTGCTCGTATGGTATTTCTGGGTTTTTAGAAGGCGGTGTACCTGCAATTGGCTTTGAGGTTTTTGATAAAGATTCATTTTGCTTTTTAAAGCTATAAACCTGCTCTTTCAAATCGCTTACCTCCGATACCAATTTCTCTACATCATTCCAGTAACTTACCCTCAATTCCTTGTTGTCCTCCATATAATAACTTAGCATCTTTTGGGTTGCTTTTAAAGTAATATTTAATATTAAATCATTGGTATCAATGCTCTTGCCGCTCGCTTTGGTTGATTTATAGCCGAACCTGAATGGAGGTAAGCCCATAGCTAATCTATCAATAAAGATGCCACAGATACAGGCGAATATGCAAAATATGTATATCTCCATGTTATCTACTTTTTAAGTTTAAGTGTATCGAGCCTTTCCAGTAAATCATCTGCATGGGCTACTGCCTTATAGCTTACCGTACTCATATCCCATTGTGAGTTTTGCGCATTGGATAATAAGCCCTGCATTGCCATAGCAGCAATTAACTCTCTTTTGGTCAAGCCTGCATACTTGTTTGATGCTACAACCTTTCCAGCCTCTTCATCTACAAATTCTTCAAGTAATAATACTGGATAAATAGGGCTGTCTTCGTTTTTTTTCATTGTTTTATTTTTTTAGGGTTTCCCAACAAATGTAAATCTACCGCCAAATTGCCCATATACCTATAATGACTTTGCAGTGTGATTGCATGTTGGTTATACTTACCTTCTGACATGTTGAGCATTTCGGTATTAAATTCAAATCCATCCTTATCAGTATTGGCTTCTCCGTTTGCAGTCAAATAGCCATATTTCTCGGTATATAAAAGTTCTCTGAATGCATCATCGGCATAAACAATCACCCTATCACCCCATTTGAAATCATCGGAGCAATGATAAATGTCATGCTCATAAACATTCACATATTCGGTTGAACGATGATGGTCTGTTTTATCTTTTGCTATTTCTGCAACTTTAGGGAGTATATCAACTATCTTATTTACCCCGCCTTCTTTCTTTGGTTCAAGAAGGGTACAATATGCTTTTGCACCGTCATAGCTCAATAAATCTAATTCCCGAAAATAAGTATGACCGTCTGGCTCTGTATAATAAATTTTATACCATAAACTTGGTGTTTCGCCTCTTCGATAAGGTACACTTGCCACTTCGCAATTTTTCTCATATTCTACAATTGCATCAATAATTTTTTCCGAGAATTGCGGGGAATTTAGGGCAGATATTAGCCCCTTATTCCATATATCCCAAAGCGTTAATAATTCAGACCTGTTCGTTATGTCAATCTGTTTCATAACACCCTCAAATCGCGGGAAAGTCATGTAGCTTCTTACGTTATATAAAGCCTTAATTGTTTGTTTTACGCCTTTGTTTTCCATGTATGTATTTTTATTTTGTTTCAATATCTACCCCAAGTATCTCGGCGACTTTTGCCATTTGTTCATACGTAAATTGGTTACTACTACCCACGTCAAAATGCCGCTTGATTTTATTGAATATCTCTGTTGCCTTTTGTGCCTGCTGATAATTTTCAAGAGATGCATATACTTTGGTATTATTATATGACCCTACTCTTGAATCAGTAGGATTAAACTCTCCTATTCTCCATTTACCCCCATGTTCGGTTTCAAAATAAATACGACCCACCTTCGTTACAACCTTTTCTTCTAAATCTATTTGTTTCCCAAACCTACTTTGTTGAGCTACCAAAACCTTTTGTCCTTTTTCCAATTTATTTGTCATTGATTGTATTTAAGATGTTGTTAATAAATTCGATTCTTTCATAGTTCAGTGAATATAGCCGATTCTGCCCATCGGCAGTTCTTATTACTAAGCCTGCATTACGCAATATCTTTAGCTGCTGGCTGCATTTTGCCTGCCCCATCCTTAATGCGCGATACATTTCGCCTACATTTGTTGTTTTCTTTGAATGAATATAATGCAATATGGCTAATCTTGGCTTATGAGCCAATGCTGATGCTATTTTTAATGCCTGCTCGCTTTGTGGGAATTTCATGCCTATATTATATTTGTTTTGCTAAATCTTTTCCAGCTTCGGATATATAGTAACAATCATAAGAACTTAAATTCTTTTTATTCATCCCCTCCACTATTAAACCTAATTTCATTAGCTTAACTACAGTTGGTATAGAAACTTTAATTTTATTGGTGTGTGTTTTGTCTACTACAATACATGATGGATTAATACCAATTGTGTAAATTATATATGCCATATCATTTCTATCATACAGATACTTTAGCACTTCCTTTTGCTTTTTTGATAGCTCGCTTAACTTTGGCATGTTTTATTCTTTTGACACCACAATAATAAAACAATTCGGATAATCGCAATAATTTTTATTGTTAAAATAAATAAAATAATTACAATGCAGATAGATTGCGCAGTGAATGGCTATGTTTGCCCTATGAAAAAGACAAACTATATAACCAGACTTACTATTGACCTCTTGACTAAAAATGAAGAGGCACGAGATGATATGATGCTTTGTGTGCGTTATATCCATGATTTTGAAATGGCATTATTCGGTATCAAAAAAACTGAATACTACGATGCCTTGTTTAATGGCAGGATTAGCTCTATAAAGACACTTGACAGGGTTTGGAGGAGGGTTCAACTGGATAATGAATCCCTACGTGGTAAAGAATGGCTTGAAAGGCAGGTGCAGGCTGGTCTCATAAGCGCATCTGCAATAAAATCAAATTCATTACGATTATTTGAACTATAATGTTTATATTAGCGGCATATTTTTTAACCATAAAACAAACAACAAATGTCAACAACAAATCTAACCTTGCTTACAGGCAAAGAAAAACTTATTAAACTTGTACCTGAGAAAGCTGACGGCTCTCCATCATCTTCTCCCTTTTTTGGCGTACCTCAATGGCAGGTAACTGGCGATTCGCAGGTAGTTCCTGCTGCTGATGGCTTGAGTGCAGTAGTAACTGGCGGTGCTACCGCTTCTGTTACTAAAATAACTGTTACCGCACAAGGCGACCCCGAAGTAGGCGTTAACGTACTTACCACTGAGATTGACGTTAATGTTATTCTTGAAGAGGCTGCGCAAATTGGCGTTGAAGTTTCTGATGTTGCACCTGCTGCTGCCCCTTCTGAACCAGCACAAGCCTAATTTGCCGAATGAATATGATTAGGGTATACCTCATATTATTTCGGATAAACTTAATTCTATTTAGGCTTATCCTTCGCCTTACGCTCGGCAAGCAAGCTGCACGAATAGGCGTTAAAATTTGTAAGTACCCGTCCTAAATATTTTCGTATCGGCAATAAAAAAGCCCTTAGAACAATCTAAGGGCTTTTTTATTTAAGGTTGTGTATGGGCTATCCAACTTTTGAAAACAGACAACTTTTGCAGTGAATATCTGTGTTCCCTTATTCTTGGGAATTTGTGTTCCCTAAAATACTTATCTTGCCGAAATTTGCTTTTTCTCTTTTTATAGCCCATTTGTTATACGCTTATTGTTTTGCCTTTAAATTCTGTTCTTACCCAGCCGCTAAAGCCTAAATCACGGAATCTGGTATATGCTTTCCGTTCATTTCTCTCTGCAATGACTACAGCCTTATGAAACCCATCTTCCACGTACCACATGGTATATTCTTTCATGCCTTTTTTACCCGCTCTATCTATCTCTCGTTCGCTGCTTCTTTTTATACGCCTTGATTCTTTTTGCTCTATCGGTACATGTCTATCTAAAAATTCTTGCTCCCTTAATACAGAAAACACTCCTCTATTGCTTTTGATAACATAATCACCTGTTCCAACAAAATATGTTTCATTGAAATGCCTAAATTTAAACCGAATGGGAGATTTTGGGTGCAATATTCTATCCCCTACGAAACTACCTATTAGCGATATTGTTTTATCTTTCCCATCGTACTGTATAGCTTCAACCGTCTCTTCTTTAGCCTTGTATTTCCCGATTATTATTTTGGTAACCATATACTTATTCAACCTGTCAGTCATTTTTTTTAACAGAAACTTTATATTCTAATTCAGTTCGAGTTATTGAGTCATACTTATCAAGATAGACACAATGTCCCCATCCCCTCTGCACCTGTATTTAGCCATCTTACAATTGTATCACCCGCCTCTATTTCAGTAGCTTTCTTTGTTATAGTTCACAATTTCTTTTTGTTTGTCTGCTTCTTGCTCTTGCGAAACGGCAACAATTAAAAGAAAGCCTATTAAAATATTTTTCATGCTTATGGTTTTATTTAGCCTCAACAAATTCTCCGCCAATTAATTTATAATATGTGTCTGCTTTTATTTTTTCGCCATCTACAATAGAAGATTTTACACCTAATATTTTTCTTTCAGTTCCTATAATTTCCCATTCAGCAACCACAATCCATGAGCCAATAGAACCTTTAGCAGCAGAATTATAACCAACAGCACAAGCTATTCCTATATCATTTACAGCAGAATTGCTGTTGTCGCCCAAAGTGGCAGAATTGCTGTATTTGCCCGAAGTGGCAGAATTGCTGTTGTCGCCCGAAGTGGCAGAATGGCTGTTGTCGCCCGAAGTGGCAGAATTGCTGTTGTCGCCCGAAGTGGCAGAATGGCTGTTGTCGCCCGAAGTGGCAGAATGGCTGTTGTCGCCCGAAGTGGCAGAATTGCTGTTGTCGCCCGAAGTGGCAGAATTGCTGTTGTCGCCCGAAGTGGCAGAATTGC
>Ga0208379_1000569_pt1 | contig 16005 bp, 17 predicted proteins | sample CryBogCBE02Aug07_FD_184559 | JGI IMG/M metagenome (GOLD analysis project Ga0208379, IMG submission 184559) | Freshwater microbial communities from Crystal Bog, Wisconsin, USA - CBE02Aug07 (SPAdes) | ecosystem: Environmental > Aquatic > Freshwater > Lake | place: Crystal Bog, Wisconsin, USA... | reverse complement strand
CATCATTATAGTGAAACGGGGTATATTTGGGTTTTCAAGATTTTCGCAAATCCTGCAAACCAAAATATACCCCATTTATGTCATAACACGTCACAAACGCAAACCGCAAAAGACCAAAACATATCACAAACAACTTACACAAATACCACCCCCTTGCCCCGAGTTTTCACGTCATATTTTTTCTTTACTTTCTCCTTAAGCCGACATCTTCTCCCCTACATACTTCACTTGCCGAGTAAAGATAGACAGCGTATTAATAGTGTAATTCTTATTAAACTTAAAGTTCGCCTTTTCACCGTTATTGGTTAGGTCAAACGCAACCGTGTGTCCATCAAACATTTGTTCATAAAGTTCCATCGGATTTTTATAGCCGTGGGTCTTGCAGTGATGCAAAATCACAGCGTTAGGAATACCTTTTAACCTCAAATGATAGTCTACTACTTCATTACCATCGGCATCTTCTCCTATAAGTTCGTTGGCGTAGGCCTTCTTCCCAAGCGTAATCAACTTACGAGAATAGACGTTCTTCGCTCCTTCTACTGCGAAATCGCTGTGAAACATACCAAAAGACTTACCAATCAACTCTCTTCCGTATATAGATTTGAACTTTGAAGACAAGACAGAGATGTCCTTATCCTGTAAGTGCATACTATCTGTGTCCTGGTAATAGATGTCAATCTTCTGATCGTCGGCCAAACACATTACCTCGTTCATAATACGCTTGGACATAGATAGAATACAAGTTCCAATGTGTGAACGATTGTAATGCTCATTTAGAGGCTTTACCACATCACAACGAACCTTATTTCCGAAATAGATATGAGAAGTGATCCAGTTGTAATGGCGACGATGATACGTTTCATAAGCCTCTTTGTTCTCGAAGAACTTAACCTCACTGTCCACCGGTTTCATAATCGTTTTTCCATATCCAGAGTTCATTAGCAACTTGTAAATCTCTTGTGCAGGATTGCCCTCCTTCTTCAACTTCAGACGCTCGTTGAAACAGAAGAGGATGGTGTCCTTAATCTTGGTATTGAAGCCCTCGTTGAAGTAATAGCCACGAACCACGTCAAAGGTGATGCTTTGAAATTGTATCAAGTCCTCAAGAGTATATCTATCTACACGCATCGTCTTGCCGATCATATCATTAGTAAAATTACGAACACCGTCATTCATATAGGACATCAGAGGAAACTTACGAGGAACACCGACAGACTTGATGACAATATCCACAAAGTAGCCATCCTGTTTTTGCAGGAACTCATATGACAGATCCTTGAGAACCTTGGGGCTTCCCTTCAGAAATCCATCCATACGAAACATAGCGGAGGGATACAAAGATACAGCATCAAAGTCGTTGATCTTCGCCTCAACCTTAATCATCTTGTTATCGGCACACATCGTGCGACCTCCAACCACGCAACCCTGTATGAAGAGTTGAGGAATACCTGATAGTTCATTTACATCATTATAGCATCCCTCATTCCTAAAATACAAATCAGCAAGAGATGCCGTCGTTAGAACCTCGTCAATATCAATAGACAAAGCCTTGAGAACCCATTCACGGAAAGTAGTATAACCCTTGTAGAGAATTTCACAATCAATCTTGCAATACAACGACGAGTATTCAATTATGTCATAAGTATGATCTTCACGTTCAAGACCCCAACGCTTGAGATTATCAAGAAACTGCTTCTTATCGTCATCAGACTTTAATTCTTTATGAGTTAGAGCTTCATCGATAGGAACAAACTGCTTCTTAATATTATCCTGTGTATATAATTTGTAAGGCATCACTTCCTTTACCGTGTTCTCAATACCAAACATAGAAGGAAACTCCCTCAAAGGCTTTGAGATCAGATGATAACTATCCTTTACTTGTATTTTCTTATCACCAAACTCTGCAGAACAACTAATTAGACGAGTTCCACGGCTTATTTCGCTGATGTTGTGGAGATACTTGATGATAAAGCGATAGTCATAAGTTGCATTATGAGCGATGAAACGAGTATTAGCAGTCATAGAACAAAGCATATTATAAGCGCAGTTTTCACCAAGAAACTCACGATGAATAGATCCATCGTATGTTCTGCATAGATAAGGGATATGCTCATTATTAGGATCAGTCTCAAAGTCAAAGAATACATTAACGAACTTCTTCTTATCATACTTCTTCTTACCGTCTTCATCCTTCTTCTTCGGAATAACAGGCCTAACACACTTATCCTCATCATATTCAAGAGAAGTAATCGTCTGATTGGCTCGGTCATAGAACTGGGTAGTTGCGATCAATGCATCATCCATAGAAATAGGATTTAATAGATGCTTATTACGTATCAGGTGATTTACGACATCATAACTATCTATGCAACGAGAAGCATCCTTCTGTCCTCGGGCATTGTAGATTAGATTGCAGTCCTTCTGATCCTTCAACTCCTCATAATGCTCAAGACAATAGGAAGTGATATTAGTTTTTTCAATAATAAAGTAATGGCCCTCGAGAAGACCAAGATGTAGACTATCTACAAACTCCTTACCATAAACACGACGTTCTGCGTGCTTTACATCGCTGGTTTTCACCTTAATCTTCATCTTTAGCGTATTTGCTATGTCTTCCATTACCTTCACAGGCACATTGCGGTTCTTCACCTTGGTCTTGAGTAAATCAATTGTCTCTTGCTTCACACCAGCAATAGAAAGAGAATAGATAAGACAGTTGTCTTCATAGTTGGCTTCAGAACCATTCTTGAATATCTGAAAGCGCTTCAAATCAAAATGGGTATTGTGATAATAAGGAAAGAACGCACCCTCATCAATAAAACCATATTGTCCCTTTTGTTGTTCTGCCACACGACGAACAATCAGAAAAGAAGCCTCATAAACCGATGTTAAAAGCACTCCATCACTATCAAATCCAAAATCTTCACGAACCAGACCAGCAGTAATAAGATCCTTCAATCTCATCTTTGTAGCATCATTCAATGTATAATGAACATCGCCAACCTGAATGATCCAACGTCCAGGTTGTCTTATAATAAAATCAAGTAGTTCTGCATCAGATAAAGGGGTCAAAGAAACCACGCCTTCTTCAGTAGGCTGTAGTTCAATACGGATTTCATTCTGTGTAAGAAACTGTTGAGCCAGACGAGCCTTATATTGAGCCTTTGCGTTTTCTATTGCCACAGCAAGGCGAGCCTGCATCTCTGCCTTCTTCTTTGCTTCCTTCTTCTTGATTTCGGCCTTCTTCTTGGCTTCCTTCAGTTGCTCGTCATAAAGTCTATCCTCTGCGACATCTATGCTACGTTGGATCTTCGCCTTCTGCGAAGCAAATCCAGGAGCCGTAATCAACTTCTTACGACGATAATACCGTAAGGCTTCAAGTTCGGAATACAAATCCTCAAGCCTGTCGGTCAGTTGCTGAACGTTGGGCATCCTCTCTATCTATACCTCTGTAAGATATTTTTAAGCCGGGGACACGCAATCAATTTTTAGGAGTTCTGCCTTCTTTTCATCCGGAAGGTCGGTTAGTATAGGCTTCAGGCGCTCTTCAACCTGATTAAAATCAACATCAGAGGTCTTCACGGGGTTCAAGCACCGGGAGTTAAAACGCCGGGCCAGAAGAGCCAAGATGTCGGCCTGAGACTGTTCCGTTAGATCCTTCTCGACAGATAAGAGAACCTCTGCAGTAATGCCCTCACCGAATGTCTTTTTATGCTCGGATAGATGGCGTTTCAAAGTCCGGGTAATACCGACCCAGATCATCCCATTGGCGAAGCCGGAGAGAACATAAACATAGTAAGTCTGGCCGTTGTATTCAGACCAAAACTGCTTATTCTTTGCGTAATAGTTCTTATTAGTAAGCATACGACGTTCCTTACGCTGTTCTTCGGTGTATTTGGCTGTCTTCATTCTTCTTCTTAATAGTAAGTTATTTTTAAGCCGTAGGCGTAGCAACCCAAGACGACCAGATCCTCGATAAGCATCTAATGGAGACCAAGCCACAGGACTAACCCAATCGCTCATTATTAGTATCAGAAGATTTTATTGCTTCTACAACCATACGACCTGCTTCTATCCTTACACATTTGAACTGCATACCTTTCTCTTGTCCTCCAGACATAAGAGGTATATCAAAGAATATACGCTTATCTATCGTGTGAACGACAGTTATATCTCTACTATGTGTCATTACAGCCTTGGAGTAGTTAATCCCTAAGGGTCGGCTTGCTAAAGCAGGCACTTTCAATTGCTTTAACATAAACTTTTAATCTATCTATAGAATATATAATGCCACCGCCTATGATTACATCGGAAGGAAAAGTTCAAACGGTTCTAATCCCCAAGCACGATTTTAGTCTGCAGCAGGCCGTAGATTGGCTTCAGGATCACCACTTCGGGCATCGTAAGGTGGATATAACAGAAGACTTTTTTAGATTCAGACAGATGGAGCCGAAGCACGGAGGACGATATGTAACAAAGACACTGCCGAATGGAGTTGAAATTGTTATTCATTATCCTTAATAGATGGAGGCTTATCACAAATCAAAACTATTCCTGAAGGACGCAAAGACACAGGCTGTAAAATCTGGATATAACCCCGACTTTTTAGAACTTGGATCCGATGGAAAACATAAACTAACTTATCATTCACCTGAAGGTATAAAACACTTTGGCTTACTGGGCTACGGAGATTACCTATATTATAAGCGTTATGAGCCAAAAATAGCACGACAGAAAAGATATACCTTCCGGACATCACACAAAGCAATGTCTCGTCTTTATGGTCTTGGTAAATACTCGCCGAATGAGTTGGCGATTAATATTCTTTGGACATAATATAATGAGCGCCTTCGGTTCAGGTTCTTTAGCAAACTATTCCGCAAATCCGCTTGTAGAGGGATACGCAAAGAAAGTAATCACACACAACGGAGCAAACGCTCAACTTCTTATTTCTTCGAGAGATCGTTTTGGCGGAACCAATCAGGCTCCTCTTACGCAACCGTATAACAAGTTTGTTATTCAGAAGGGTTTTCCAGTTCAGCAGGGCCAGATTATGAGCGTTAAAGTATCAGAGATTATGTTTCCTTATGAAATCCCTAACATCAATGAATACAACAATCTGATGTCTCTTGCAGTTGGCGGAGTAAATCAGACAATCATAGTGCCTACTGGTTTCTATACAGGAACATCACTTGCTTCTACTATTAATGGTTTAGCAGCAATTCTATTTCCTGGTCACGCTCCTACGTTAGTTTTCAACTCAGACGGAACTTTCACTTGGACTGCTGCTTCTGCTCTTGTTGCTGATAATATTTCTCTATGGCCTCTATATTCTATCGGCCAAGATCCTCTGAATGCCTATCTTACACAGCCTGTAACAAGTGCTTCTCTGTTGTCTGTTATGGGATTTAACTTCGCTTATCAAGATTACACGGTAGGAAGACAGTATCAGTTCTCTGGACAGGCTCCTATGGTCTATACGCAGTATATAGACATCAAGTCCAACGTTCTAACACAGTACCAGGATGTAACTGATGTAACTACAGCCACACCTAATCTTGCTCATATAATCTGCCGTCTTTACATTGCGAACGAGGTCAGCACGGTCGGTGTGGATGCAAGTGGTAATCCTGTCTATCCCGGTATGAACCCTTTTGTTATTCACAGACAGTTCAAGAACCCGAAGGTGATGAAATGGAACAATCAGAACTCCGTGGATCGTGTTGATATTGAACTCTACGACGATCAGGGCCGACTTCTACGCCTACCGCAGAACAATACTGGCTATACGGATTTCCAGATTACCTTCCAGTCTTCCGAATAATTGAAATCATTACAGTATATTTAATATACATAGATGATTAATTCCAAATCTTATTAGCGACTATTTTTTGTATAGTAACATAAGCAATACCAAACTCCTCAGCCATCGCTTTTAGTTCTCCATATTTTAATCCTTTATCACGTCTTGCTCTTATTTCATCTACATCTTCTTGAGTAAGCAAACTTCTACCGTTCTTTTCGCCTTTAGTCTTCTCTGAAGTAAAAGCACCAGAAGAAACAACTGAACGACCTTTAGCAACCATATCTTCAGCATTATCCTTTGCAGTTCCTAAAAATATATGGTCGGGATTACAACACTTACGATTATCACAAGTATGACAGGCTAATAGACCATCTTTAATTTCTCCGTGCTTTAGTTCATACATTACACGATGGCTTCTGCAATTCCTGTGAATACCATCTGTCCCTTTTACAGATATTTGTCCATATCCATCCTTATCCAAATGCTTATTCCATTCCCAACAACCATTTTCCTGTTTTACGATGGAGTTCTCAATCCGTTGTAAAAGAGTAATACGCTGGTATGTTCCCTTCGGCATCTTCTATAATTATATATCGTGTTTGTGCTTTAGGTCTTTTCGGAGGAGCATCAGAAGACATATTCTGCCGAGCCTCTGCTAAACAGCAATGTACTATTAAACAAGTATTCTGCCGTTACGGTATAGGTCGTGTTGCCAGGAAGGGCGATCTGGATATTGACGATAGAGTTCATCAGGGAGAGGCCGTGGCTTAACTCGCTCTCGTTCGCCAGGACTTCGCTGTGCTGGGCAAACGGCACCCACGTCCAGTAAGACGACTTGGGCGTGTTGACGAAGGCCGTTCCACTGACCGTGATGCTGTCCGCAGACCACTGGGCGGCCGACTTGCGATCAAGCATAGACCATAACTGCTGCTGGCCGTTGCGGCTGTCGAAGTAGATGAGACCGTTGACCGCAAGCGTAACCTGCGTCGGCACCGTGTAGAGGGAAGGATCGCCGTTTGAGGCGACAGCGTTGTCCTGGCACCAAAGACGGATGCCGAGGCAGTTGCCTGACCGGAGACCCGTGAGCGTGAGGGACTGGGCGACGTTGTTGCCCTGAACGTTCTGCAGGCGGAAGACCTCCTGCGAGAAATACTTGAGCGGGTAAGAATAGGCCATCTCGGACATATTCACCTTGCGGGCAAGTTGCTCGCCACGATCATCAAAGTGGGTCTGCTCGAACTGAGCCTGGGCCAGAGCGAACGCCGTAGGGAGCGGGGAGGCCGTTCCACCAGCGACCGTGCCTGAAGAGTGGAATATATCAGAAGCAGCCTTGAACTCGATATTGACCTGAACCGGCGATGTAAGGAGATCGGTCGGCAGGGGAAGGTTCTTCTCCTGAGCAGACGGGCTGTTCCACGGCAACTTGATATAGACGTAGGCCGTGCGGAGCGACTGATCGGCGAAATCACCAGCACCGCCACCGTTAGGAAGGCAGGCAAGGGGATTACCACCAAGATCAAACATATTCTGCTTCTTCACGCTGTCCTCGCAATCAGCAAGCACATCAATCAGGCACTGATCACCGCTGAAGTAGTAGAGCGTTGAGCCACCAACACGAACGCCAATACGACGGATCGCATTGTAACCCCAGCCACGGTTCAGGGCAAGACCCTGGTAGGTGGTCGTGCTGTCGGGGGCAGGCAACTGGAGGGTAAGAACGATGTGGCCCAGACCCTCATCAGGGTTGAAGATCAGCGTGTTCGCAGAGCCGAACGACTTGGCGTTGAGGTCCAAGAAATAACGGTTCTCTACGGTCGTGGCGTGGGCCTGCTTCACACTGTTCTCCTGATTGGAATAATACATATCCACGCTCTCGCCAGGGCGAACGGCATCCTGAATGTGAGTAACGATGTCGGACTGCATTTGTTTATATTTAGTGTAAATAAAATATTTTGACTAAATATAAGATGTCTGTTCGTATGCCTCAAATAATCAACGTCTCGGCTGTCGGAAAGGCTTGTCACGATATGATGCCCGGGATTATCAATATTGAGGCGATGACCACGCTGACTTCAGAGCAGAAGGCTATGATGGATGGAATTGTTGTGGAGACCCGCCCTATGCACAAGCTTCACGCTCCGGGGCTCCCGGCCTCCGCTGGCGACAAGGGTGATGCCGTTCAACCGATGATGAAGGTCAAGCCGTCGCCTTCCCAGTCAGCTATGGGTATGAACAAAATCCGGGGGACTGTCTATTAGCAGTCCTTTTCGGCTTTGAGTTCTTCAATACGAGATCTAAAATACTCAAGGACATCTGCCTTTGGTGGCTTGTCCTCAATTATTTTCTTGTATGTAATGTCGTCGCTCATAACCGGAGCAGGAGCGGCAACAGGTGCTTGTTTCTTGTTACTGACTAATGACGTAGAACCTACATTTCCTGATTTCATTCCAGCCTGTGATGCTTGTTGTATCGTGGGCATCTGAGGAGTTTGATTTAGAGATTTTCTCATATTGATGAACTCCATTAGAAAGCGGTTCTGTTGCATTTTCTAATAGTTAGTAAGCAAATAATCCATAAACCCTTCCCCTTCTTTTTGCAGTATGAAAAAAAAATATCGCCCTCTCCATTTCTTAATAGAGCATACAACAACCTTTGTCATCCTCCAACCTCTTTCTTTGAGAATGGCTTGTCGTCTTGGTGTTAGAGTGCAGAAACAACTATCATTACCTAAAAATGCTATGCCTTTATTCGCTCTCTGTGTATAATAATCAAGTAAGAACCAAAAACTATTCACACGTTTGCCTCCTGTATATAAACTAAAGGGTGGATTTGTAATAACCCAATCATAAGAACCAGATAGATCTGTATAGTCTCTTCCTTGCTCTAATTCTGCCCAATCCTTATTAACATAATTAGGAAATGCATCATAAAAAGCACCTTCACCTTTAAAAGGTTCTATCACTTTATCACCTTCAATAAGAGGAACATATCCTATTAAATCTTTAGCAAGTTCTTTTGGTGTTTGATGAAGAAGATAAATAGCCTTGTCCATTTTATAATATACCCTTCTACTATAGATGGGAGATAAAAAACAACTCAATCAGACGTTAGTCTTCACCGCTGTTGATCCTCATTCTAAGAGACAGCGTACCAAGAAGTTCAGTCTATCTAAACATAGCAAAGAACAAGCAATTGCTCAAGGCGAAGCGTGGAGGAAAGAGGTGCAGGATGGCAAGCATCCCTTTGTCCCCGGGAACAAGAAAAAAGGCCTTATCTCTGAAAACGATGACGAGAAAGATGAGGTCGGCTACAACCCTGCGACACTATTCAAGTCAGAAAACATAGACAACCTCAGCGTACCTGACGATAAGTTTGGTATGTCATTCTTACTATTGGGTGCTACACGATCAGGTAAGAGCACTCTGATGTTACATCTATGGGAGCACTTCTTCAAGTCTCAAATCTGTATCCTTCATACCGCTTCCCATCAGTCAGAGATCTACAAGCCATTAGCAAAGGCTGTAGCGTGTGCTCCTATGTTCTGCTCTGAACTGATTGCAGAGACATCAAAGATTAATGGTGCTACAAAGAATTACTATAAGTTCTGTCATATCGTGGATGATGTAGTTGATAAGAAGAATAACAAGGAACTCATCAAGTTGCTTACGATAGGCCGTAATCATCGCTTATCGACTGTAATCACAGGCCAAGAACTATCTATATTTAATGCGATTGGTCGTTCTAATATCAACTTCGTATGCCTATTCAAGTTAGGATCCGATATGGCGATAGAGAAGGTTATTAAACAGTACCTCCGGTCGTCTTTTCCTTCTGATATGGCGCTGAATGATATGATAAAGGTTTATAAGAAAGTGACCGAGAACCACGGCTTTTTCTGTATAGACAATCTGAATGATAAAATATTTATATCTCGGCTTCACGACTTGTAAAAAATATTTGCTTAATGTATATAATGTCTGCTCCGCTTGCGAATACTACATTTGACAAGACGACCCCGGAGAAAGTATGGGAGGGCCAAGGACAGCCTTACTGGCTTTCAGTGAACGGCGGAACCATTAATGGAAATGTAACGGTGAAAGGAACATTTACCGCAACAAACTTAACAGCAACAGGGGCGGTTTCTGGTGCTTCCGTATCTGCGACTGGAGCGGTTTCTGGAGCGACTGTAAGTGCGACAGGAGCGGTTTCCGGTGCGACTGTAAGTGCTACGACCGTGAATAGTTTGAATAAGACGCTCGACGTTGGAACTTCATTCTCTCCCAGTCCTGTTTCAGCGAATGCTTCTACCGCTCAACTATTAGTTACTACATCTTCAACTTTTAGTTTTGTATCTGGCGGAGTGTATCAGATTGATGTTCCTTTCGCTGCGACTTTTAATACTCCTACATTCAGTGGTGCTAATACCGCAGGAACTCTGAAGTTCTTTGGTTATTCTTCGTCTGCTTTCCCTATCATCACATCAGGTGTAACACCTGGTTATTCTTTCACCGTAGCAAGCACTTATACATCCACAAACTCCTTTTTTGGTATTATTAGATTTACAGCGGTTGCTTCTGCGACTGTTACTGAAGCACTTAATGTCGCTGTAATCGCTGCCGGTGGTCTTCTTACAGCTTCAGTAACAGGACAAATAAATCCTACATCGCTTTCCCAGATTGCTGTTGTTCGCATCGGTTAGGCAAATAATATATACACTCATTAGTAAATGGGTGACTTTCAACAAGTTCTACAAGTTGTGCCTCCATCACCAGTTGTAGTGTTTCCCACATATCCGAGAACTGTAGTTGTTCCTCCTTTGCCCCCGGTTATTACTTATTCAACTCTTTCTGCTCCTGTCGCTCCTACCGTCGCAATAGATAGAACAACTTCTGTTATTATTCCTGCTGTTCCTCAGGCCGGTTCTGCTCCTTTGCAAACAAATGCTACTAATCTTCTATCAAGTTTTGGTTTAATCAATCCTGATTTGACTATGGAGACTAAAGATATACCTTACTTCATTCCGTATTCATATTTAGATCAAATCAAGCCACAAGATCCTCTAAATGTTTCTACTGTGAATGCTCTTGCTGTGAATGTTTCTACTCTGAATGCTAATACTGTGAATGCTTCGACTATAAATGTTGTATCCACTTTCGCAAAGAATGTTTTGTCTGATTACATCGAGGCCACAGAAAGTTATGTCTATGATAATTTCACTCTGGATAATCAGGTTCTAACAGCAAACGCTACATCGTTACTTCTAAATGGTAATCCTCTTGTTACTGCAAATCAGATTTCATCTATTTCAGACTGGGCAAAAGACCCAGCAATCTCTACTATCCAAGCAAACGGAAATGATTTGACTGGTGTTCGTGCTGGTTTCTTTTCCTCTATCGTGGCGAACTCTATGACTGTGAATAAACTTACAACGCTATACTCTACAACAGTTGAGACATTTGAAAGCACAATCACAGCAGAGATACAGAAACTTACAGTATCCTCTATCACTGGAGGGAATGCGTATTTTGATGTTATAACAGCAGGGTCTATTATAAATCCTTCTGCTTCTACCATTAACTGCCAATATCTGAATGTTTCATCCAATGCGACTTTCTCAAATGCGACATTCTCAAATGCCCCTACCTTTAATCAGGGTGGAACATTCAATGGTACTCGGCCAAACTTCAATACAGGTATTAATACATCTGGCCCTAACAACTTTAACTTTACAAATATTGATAATGCGTCTAATATCAATGGCAACGTAATCACAATAGCACCTCAGAACAATCTGAATATAAATACATCAAACGCTGTATCGGTTGTTGTGGATAGAGGTACAGACATCGGTGGAAGTGCAAACATAAATTTGACATCACAGAATGGCGGTGGATCATTTGTAAATATACTTGCGAAAACAGCAGATAGTTCTGCTCTAACACCCGCCTCTGCTGTAAATATAGAAGCACAAGGTAATGTGTATTATGGGACCAATAATCCTTATGGCGGTGCTGTAAATATAAAGGCAGACGCAGGACTTTCAGGAAATATCTTAGGGACTACTGGCGGTGGTGCTATTAATCTAACAGCCTATTCTTACAATACAACACAGCCTGGAGTAATAAGAGAAAGCGCGGGGTCTATCAGTGCCTATTCTGGCGCTACTTCACCTCTAACTGGTGTTTATGGATACAGTTATTACAGTGCGTTAAATTGTTTGAGTTTAACAGCAGGCTCGACGACACCTTCAGGCTCATATCCTGGTGTAGTCTATCTGCGTGGTGATAATGGAACAAAGGTCGTGAATGGATTTTATGCTGATACGATTACTGCAACGGGCAACTCTGTTCTACCTTCTATCACAGGTGTTACATCGATTAATGGATCGGCCTATCCTCCTACCTTTTCAGTTCCCAATGCTCTGAATGTATCAAGCATCACAACTTCTACTATTCAAACACCCTTTGCATCCATATCATCTATTACAGATGTATCAACGATTAATGGGGTTGCTTATCCTCCAAGTGGTGGAGCATCGTGGGTTTCCACGGCAACAACTGATTTGAATATGAATGGACATAACATTAACCTTCCAAGCCCTGGTGGTGGTGGAACATCTGGTTCTATCGTTAAACAATATGGAACATCTGGAACTTTAGTAGTTAGTGATGGAACAGGTGTTGTTCTACAATCACCTGCTAATATTATACAAACACCCACAGGAAACACAATCTGGACTATAGGTGATACTGGAGCGACTATCTATCAGCCAGGAGGCACTACATTCCAAACACCTTTAACGGCTTCTACTATTAACGCTCCTTTAGCGTCTCTATCGTCTATTACTAATTTGTCGTCTATTAATGGTGTTAAATATCCTTTTGTTACTTTGGGAGTATCTAATTTTACTGCTTCTACTATTACTGCATCTAACGTTACTGCATCTAACGTTACTGCATCTAACGCTTCTTTACTGTCTATTACTAATGTGTCGTCTATTAATGGATCAAAATATCCTCTTAATGCTTTTGGTCCTATAACTGTTTCATCGGTTACTTCAGCCTTATCAAATGTAACACCGCAAACGATAGGAACAAATAGCGGATATACTTGGTCTAGAGTAGGAAGTGTATCTGCGAATTATACTTGCATAACAAATAGTTCTGGTAATACCGCTGGATATTTAGCAGGGACAGCAAATGGTTACATTTATTATTATAATGGTGGGACAGAAGTTCAACAGGCGACTATTCAGAATTGGTCTGGTATTGCTAATTTTAATCCTAATAGCCAAAGTCTTTTCACGTGTGTAGCGTGTGTAAATGGAGGAGGTATTTATGTTACTGCTAATTTAGGAACAACTTGGACTTTAACATCTGCTCCTACTGCAAATTGGACTTGTATAACAGGAGTAGCAGGAACGGGATTAACTACAACCGCCTATGCTGGAAGCACAGACCAGGGAATTTATTATACAACAGATACAGGAACTACTTGGACGCAAGTTCCAGGCTCAACTGGATTAAATTGGTCTGCTATTAGATCTGGATTAGGGACGAGTAATACTTATGTTTTCGCTGTAGTAAATGGAGGAAAGGCATATTCAATAACTACAACAGGAATTACTATTTATTCAAATTGTCCTACTGGTGCTTGGGTTGGAATTACTCCTTTTATTGTTAATTCATCTTTTGGCGATAGTGTTGGTTTTTATGTAGCAAGAATAGACGGAAATTTTAATTATTTGACAGGAGATTTAATAAATTTTGCCAGTATGGGACAAAAAGGTTATGTAGCAACAAATTATAATGCTTCTCTCGTTATAGTTGCTTTACCAAATAATCCTATTATTTATTCTATTAACGGACAAAGTTATATAACAAGTAGTTCTGGTTCTCTTCCTTGGTCTTGTATGAATACAGATTGGAGCACTAATGTAAATCCTTATGGAACAAATGTGTCTATCGCCACTTCTCCTGGTTATGTTTATAATATGCTCAATCAAGGAACTAATAATTTTTGGGGTGATTTTAAAATTCAAGCACCGAATGTAATATATTTAAATGCAGGAAATTCTCAAAATACAACTACTTTAGGAAAAGGCACGATTTATATGGGAGCAGGAACTTTGAATGCTCCACGAGCAGTTACTTATATTAACCCTGTTAATTATGGAACAACAAGACAACCTTTTATACAATATGGAACGGCTTCTGCAGGAACAACATCGCCTTATACTGTTGTTATGCCTGTTACTTATACAGATACAACCTATGTAATTCAGGCAACACATAAAGATACAGCGGCAAACACTTTATTTAGTGCTAATCCATTATCACCATCAACATTTAGTATTGCTTGGACTGGAGCAGTTGGGTTTCAATCTGTCTATTGGACGACATTCGGAACTTGATTTTTTCTTTGAAAATATTTCCTGTTTCTATTATATAATGAAGGAGATTGATAAGATGAGTTTGAAGGAACTCCGTGATATGCTGAAGGACAAGCGTAAGAGTGTAATGCCCCCGGTCTCAAAGATGAAGAAGGGGCAACTTATGAAGGAACTGATCACGAACTCAAATCTTTTAACGATTGATGCGAAGCACGAAGATGCTCCTGATATTTATACAAAGAAGACGGCGAACCAGATCCTTCAGAAGTCTCAAGTTGATAAACAGTATGTTCCTCTTGAAGGCTACAAGTATGGCGCGGAGGAAATGAAAAGGCCCGGTGTTAAACAGTTTGCTCGTATCACAGCCAAGACCCGAGAGGCGAAGGGTGGAAAGGCTGATAAGGAGTATATTGGTGATGAGACCATTCAAATGCCTGTAGGTAGGGAACTCGGTAAGCAGAGCCTCAAGCAGACAGATCAGCCTGGATCAGCGTCGCAGAAGGTTGCACCGGCCACAAAGAGACAGTCCGCGAAGAAGACGGCTCTTGCAGAGCCTGATGAGCCTGTTGGAGCATCAGCGCGAGACATCAACGAGGCGATGACTGTTAAGTCTAAACGTGGTCGTCCTCCGAAGAATGCAGGTATGGGTGTCGGATCTGATAAGGAAGTGCCGTCGGCCCTTGCTCCTCCTCAACTTGTTCTTTCCCAGTCCCAGAGTTATGAGCAACAGCAAATGAAGCCTAACCTTACACGTCTGGAGAAGCCTATGAAGTATGGCGGTGGTTATGTGGAGGTTGTTGAACCCAAGGGACAGGTTGCGAAAGAGGTTAATAAAATTGAGACGAAAAAGAAGAGAGTTCTTTCGGCTGAACATAAGGCGAACATGCAGGCTGGTCTAAAAAAGTATCACGAAGACAGAAGGAAAAATAAGGAGAATAAGTAGTATGAATTTATATGATCTACGATATCTATTTTATAGTCTATTAGAGAAAGGTAAGAAACGCAGACATTCATTTCCACTTGGATCAAAATATAACCACATAATAAATGGATAATTTCGCAAGTGGTGGTGTTGGAGCAAGCATCGTTGTTGTTGCTGGTTTAATCTACACTGCTATAAACCATAAACGTATTCGCTCATCTTGTTGTGGTCGTAGTGTAGAGGCTTCTCTCGATATTGAAAATACCACCCCGACACGGGTAAAAATAAAGGAGCCAACCACCCTAAGGGTTGACTACCTAAGGGATGGCTCGGCAGAGCCGGCACTTACACCTAAAGTCAAAGAGGAAACAAAGTCCCCGGCTTAAAAATAACTTACTTGCTATAAATAGAATGTCCTCTTTTGTTCGCTTCGTTTTACGGTATAAGAAAAGTGATTGTGCTTATGGAGATGTGGCTCGTGATATACTACAGGACGAGGGTATTAGGAGATCCTGGTGTTTTATGACGTTTAGTAAATATTTAGAGGATCATCATAATGCTTCTGAAAGGGTTCTAACTCTTATTGATGAACTCCACGCACTGCATAAGATACATCAGGCTGGATTGTATAAATCTAAAGAAGAAGAACATCGACGCAGGGAAAGACGTGAGTTAAATAAAGACCAGTTTCAGGGTTATCGTTGAAAAATATGACGTGAAAACTCGGGGCAAGGGGGTGGTATTTGTGTAAGTTGTTTGTGATATGTTTTGGTCTTTTGCGGTTTGCGTTTGTGACGTGTTATGACATAAATGGGGTATATTTTGGTTTGCAGGATTTGCGAAAATCTTGAAAACCCAAATATACCCCGTTTCACTATAATGATG
>Ga0208379_1000568_pt1 | contig 16014 bp, 23 predicted proteins | sample CryBogCBE02Aug07_FD_184559 | JGI IMG/M metagenome (GOLD analysis project Ga0208379, IMG submission 184559) | Freshwater microbial communities from Crystal Bog, Wisconsin, USA - CBE02Aug07 (SPAdes) | ecosystem: Environmental > Aquatic > Freshwater > Lake | place: Crystal Bog, Wisconsin, USA... | reverse complement strand
GCAACGAACATCAATGCTGGGGGAACAATGAGTTTCTTGGGACGTGCAGCGATCAAAAGGCCACGCTCGTCTGTCCATGCAGCGATTTGAATAACGGCGTTCTCAAGAGAAGTCTCGTTCAAATCAGCAGGGGTAGAGGGAGTGTTGGCATTGGTGCCGCCAGAGATCAAGGGGTGAGCTGTAGAGAACAAAGGTTGTCCGTCACCACCAACGATGGTAGCGTTGAAGCCGTTGTTCAAAACTGCCGCAGCTTTAACCTGCTTGGTATAAGCCATAGCGCGAGCCAAACCTTTGGTGTAACGTGCAGACAAAGAGTCATACAAGTTATCTTCGATCGCTTCTTCAGTGATCGAGAAACCAAGGGCGATTGTCTCGTGGCTGTACCTTGCGGTGAAAGCTTCTTGTGCATTGTCGTAAGACAGTGCAGTGCCCTCAGCCTTGACTGGAGCAGCGGAGAAACCAGAGAGTTTGGTCTCTTCTTCGAAGCTACGCTCAGATTTCTCTGTTTCGTAGATTTCTTTATGCTCTTCGCCGTAACGGGCATACTCCAAACCGAACAATGCGTTCAATCCGGGAAGGAGTTCTTTTAATAGTTGTGCGCGTGAAATTGCCATTTTAGATTACTCCTTATACACCAGCAGTGTTAGTCATGCCTTGGAATGTAGCATTCCATGTGACCAATACTTCGGGATAACCAACAAAAGAAACTGCAGAACCAGCGGCCAATGTAATGGCGCTATTCACAGTCACGGTAGTTCCAGACACGGTGACCACAGAGATGTAGTTACCTTGTGCAGAGCCAGTGCCACTTGGAGCGATCAACTGCATACCGGGTTGAATTGCTGAGTTAGCAGCAGTCAATGTCACAGTTGTGCTTGAACCAGAAGTAGAAGCAGTAGCTGTAACGGTAACGGCTGTGTCAGGCACAACGCTCACAACACGCCAAGGCAACAATGTTGCAATACGTGTGTTACCAGAAGTACCAGAGCTAACAACTGCACCAGACACGGCCATTGCGGAGTCACCAGTGATGGTGCTACCTGTTCCGCCAGTGATAGCGTACATGTTAGTACCGATGAAGGTGGGGTTCACATAACCGATGGTAGAAGCAGTGTTAGACAAGGAAGTACCTTGAGCAACAACGGCAGCTTTGAAGACCACGCGGGGATCATCAATGACGTAGCCAACTGCGTTGTTAGACACAGTATTGGCAGGCCAGTATTGACCGCGAGTGGGTTGGCTCAAAGAGTTTGTGTACTCAGCGCCAACGAAAATGCCCAATGTACCAGCTACGGCAGTAGCAGGAGAAGAGGCGGCTGACATGGTGGTAGCAACAATAGTACCGCCAGACAACTGAACAATGTCGCCATTGAACAAGTTAGTGTTGTAGCCAGTAGCGATGGGATACATGCGGGTAGAACCAGCATAGGGTAGACCACCGAACTCACTGACCGCTTTAAACCCGTAAGGGGCTGAAACGATTGGATAAGCCATTTAAGGACTCCTAAAAAATTTACTTGGAACCTGCACCAAATCCAATTCCGCGGGTTGTTGTAGAGGATTTCTCTGAGAACTTGCGCATCCTTGGATCATTGTCTTTCATGAAACTGTTGTCGACTGAATCCATCTGATCTGCTGCTTGTTTAGCGTAATACTCGTCATAGGCTCTGATGTTCTCAATTGAGTTTTTACAAAGTATCAACCCTTGAATTTCAACATTACCTTCGGCATTACCCTCAATCATCAATTCGGGATGGTCAGCCGCCTTAACCGGTTCCCACCCATCTCGTCTCATGCGGGACAAGCGAGTGTGATCTGCCTTACCAAGTATGTGCGTCATGATATAACGGAATCCATACCCGGGTTCGGGAGTAGGGTCAGGCAAGGTGCTCGCTGGTTTGTATACAGTACGAGCAGATTTTTCGCGTGTAGTTAAGTCACGGTTAATTTTTGTGTCAGCCATTTCAGTTCTCCAGTTTTGCCACTTGCGCAGCGTATTGTTGTGGGGTTAGTCCAAATTTCTTAGCCAGATTCAATTGAGTCGTGGTAAGTTTGACTTTACCTGCAGTCGTTGAACGCGACGCAGGCGCTACAACAGTGGAGGGCCTTCTGGCATCTACAGGTTTTTTCTCAGGTTCGCCAAAAACTTCGGGGAACTTTGAGCGTACGCGAGCATCAATCTGCTCGTAATATTCATCAGAGCGCGGGTCCGTGCCTGCGGTTACTAGTTTTTGATGCAGCCCTAGTGCAAAGCTGGTAACTTCTTCAAACCCATCTGAGCCGAACCACTGGTTTTTTGCCTGCCAGCGCAGGGATTTTTCGTCCGGTTGAACAGTTTGAGTCTGTCTAGGTTGAGTTTGTACAGGAATTTCTTGCTCTTGTAAAGGGGGTACTCGATAATTTTTTACTTTCTCGAGGTTCCACTTTGCTTCCGTCAGCGCTTCTTGCGCAGCAATGATAGCGTCTGTGTCAAACGCCTCTTGCGCCTCTTTATATTGACGGCGAGCCATAGCAAGGTCCGCCTCTGCCTTCTCTTTGGCAGAATGGACGAATGCCTCCTGACCGACGTTAACGCTCTTTTTGAGGCTTTTATTTTCCTCAATCAATTGTTTTGCAAGACGCTCAAGCTCTTCTTTTTCGCGTGCAATAGCATCTGCTCTCCTGCGCTCATCGTGCTTGGAGTGTGTCAGTTCTTTGATACGTTTTTTGACGTTATCAGAGTAGCTTTCGATTTCCTCATCCGTTGGGTCTTCAACTTCACGGTTGAGTGGTTGACGCCCACGATCTTGCACAGGCGTATCGTCAACAATTTCAATCTCGACTTCGGGGGCTTCAGTCGTGATCTCTACATTGTTTTCTTCTATTTCGTCTGGGAACTTAAATTGTTCAGCCATTTTTTACTCCGTTAAGCGCGGGAAATCCCACGAGGGTCTTGCACAACAGCGTCAATTTGATCGTCATTCAAAAGACGGAACTCTTTGCCAAAGATTTTGAATCGCGTACCAGAATACGTACGTACCAACACAAAGTCTCCGGGTTTGCACCAAGGACCACTAGGGAACTTGGTCTTGTCAGCGTACGCCTCTGGTCCAACCTTTAGCACAAACAGCACAGTGGTTGCGTGTTGTTCGCGCTCAGCATATTGGGAGGGACGCACGAGATCCAGTTCAGTACCATCAATCTTGTCAGAGATATCAGGCAGTCCGCACAGGATGTGAAAGCCTGTTGGATCAGGCAGGACGGTTGCTTTCTCTTCCGGTGTTGCGTCTTCTACAGGCGCAGACAACGGCTCAATGCCGGGAGGCAAAATTAAATCACTCATCCGATTCTTCCATTTCTTTTAGCAGGTCAAGTAAATAACGCTCTGCGATGGCTAGACCTGAAATAACACCGCAAAGTTTGTGATACTCTTCAAAAGTGCGACACGAACCCCCCGCCATGTCGTCGGCGTAGTTGTTCATGTCGGTACGTATTTTTTCGCGCAATACGCGTGCGAATTGGTCGATCATTGTTCAGGGTTCTCCTTTGGTTTTTCGTCCCGTTTGAATTGTTGGATATGGTCTAGCATGGCTTGACGCTTTTGCAAGTCCATCTCCGCTTTGTGTTTGGCAATATCCAAACCTGTTTTTAACCCTGCCTGTTGTTCTTGCGAAGCCACTTGGTGTTGTTTGGCTCGGATGTCTGCGCCCACTTTCATGGAGTTGAGCTTTAAGTTTCCGCCAACCTTCTCGGTCTCCAACTGCACCTTGGCCATTGCAACCGCTGACTCGGATGCGGCCTTGGCTTTCTTGAGTTGCAACTCTTGTTGCTTAAGCTGGAGCTCTTGCTGTTGCATCTGGATAACAGGGTCTTGGGCTTGTTGCATGGCTTGCTGTTGAGCCGCCGCTGCTTGAGCTTGCTGCAATACCTGATTGGCCGCTTGTGCCATCATGGCTGACATTGCCTTCTCGGCTTCTGGAGAAACCTTCTCGTCTTCCTCTGGCAGAGGCAATCCCAACTGTTGCTGAACCTGCAAGCGGTACATAAACCCAACGTGCTCTGCAATGTGTGCTTGAAGAGCGGCCATGATGGTTTGCGCTTGTGGGTTTTGCCCAATGACGGCTGCGATCATGGGGTCTTGCAACATGGACTGGTGCACGGCCATGTGCGCCTGATGGTCTTGATACTGGAACGCTTTTAAGGGTTTACCCTTAAGTGCGGCTTGGTTCTCAGACACAGGGTCTGTTGGTTTCTGATCATCGGGCAGGGGCACGAGCTTCTCTGCATTTTTGATACCTAGAACGTCCAACATGGAACGATGCAACTGTGGCAGATCATAAATCTGTGGCGCCATCTGAGCCATTTGCATGACCGCTTGATATTGCACCACACGCTGCGAAAGAGTTGCAGCATTGGGATCTGACACAGGGATAACATCAACCTTATCGTAGTCAGACTGCTTAGACTTGCGGCCACCATACTCTGGGTCGTATGTGTAGTCCGGGTCTGTGTAGTCACGGATGATGTTCTTGAGAAGTTTTAGCTCTTGCTTTAAAGCAAAGTGTACCCGGGCCTGAACGGCTGTAAGGACTTTGAGTTGGCGCTCAAGAAGAGCTAAAGTGGTACCGACCGGAGCTTGTGCATTCATGTCAGACACTTGCATGTCAGCTGTTGCGGCAAAGCGACGGCCTTCGTCAACGATCTGTCCTAACAACTGGAACAGAACATTGCTGGGTTCTTTGTATGGAAGGGGAAGGATCGAGTCTCTTATGTTTCCAGAGGCGACGTCGACGTCTCTGAATTCTCCCGGAGCGATAGGCGTATCATCGCCCTTAATGCGTAGTCCACGAGATTTGAGGCCACCGGGGAGATTTGAGAGGGTACCGGCATCGACCAGTTGTCGCATAAGACTGGTAGCAGATTTAGCAAATCCTCCGATAAGGTGAAACAGTCCGAAGCCATAAGCACCGAAACCGGGAATATATTGGTAGTGGACAAAGTGTTGTCGTTTGAGCCTGAGTGCATCGCCTTCCTTCCAATTGCGTCTGATTGATAGAATGGTATTGGTACTCTTGATCAGAGTCACAACGTACGGGAACATGATGCCTGTCTCAGTACCATCCTCATCGACGTCTTGGAATCCATCCAAGTCTAAGTCAACGTGGCACTCATACAGTGTGTAGCGGTCGTCGTTCAGATCACTGAACCCAGTTTCTTTGTCTTTGGCCTGCTTGATGTCGTCTCTCTCACGACGTGGCTCGGGCAACTCTACGTCCAGATAGAACCCCGCCGCTTGCAGTTTAAGAATGTCATTTTTGGTTTTGCGCATGACGTGCGTCACGCGATGGCAAGTGTCCATGTCCGTCGCACCGTAAGGCAGAATGATGTCTTCTGCTGGCACAAACATACTGACTTGACGCCCCAAGTTTGGGTCAAAGTACACTTTCTTGAACGCTGAACCGGTAGCAGGCAAGCTCCACAACATGCGCTCGTGCTCTGGGCGGAACTCTTTCATCTCCTCCGTAAGCTCGTAGTTCATATCATCTTGCACGTTTATTGCTACCTCCATTGTTTCAGGAGTTTCTTTACCCACAATTTTTGTAAGCACGGGGCCTTGGGCTGGGAATGTCTCTGTGATCATCTCAGCTTGGAAGCGGACAACCGCTTCTGTGATCATGGGGTGGAACACACCGCAAGCGCCATCCCAAGGTTCTGTGCGCTCCTCCATGTGCAGACCCAAAAGCTTCAAGCCTTCTGTGTATGCTTTTTCCCACTCTTTACGGGAGCCTTTGTCTTGGTCGATCTCGTACTCCAAGTCCCCGGCAATCGTAGCCAACACACTAGGCGCCATGTATTCGGCCAAGTTGTCATCAAACTCTTCTTCGCCTTGCGTGGAGTCTTTGGGGTTTAAGTCAATCTCCATGCCATCCATGTTGAGATGTACTGCGTCTGGGTTCTCAATCTCTATTTCAATGTCCGGCTCGTCACTGGGCACGAGGGAGTCGAGCCCCAATGGAGCCTGATTGAGTGACTTGTCAAAACTGCTTGTTGCCATGATGTTCCTTAATAGTAAGCTGCTGAACGACGGCGACGGTAGATGCCGTCATCCTTCTCGTCCGAGTCTAGCGAAATAAAGCCGCCTTGTCTAAATCTCATTAACGCTTGGGATGTCGTATCCACATAGTCGTCGTTCTCGCCCACAGGAAAGGCGGCCACCTCTTCAATCACTTCTTTTGCCCATCGCGTGTCGGGCGCCCAGACCATTCCACTGGCAAAGAGGTCAGACACAGCGTTAAGCCTGACCATCTTATCATTGCCGCGGCTCGGATTGGTCTCTTGGACAGGGATTCCCATTGCTCGGAACTCCTGTATAAGTGGAGCTCCAGCAGCCTTTTTTTCCACAATGAATGCGTCTGGTTCCCACTCTTTGTAGTGCTTGAGTGCAATTTGTTTCAGCTCCGGGAATGCCATTCGGTCTTTGAACGCGTCAAGCAAGATGATCTGCGCCTGATCTCGTTCCTCTTCATTGTAGAAGACGCCCCATGTTGTGCAAGCGGAATAGTCCGAATTATTCTTGGTCTCAAACGCCGTATCCCAAGACTGGATGATGTAGTCGCAGGGTGGCGGCTCGTCTTGTTCCCAAATGCGCCAATGCTTTCTGGAGATGATCGCACTTGTGTCTGATGTGGGCTGTTGCATGTACTGGGCGTTCCAGTACCTTGGATCCAAAGATGCCTTGATTTTCTTTAGTGCATCAAGTGGCCACTGCTCTGGCCACAGACTTTTCTCGTCTTCCGTGCCTTCGTTGAGTATGGGTGGTAACTCCACAATCTCCCAAGGCACAGCTTCTGGGTTCCTGATCTGGTAGTCGATCAACTTGCCCGTGAGATCCAAAAGAGACCAGCGCGTCATGATCACAATGATCGCTCCCCCCGGCATCAGACGTTGCAAGGGGCCTGTTTGGAACCAAGACCATGCTGTATCAAACGCCAGTCGGGAGTTTGTCTTTACATCTTGTTCGCTATGTGGATCATCAATAACAAACAGATCAGCGCCTCTACCAGCCAAAGCCCCACCAACGCCCGCTGCGTAATACTGTCCGCCAGCCGCAGTAGACCATTTACCAGCCGCCTTTTGATCCTCCGCAATTTGTGTTTGGGGAAAAATTTCATTGTATTCCTCGGATTCAATTAAGTTACGGACGCGTCGTCCAAAGTCTTCAGACAGACCCGCAGTGTGCGTGCCCATGATGATTTTCTTTTCCGGGAACTTGCCTAGAAAATAGGCAGGGAACAAATATGATGAGAACTCTGACTTACCGTGACGTGGTGCAATGTTGATGATCACGCGCTTCTTATTGCCAGAGATCACGTCCTCAAATATCTTTGCGAGCTTCCTGTGGTGGGGTCCCACTTTGAATCCGGGGTAAACTGCTTTGGCAAATCCAAGGATGTTGCCTTGCGCCGCCAAAAGACTTGCGCGCTTTTCGCGCAGTTCTAAATCCGCAAACAGCTCCAGCTTTTCCGCCTTGCTCATGTGCGGAAGACTTTGTTGAATCAGCTTCGCTTCAAGCGGCGTCAGGCTGGTGATGCTCGATAGATCCATGCGTGTCCAAGTCTGTGATATCGTCTTTGGGAGTCAGGACGTCTACAACGTCCATGAAGCGATTGAGTTTGTCTTTGATGCGCTGATCCAGCTCATCGTCGCTTAACTCTGCTTTCTTAACTTCTATCTTCTCAGTGAAGAGTCCAACCTCAGTGATTTTACCCAACATGCCTAAAGCTTTAAGCCGGATGCTGGCGCTGGGGTTCTCGACTTCTTCTAATATCTTGGCGACGGCATAGCCTCTGAGTTCTTTGGCTTGCTGTACAAATTCCCAGTCATAGGCAGTGAGCATTCCTACAAGGTGCTGGACTGCGGCTGGAGTTTTGACTTCGGCCAGAGCTTGGTGTGTGATCTCAGGCGGTTTGGCAGAAACGATACTGGCAAAAGATTCGCGTGCTGCTTTGCTCTCAAGCTCGGTGGCCAGTTGTGTAGAGTCCACTACACCCTGTTCTTTTAACCAGTCTAGTGTATTGATCTTGGCATCGACAGCGGCGCTTACCTCTGCCTTTTCAAGCGGGGTAAAATCTTGGAGACTGGCGTGAACTTCTGGTTCAAAATCTATCAAATGATCTAACATGCGTAGGCCCTTGTAAACCTCGTTGTGTTTAGTGTACACTATATTACGACAGATGCGCAAGCAGTTGCCATTTGTTTCTCTCTCTTGGTTTTGCAAAGAACCATTCAGCCCCACCTAAGCGTGGGGCTTTTTTTATGTTGTGTTGTCTAACGTTTGACTCTGTTACTTTAAAATTTTTATAAAATGATGGGGGGTGGGTGTGTTGGGGGGAGTTTAGGTACTTAAGTATTACAGAAATACTTGGAATGGTTGTGGAACAGTGTTCATGGTCACCATGCCACCGTCATCATTTCTTGGGGGTGTGGGGGTATAGTGGGGTCTAAAGTTCTCAATTTTCGGGTCACAAAGCCCCGATATTAGTGCTTTCGCACTCGATTTGCTAGGGGTTCAAGGCATTCAAAACGACCCTTGCTTACAATGGCTTTAGCCTTGGGATTTCCCCTTGGCACAACTAGGAGTTAAACGTGAAAACAAACAAACAAAACGCATTCAAAGCATTAGACCAATTCGCCGATTCAAGAGCACAGCTCATTCAACGCATGCGTGATGCGGGCTACACAACACTTGAGGAGTGCAAGCCCATTGTGATTGAATGGGCATGTATCAAAACGGGCGCGACATTCAACGTGAGCAAAGCGGGCAAAGTGATGCTCGATTCATCACATGCGAAATACGAGGGCGCCAAAACTGTGGTGCGTGACGTGATGCACATGCTCGCGGGCACAACACGCAGACAAACCCAAGCCAAGAAAGAGCCCGCCGACCCATTCATCAAAGCAGTTGAGACGTGCGAGACCAAAGCCCAAGCACGTAAAAGATTCGAGCAAGCCATGCTCGCAAAATTCGGGTCACTGTGACCCGTTTTCTCAGGGCGCAGAAGCGGGGGCTTTCTGCGCTGTTTCAAACCTTGTCAAACGGAGATATTAACTATGCCTAAATTAACATACTGGTACTGCGCAAGCATCGGGGATTCTGATGTGTACTCAATCATCGCGAGAACAAAAAAGGACGCGATGTCCAAGCGTGAAGCGTACGGGGTCAATGACTTTGAGCCCCCAGTCAAGAAAACCCTCGACTACAAAGATGCCTTTGACCTATTCGACTTCGCGACAAGCGAAGGCGGTGGGCGGGGTTGCGGATCAACAAACTAAGGAAATTTTACCCATGATTACCTATAACTTCACACTTGCAGACCATTGGCTTTGCGCCATTATCAACGGCGATTACTCAGGACTTGAGGACGATGAGGCAAAAGCCCTCGATGCTTTCTTAGAAGACTTACCAAAACACTACCACTTCAAAGCCCCAATGCATGGCGTTTGGGATATCGTCTCAGACGAGGGGCACTTTGCCCGCGATGAGATCAGCGACTTGCATGCCAACTGTTTCGACTGCACTCTAACCTACATCTAAGGACTAACCCCATGGCTTATAAAATCACTTTCCTCTTGCGCACATACGGCGATCATCACGAACGGCGCTCCATCACTTGCGTACCCGCTCGCCTACAATCAACCCTCACCCGACTATCCAAAGACCGCAACGTCCGCGACATTTGGTGGGAAAAAACGGGTCACGGTGACCCGAAAAGGTAAAATCATGTGCTATCCAAACTATCCAAAGACTTGGCGAACTATCCTCACACACACGACACAAAAAAAATGGCGTGGTTATTGGCTGTCCGCTTTACCGTGTCTATCTATATCTATATTTAGAATATATTTATATATAGGAATTAGTTTCTTCACGGACACCCGCGTCTTGGATTGTTTGGCTTTTGTTTAATTAAAAAGTGAAAGAGCATTTTTTAAAAATGGGATATAGTCCGACACGGTATCCCCGCAACGCCCTATTTATGGGTTTCTTTATGTGTCAGATGTATTTGGATACTTCGCCAAGTCTCTTGACTTTCCATGGATAGTTGATAAAATGATAGGACACTTTGGAGATTTTACCTATGCAATACAGACATTATATGGACCTCGACCCCAATGAGTTGCACAACGTGCTCATGAAACGGCGCATGCTCGACATCGAGCGCGATCACATCAAAGCCACCGTTGCCCGCCAACAAGCCGAACTCAGGAGCAACAACGCCAAAGCCAAACAACTCAAGGCATACTGGCAACAACTGATTGAACCCATGATTGTTGAACGCAAGATCATTCGCGCCATGTTGAATTACAAAGCCAAGGACGAGGACGACCCGCGCTATGTTGCGCTAACCGTTTACGCCATGGTGCTCGACAGACTGAAAGCATACTTTGACAACAGTTGGAAGCAGCATAAGATTTTACCCACCAAACTAGGTAAAGAAAAAAACATACCGAACGGAGGCATTCACTGGTCGGACTGGGTGCCAAGCAAACAAAGGCAGACGGTGCTTGAGTTATTCAGCGCAATACCTTACACGGCAAAAGCCAAAAGAAAGGAACCATTCGTGCGCACAATACCGTTTGACATGCACGTAGAACTCAAGGACAAGCTATACAACAGCACGATGAAAGAACTCGAAACCTTGGAGCGAGAGCAAACGATTGATAACGATGAATCACGCGCCGAGCGCATCGCAAAGATACGCGAAGCCTTGAACCGCATCGAGAACATGAACAACAACGAACCTGTGCCCCACACATGGCATGGGATGTTAGAAGAATTCGGGTCACTGTGACCCGTTTACTGGTGCTTGGCACTGGCTACGCCGAGCACCATCCTCAAACTAGCCAATGGAGTTAATCAAAATGGACTACACAATCCAAGACAGACACAACTTAGAAACCAACATCCACTGCTTGCAACGCGTACTGCGCGGCTCAAGACCGTGGTATCACAGAGAGTTTTACAAGTACCCCATGCACGAGGCCATCGCCTCCGCGATCAGACTGGCAAGACCAGACAACTGGCACTTGCTGACGCTTGAGCATCCACATGTATCGGTCGGAGACCCAACGATGATCGCATACACACGAGACGACAGAGCAGGTGACGCAGACCGTCAGGTCAAGACATCCATCGGCAAGTATCTGCGCCGACATTTCAGCGCCTTGGGAGATCATCAGATCAGGGACATCCAAGCCTTGCACACTGCATCGGGATGTAAGATTGTCAACACGATGGCCGAGATGCTGCATCACTTGTCGCGTGGTCCGCAGTCTTGTATGAAGTCGACCAACTTCAGCGTTGTGCATCCGTATCAGGTATATGACCCCGACTTGGGATGGTCGATGGCGGTGCGCGAGGAGGACGGCGATACCGTTGGGCGTGCGCTGATCCACACAGACAAAGATGGCAACAGACGGTTCGTTCGGTCATACACAAAGCCCAAGGATGGCGGGTACTCACACAGTGATACGGCGCTCGAAGCGTGGATGCAGAGTCAGGGCATCGCCAAGGACAGCGGATGGTATGGCGCGTATATCAAAATCATTGAGCGCGGGGGGTCAGTTGTCGGTCCATACATAGACGGTGACAGTCGTGAGGTTGTGCGTGATGGCCAAGTGTTCCGCATCGTGGAGGATGACGGCGAGTACCGCATGGACAACACTGGCGGGTATGCCGAGGAAGCCAGTCAGTACGATCACACATGCGAGGATTGTGGCGAGGGCTTTGATGACGGCGATGGTTACTGGGTAGGCGCCAGTGAGGACACATACATCTGCGACTCATGTTGCAATAACAATTATATGTATGTGTACGGACGCAGAGGTAATCAATACTATGTGCGCGATCGCTATACAGTCGAGGTCGATGGTACTTACTATGACGAGGACTATCTGTCCGACAATGACATTGTGTGTGACGTGGACGGCGAGTATCGCCATCATGACAATGCCATATACATCGAGAGCGAGTCCGAGTATTACCCAAGCGAGAGCGACCGCATCTGCTACGCCGAGGACACCGAGGAGTATGAGTTGCGCGAGAACTGCTGGCAATGCGATGCATCAGGCAACTGGTACACACTGGCGGGTGAGACCGCGTACAACATAGACGGACACGGTACATACCACATCGAGCACATGCCCGAAGAAGCAAGAGCTATTTTAGAAGGAGAATCAAAATGAAAAAAGCAATGATCAACGTAGTATTAGACAAGGCCTTGTCACTCAAGCGCCCACACAAAACCGAAACGAACAGAGCGTTCACCGAGTGGTTGGCCAACTGTTTACCCGAGTACCTTGCAGAGCGTGCGTTCATGGATGAGGTAGGCAACTTGCACGTAGACGCTCGCGTCACCATCGACAACCGCACATTGTTCGTAGCGCACGTGGACACCGTACACCGTGAAGAAGGCAAGAACAAGATCAGAAAGACAGACACGCACTGGTACGCTGACGGTGCTCCCCTCGGTGCCGATGATGGTGCGGGTGTTGCCTTGCTCATGCATCTCATACATGCAAAGGTACAAGCGTACTATATCTTTACCCAAGGCGAGGAGTGCGGGGGCATCGGTGCTAAGCACATCGCAGATCACTGGGGTAACTTGCTCGCTGAGTTCGACCGCGCGATAGCGTTCGATAGACGTGGTACAGATAGTGTCATCACGCATCAGGGATACGGTCGGTGTTGCTCGGATGTGTTTGCTCAAGCCTTGGCCGATGAGTTGAACGTGGATGAGCGCTTGATGTATCTGCCCGATGACACAGGCGTGTACACAGATACCGCAGAGTTCACCGACATCATCCCCGAGTGTACCAACATCAGCGTGGGTTACTTGTCCGAGCACACACAGAACGAGTCACTCAACATGGTGCACTACCAGACCCTTGCATCCCGCGTGATCAACATCGACTGGGATAACTTACCCACAGACAGAGACCCGACCGTGGTCGAGAGCAAGTGGGATACATGGGGCAAGACCGACTACGTGGGCGGATGGTCTGGGCATGGGTCGAGCTTTAGCAATCATGCTTTTTATGACGATGACATGGCGATGTATGACTTGCAAGACGCAATCATGGAAGCACAAGAGGGGCGACCCGACTGGCTCATGGACATGATGGCCGAGAGCATATACCCCGAGGACACACGCATGGCGGTGAAGTTCATCGACAAGAAGAAGCTGACCCATGACGTACTGCAAGACGCGCTGACGATGGCGTGGTACGCAGACCCCGATCAAGTACTGGCGGGATTGTTTGATAGTGCACATGCAACGGTGTGAGTTTTCGGGTCACTGTGACCCGATTTTTTTATTAAAGGAGAGAGAAGATGACACAGTTTGAAATCGCATTCATTGACGCATACGAAGAGCACGTGGGCGGATGCCCTCGTAACATAATTGAAACATTCATCACAGACAGAGCGGAGGATCACTACTACGCATACAAAGATCATTACACGAGCTTGTCCGATGCATATAACGTATTCAAGGCGGGTATTGAGTTTGGCCTGCACTATGACGGGGAGGATTAAAAATAATTAGTCTAACGCTTGACACGTTTGAAAACATGTGTATCATCAACCAAAAGAGAGAAAATCAAAATGCAAATAGAACTAATTGAAAACAAAAGCACACACCGCCAAGTCGTACCCTACGACACAGGCAAAGTAAAGATTGGGGAACTCTACACACCACCACCCCCGAAGATGGATGCGTTCGATGAGCAGATTCAAGCTGCATTACTGGGCATCCATCGGTGGGAAAACACACAACTGCGCAACGGTCTGGTCTACATCTTCACGGTGTTCATTGGGCTTGCGTTTCTTTTATTCTGGACTTGGGCGAGGGGAGGAATGAATCATGCCTGACTTACAAACTGCGCTCAAAGAAGCGCTCAATGAATGGGAACCCAAAGAAAACAAAGAGGAGAAACAAATGGAAACTAAACAACACCCACAATTTTTTAAGCCCACCAACAACGTCACACGCGAGACGTTCATCTATATCCAAACCCACTACGGATGCACCAGTATCCAAGTCAAAGACGCCTTGGTCGCAAGAGGGTTCAAGAAGAACTCGGTACATTCCCTCATCACGCAACTTGTCAACTCCAAGCAAGTCATCAGAGACAAAGAAGGTAGACTGGCTGCAATCGTGAATGAGTACGTGCCCATAAAGTCGTCTGCTAGAAAAGCAAAATCAACAATCACAAATCCAAAACTCACCAAAAAACAAAAAGAGATGGTCATGGAGTTAGCAATGCCCCCCATAGCCGAGGTCGAGGAGGGTACTAGGTTACACAGACCCGAGCGCAAAACGGATACTACCGAGCCCTTGACTGCGCAGTATGTGTTGCACCGTATCAACCTGTACGAAGCCAAGAAACTACACCAAGAACTGACCCGCATCTTTGAGGAGTGAGCATGGGACTGCTTGAGTTTATTATCTTAGCGGTGTCCTTGATCTGCGCTTTAATTGGCGCAGGCCTTGTGATGGTCTTAATTTGGTTAGCTTACATGGTGATGAAACATGACTAAAGAAGAAATCATAGAAATGGCCAATCAAGCAAAGTTACCTTACGACTATGTTGGCGGCGGTTTAATGTGGTTAGATAAACTAGAACAGTTTGCCAAACTAGTAGCAGAAAAAGAGCGTGCGTCAAATCATGCATACATTTATGAGTTGGAACGTGATCTAGAGGTGGCGCAAGACAAGATTAACGATTGTCTTGTATGTCTTAACTTTAACCCTCTAGAGGCGGCGCAAGATAAGATTAAAGGTTGTCTTGGAATTCTAAACTATAACCCAAGGGGTAAAAAATGAAATACGAAGAAATCATTAAGATGGCTCATCAAACCAGTAAAGAATGGGCAAAAGAATATCCAACGCCAGAAGAAACGGCGCACCCAGTGCCTAAACGCTTTTTGGAAATCTTTGCCAAACTGGTGGCAGAAAAAGAACGTGAATGGTGTGCTTCTTTCATTGAGGAGTTGGATGAAAGAGGGTTTAAAGAACTAGCAGGGCTAATACGATCAAGGGGACAAGAATGACTAAAGAAGAAATCATAGAGATGGCGAGAGAAGCTGGAGGTTATAGCCCTAAAAAATATCCAGAAGAATGGCGTTTAGATGATGATGATTTATTACGCTTTGCCAAACTAGTAGCAGAAAAAGAACGTGAGGCGCTTGAAGTTGAATTGCTAAAGCTGAAGCAAGGCGTTGTTGCCAACAGCGATTACATACAAGGGCGATGGGATTTGATTGGAGAGTTTCAAGACATCATAAGAGCAAGGGGACAAGAATGAATAAATTTGGAATGGCAGAAGTAAAGGGTGAGGGTGAGCCAGTCTTTGGGCATGACTTTGTACCGCCAGAAAAAGAACCTATGAACGCATACGATGAATTGATGAATTTCTTAGAGGACGGTGAAGTCGTAGAGGGAATTGTTTTTGGTGAGTACGGTTGGGGTGGATATGGAGAAGAGGAAGACCACAAGGTTCAGCAAGAGCACCAAGGCAAGCTGATGTCGATTGAAGAAGCCAAGCCACTGATGGACGGCTGGTCTTTCGATGGGGGATACGGGGCGCCTGAGTGCAATGCAACTTACATATGGACAAACCAGCGCTGTATATGGGTGACTCAGTACGACGGTTCCACGAATCTTGACTCAATGCCAAGACATCCTATTGACTGCATGCCTAATATGCCAGGGGGTTGACATGACTAAAGATGAAATCATAAAAATGGCTAAACAGGCTGGTGGAAGATTTTCTCGAAACCCAGATAAATACGATGTTATGGAAATAACATATTGTGGTCTTGAAGCCTTTGCCAAACTGATAGTAGAAAAAGAACGTGAGGCGTGTGCTGAAATTTGTGATGGTTTTTACTTATCATGGATAGACATACAAGGTAGATACGAATTCATGGGTGAGGGAGCAAGCGAATGTGCTGGTGCAATCCGAGCAAGG
>Ga0208379_1000566_pt1 | contig 16079 bp, 23 predicted proteins | sample CryBogCBE02Aug07_FD_184559 | JGI IMG/M metagenome (GOLD analysis project Ga0208379, IMG submission 184559) | Freshwater microbial communities from Crystal Bog, Wisconsin, USA - CBE02Aug07 (SPAdes) | ecosystem: Environmental > Aquatic > Freshwater > Lake | place: Crystal Bog, Wisconsin, USA... | reverse complement strand
GAGCTTGCTATTAACTATTACGATGGTAAGTTGTTCTACAAAGACAACTCTGGTACTGTTCAGACAATGGCGACCAGTGGTATTGGTAATAACCTAACCTATTCATCCACCAACACAACATTTTTGTTCAACAGTACAGGTTCTGCTCAGCTACCTACTGGAACGACAGCGCAAAGACCTGCTACGCCTGCAACAGCGATGCTTAGGTATAACACTAGCCTGAGTCAGTTTGAAGGCTATAACGGCACTGTATGGGGCGGTATTGGTGGTGGATTGGCAGGAGGAGCAATTAGCACCAATACAACTACAGCTACAGTAAGCTCAACAATTCCAAGCGGTACAAACGGATTCTCGGTTGGACCCATAACAATCAATAGCGGTGTGACAATCACAGTTGCTAGTGGACAAAGGTGGTTAATACTATGAGTTCAAATATTATTCTTGCTGATAACGGTGTATCTAGCGGTACTGCGGGTATTAAAGAGTCTGGTGGATCAGATGGTACGCTACTTTTACAAACCACTACATCAGGTGGTACGCCTACTACTGCGGTAACAATAGATGCTAATCAAAACGTAGGTGTAGGGGTTACTCCTAGTAGTTGGAGTGGGGTTAAAGCGATTGAAGTTTATGGTCTTGGAAGCGCTTTAGTTAGTGGTGGCAACAACGATATTGAGTTAGTTTCAAATGCTTACTACAATGGTAGTTGGAAATATGCGGCAACTGGTGCGGCGGCTCACTACTATCAATCGTCTGGCGTGCATTATTGGCGCATTGCTAATTCTGGTTCAACTGGTGGAACAGTATCATTCACCCAAGCAATGACACTAGATAATAGTGGGTATTTATATTTAAACACTACAAGTAAATTAGCTGGTGGAACAACTAGCCAATTACAAATAAATTCGTCTGCTGGATTAACAAATAGCACTTGTGCAGTAATGCAGGATGGAGGAACAACTTATTCATCTAGTGCACAATATATATTGTTTTCAAATTCATCTGGGGCTACCGCAGGATATATTTACCATTCATCTTCTACGGCAGTAGCATTTACACAAACATCAGACAAAAGATTAAAAACTGATAACGGTGTTGTTACAGATGTTTCTTATTTAGACAAAACCATTGTTCATGATTTTACTTGGACAGAATGTGGAACTAAAGATAGAGGTGTTTTTGCTCAAGATGAATACGAAAACAACCCCAGAAATGTTCAAGCTGGAAAAGATGATTTAACAGAAGATGGACATATAAAAAATCCGTGGACTGTAAATTACACAGGATATATTCCTGATTTAATTGTTTACTGCCAACAACTTAAAAAGCAAGTAACAGAACTATCAGCAAAAGTAACAGCTCTCGAAGCTAAAGTTGGAGTTTAATCATGTCCTACGGTACTCTTAACATAGATACGATAACAGGAAGTGGCGCAAGTAGCGTCATTGTCAATAATGGTACGAATAATGTGGCAGGGTTTACTACTGGTAACAATATACAATTGCTACAAAATGGTGGTGGCATAGTATTTAGTAATTCATCTGCGACTACTAACTCAACCCTTAACGATTATGAGACAGGGACTTGGACACCGACTGACGGTAGTGGCGCAGGATTAACTTTTACAATTAATAACTCAACTTACACAAAAATAGGAAATACTGTCTTTATTGAATTAGATATTACTTATCCATCAAATAGTAATGGAACTAATGCAGCTATAAATGGTCTTCCTTTTACTGTTAATGTATCTGGAAGTTGGATACCGGGCTACAACACTTTAGGAACTTTAAATACTTGGTGGTTTAGTGGCGGTACATCACAAATTGCTTGTTATACGTCAACAAATGCAAACTTAAGTGCAAAACGTATGATTGGCGGCGGTTTTTATCGAGCAAACTTCTAAGGGAAAAATATGACACTCGCATCAAACACAATCATCGACAAAACAGAAGTTTTACAAGATGGCACTATTCAAGTACGCCAAGCAGAAATCATCACCAAAGACGGTGTAGAGATTGCCCGTAACTTTCACAGATGGGTAAGACATCCAGGCAATACTGCTGCTCAATTTGACCCTGCTCCAGTACCAGCTATTGCTAGTGCGGTATGGACGCAAGAAGTAATTGCAGCGTATGAAGCTGCTGTGGCTGCTCAGAAACAACCGGGGGCTTAATTATGTCCATCATTCTTGACGGAACTTTGGGGATTACAAGCGTAACTGGCGCAGCTTCCTTAACTGCTGCTGGTCCCGCGTTTAGTGCATATTCAACGTCTGCTCAAACATTGTCAAATGGTTCAACTACAAAAGTTACATTAAACAATACGACTTTTGACACCAATTCAAATTTTGACAAAACTACAAATTACAGATTTACGCCAACAGTAGCTGGGTATTATCAAATAAATGCGTGTATGTCAGTAACTTCAAATTTGTCAACAACAAGCATTGCGCCAATTATTTATAAGAACGGAAGTATTTATAAAATTGGTTCAAATACTCCTGGAACTAGCTCTGGCTATCCCTATGCTAACGTTTCTGATATTGTCTACTGTAATGGTTCTAGTGATTACATTGAATTGTACTTAAGTGTAACTTCTGTAAGTAACGTAACTACAAACGCAAATTTAAACGCTTGTTATATGAGCGGTGCAATGGTAAGGAGTGCTTAATGGCTTTATACGACCAAATAATTGCAATTTATCCTGCTTTGACACAAATTGATTTTGACCCTACGCACGGAACTATTCATCTACAAAACGATAGTGACGGAAAAGGTGACTACATAAAGTCATGGACAAACAGCAACCCACAACCAACGGAAGCCCAGTTACAGGCTACTGGTAAATGAACCAACTCACCACACTCTTAAAAGACAAGCACGTTCTTTGGGCGTTGTTTATTGCGGTGCTGTCCGTATGAAGATACCATTAACTCAAGAAAAAGCACTTGATGTATTTGAATACAGAGAGGGTGCTTTATATTGGAAAAAAGTTAATCCGCAATGCAAAATAGTTAAAGTTGGCGATGAAGCAGGTATGGTTGCAACATTAAAGGGTGATAAATACAGAAGATTATCTATTGATGGTTATCATTACTTAACTCATAGAGTTATTTATTTAATGCATTATGGGTATATGCCAAAAGTACTTGATCACATTGATGGCAATTCTTTAAATAACAGAATAGAAAACCTTAGACCTGCATCATTATCGGAAAATTCATTAAATTCAAAAGCAAAAAATACCAATACATCAGGAATGAAAAATGTTTATTGGAATAAAAATGAAAAAAAATGGGTTGTTAAGCTTTTTATAAAAGGAAAATCCAATTTTTTTGGTTATTTCAAAGATAAAGAATTAGCTGAATTAGTTGCAATAGAAGCTAGAGATAAGTTTCATGGTAAATTTGCTTGTGAAAGGATATAAGATGAATCAATTAATAGTTGCTTTAAAAACAAAAAGTGTTCAATGGGCTATTGTTATAGCTATTTTGTCGATTTTGCAGGGCTTCGTCATGGAGCTATCCCTAACCCCTATCCACCAAATGTTAGCGGGTATGGTTATATCTGTGGTCGTGGTGTTGCTGAGGGTTATAGAAACTCCAAGTTAATGTACACTAATCCCTATAACAAATAGGAGAGCGGTATGGATAACTTGGACATGGCTTTGCATTTTGCTACTGCGATATACAGTATCTCAAAGACGGAGTTTTTGGACGGTGCGTTGACGGTATTTGATGAGGCGATAGCAAGGAGTACATCGGAAGTAAACGAGTTGTATCCAGTCAAGATGACGGATAACTTGTATATGGATGAGCGAATCAGAGACTTGGCGAGTTACATAACCACCACAGCCTGGAACATTTTGAATTCCCAAGGCTACAAGATGGATGATAAGGTTACTTATTTCACATCTATGTGGGGGCAGGAGCACTACAAGTTCTCAGGGATGGATGATCATGTTCATGGGGATGGGAATCAGATTGTTGGGTTTTACTTCCTCAATGAGCCAGAGAATGCGTCAAGCATTGTGCTTGATGATGAGAGACAAGGGAAGATACTAACTCAGTTGCCACAGGCTGATCCAAATGTGGTGAGTTATGCGACACACAAGCTACTGTTCCCCATTAAGAAGGGGACTTTGTTCTTTACAAATGCTTGGGTACCGCACAGCTTTACCAGACACGGGGGTACTGAGCCACTGAAGTTCATACACTTCAACATTGGGGTGCAACAGCAAGCGCCAGTAATTGTATGAAGTATCTAGTGCGGTTTAACAAGTCCAGGGGTATGCCAGGACGGGGAACGGTAGATCACGTTTGGCGAGTGTTTGAGGGGTATCAGGAGTACATCTGCAAGCACGTAGAGATCAACGTACCGTGCAAGGGTGAGAAGACTGGAGAGGATTGGAGTATGGTGTGCTACGGTGTCATGAAACTGGACAAAAGCACTTCTACAATAACGATTGAAGCGGAAACCGTCACCGCCCCTTTGACGGACAATAAATAGGATGACACATGGAAACTTTAAAGCTAGATTTACTGGAAGGCGAGATCAGAGACATCATCAATGTTTTAGGTCAATTGCCAACGAGTTCGAATGCCTGGCCCCTCACGCAAAAGATCATTGGACAACTCCAAGCTCAATTACCACCACCTGCTGAAGCACCTGCCGAAGCACCAACCAACTAAGAGGTTAATATGCAGTTTCTCAAGGACATCCGCGAACACCACCTAAAAGACTTTGAAACTGAGGCTATGGACGAGATCCATAGGTTTATGGAGTTTCTTGAGAAACGCTACGCTCCACCATCGGACGCTGTGCCTGGTCCAAACCCAGAGCCAGTTGGCGTAGAAACAACACCCATGCCCCTTATTCCTGATAATGAAACACCTGCTACATCTGATCCCGTGGTTGCTGATCCTGTTCCTGTGGATTCTGCCGATACTGTTGCAGATACCGAGGATGCACCCATAAAAGATACAGAAGAGCCTTCTGCGGTCGTTGTAGAGGCTACTGAGGCTTCTGCTACTGTTACCACCACTGAAGTCTCTATGATTGATTCTGTGGCTCCTTCAGCATTTACCTGCCAACCAATAGGTGAGTCAAATGTCTGAGAAGTGGATACAAAATGCAATCAAAAAACCAGGTTCCCTTAGAGCCAAGCTCAAAGTCCCCGAAGGAAAAAACATCCCCGCCAAGAAGTTGGCGATCAAGCCCAACGATTCAACCAAAACCAAGCGCCAGAAGAACCTGGCTAAAACACTAAGGGGTTTTGACTGATGGACGCCGACATAGACAAACGGTTGGCGGTTCATGAGGCTATCTGTGCTGAGCGGTATAGGGAGATTCAAACCTCTCTATCCATCGGTGAAAAGCGTATGACCAAGATTGAGTATCTGCTCTACGGGGTCATTCTCTGTATCCTCCTTGGTCCAGGCGTCGCCGCCGAGTTCATAAAGAAGATCTTCGGGATTTAGAAAATTGACCCGTTCACCCTCATCGCCGCCGCCAACGTCGCCTTCAAGGCAATCAAGCAAGGCTGTGAGTTGTTCAGAGAAGGACAAGCACTGGTTAAAGACGTTGTCAAGACAGCTAACGAGGTCAAGGCGATTGGCAAAGAAGTCGGTGGCATACTCGGTTTTTTCAAGAATCTGTTTGCTTCTGACAAACCCAAAACACTAGCTGACATTCACCCAAAGAGTGATTTTCAAAAAGAAAAACGCAAGAAAGATGCAAAAAAGGCTGAGGAATTTGATCCAACAGCACTTTACGCAGAGATTGGTAAGAATTTGACAGCGTTCTTTAAAGCGTACAACGCCCTCAAGAACCATGTGGCTGAGGAAGAGATGTTGTCCAAGACGGTGTATGACCCAACTGGTGACCAGGCTGAAAAAGCAATCAACCGAGTGTTGGCGATGACCCGAATGGAGGAGATGCAAGTAGAACTAAGGGAGTATATGGTTTACCACGTGCCACCAGAATTAAAAGATTTGTATACACGTGTGAATCAAATGCTAGGCACAATTGCCAATGAGCAGGCTATTGCAAGGCAGGCGCAGTTCAAGAAAAGACGGCAACTAGAGGCTGAGAAGCGGGAATTTGACGAGAAGCTCTGGTTCAGGACAGCTTCAGCGATAGCGGTGGCATTTGTGGCAACATACTTCGTGGGTCTGATGTGGGCAATAAATCGAGTGAGTCATGGCAGTATGTGATCATCATTATTGTGTTGGCGTTTTTGTTCGTTCTAGTTTTGCCAGTGCTTGGGTTTTTGTACATGGAGATTCATCAAGACAGAATCATCATGGAGTCCAACATCAAGCGGATTGAGAAGCTCAAGAAAGAGTTGGAACTGCAAAAGGAAAAAAGTGAATGAAAAGATGCGTTTTATTGATTTTTTTATTAGCGGGGTGCCACGATCAGTACCGCTATTTTTGCCAAGACCCTGACAACTTCGGTGCGGCTCAGTGTCAGCATCCCCGTTGTGAGTTCACTCAAGACTGCCCAGAATACCTCGTAGCCCCTGTATTGGAGAAGAAAATTGAAGGAAATCCTGCTACTCCTGCTAACCCCCAACCCCAACAAGGAACGGCTAACTGCCGATGAGATAGAAGCCCGTACCAGGTCTTTTGTTATCGTTGTGGTGACTCTCATACTATTTTTTATAGTAGTTACCCTAATCTATAGCGTGATGTTTGTATCTCAGCCAATCAAGGCTATGGCGCCTATTGACCAAGCCTTTACCAAGATGCTGAATGACATCGTCCTGCTCATCGTAGGCGGTATTGGCGGGATCATGACCAAAGGGCTGACCAACGAGGCTACAGCCATGATGAACAACGTCAAGAGCGGTAAGGATGCCTACGTAGCACCTCCAGTCAAGGAGATCACCTACGTGTCCTCTGGAGGCGGTTCTAGCGGTTCTACAGCGGGTTGGACACCTCCACCCCCTCCTAGCTCACCACCCGTCCTAGAAGACGAGGAAGAGCGCTTGAGAATGGCTCACGCAAGGAACAGCACCAATGCTTAATCTTTTAAATCCTTATGTATCTTTTGCACTATTTTTGTTTATTGTTGGTGTTGGTGGTTATGAGCACCATGCAGGCTACCAGGCACGGGTTAAAGAAGATGAAGCGGAAATTGCAAGACTTAACGGAGAAGCTCGTGCCGCAGAAGCCGAGTATGCTAAAAAACTGGCTGTTGCTACAACGGCTCTTAGAAAGGCGAAAAATGATGTTCAAACCAAGAAATCTAGTCTTATTGCTGACGCTGACTCTGGCAAGTTGCGGTTACCTAAAGCCACCTGTGGTTTACAAACCGATCCAGGTTCCTCCGCTCAACCAGGAAATACAGCCAATGAATCCGAATCTGAGCGACAGACTGTCAAAGAGCTTGTCAACATCGCCTCAGACGGAGACACAGCCATCATCTCCCTCAACGCCTGCATCAAGCAGTACAACGAAGTAAGAGAACTGGTCAATAAGGGGGTGAAATGATTACTGCTGACCAACTACACCAACTCGGTATCGGTGCTGAATGGGTTGATCCACTGAACGCTACCTTTGCCAAATTCGGACTGGATGACGTTAAGAAACAAGCCGCATTTATTGGTCAATGTACCGAGGAATGTGGGCACTTTACCAAGCTAGAAGAGAACCTGAACTACAGAGCACCCACGCTTGAGAAGCTCTTTGGGCACAAGTTTAAACCTGGTGAGGTAGAGCTTTACGCAGGCAACGCTCAGAAGATTGCCAACAGAATCTATTCCAACCGCATGGGCAACAGAGATGAGGCTTCTGGCGACGGATGGAAGTACCGTGGGCGTGGATGTATCCAGTTGACGGGTCACGATAACTACTGGCACTTTGGGCAATCTGTTGGGCAGGATTTTGTCAGCAATCCAGACCCAGTTGGTCATCCGATGTACGCCGCTATGAGTGCGGGATGGTTTTGGAAGACCCACGGATGTAACGAGATAGCTGAGCGCGAAGATTGGGTGGCTCTCACCAAGCGAGTTAATGGTGGCGACTTCGGTTTGCAGGATCGGATTAACTTCACTCAGAAAGCATTGAAGGTACTGGGGTGACATTTGCCCCGATACTATCTAAAATAGGCGTATATTAGGGGGCTTAATGACCATTTCATCCATAACTCCAACTGCCAGTTGGGTAATGACGTATGACAATCTCGTAAGTGCTGTTTATCAGTACTTGGAGAGGAGCGACACCGCCGTCGTTAATCAAGTTCCCGTGGCTATCTCTCTGTGTGAGTTTGAAATAGCTCAAGAGATTAAAACTTTAGGTCAACTACAAGTTGCTCAAAGTACTTTAAGTGTTGGCAATCCAGTAATTCCTAAGCCTGCTCGTTGGCGTAAAACCGTATCTATGAAGTATACGGATGCAAGCGGTAATAAACAGCCAATCTATCTGCGTAAGTACGAATATTTAACGTCTTACTGGTCTAACAACACAAACACAGCCGCACCCGTTTATTACGCTGACTACGATTACGACCACTGGTATTTAGCCCCGACACCAGACCAAGCCTATCAGTTTGAAGTATTGTTCTATGAGCGCATACTGCCTCTGTCAAGCACAAATCAGACTAACTGGCTAACCCAAAACGCTCCAAATGCGATGCTTTTTGGAACACTGCTACAGATGATGCCATTCTTGAAGAACGATACCAGAGTGCCTGTTTGGCAGGAAATGTTTAATAAATCCCTTCAATCACTTAAAGTCGAAGATGAACTCCGTATTGGGGATCGCCAGGCTATCGCTAAGGATTCTTGATGACTACATATACCGATCCGTTTACAGGTCAGACAATCTCCCCCTCGCAAACGGGGTATGAGGCGATCACGCTGAGTGGAGCGCCAGGGGCTATCACGTACTTAAACTGGCCCATCAACGGTACGACCTCCACCAATGTTGCCGCCAACATCATGGAGATTACAGCGACAACTACGGGTCAGATCGTAGCGATGCCACCCGCCGCTCAGGTATCGGTTGGTCAAGCTGTGATTATCCGTAACGTCGGTACTTCTGGTCAGTTTTCTTTTACTGTCACTGATTACACTGGAAATACGATTATCAGTATTCCAGTTGCACCAACAACATCGACAGTAAACACTTATTACATTTACGTCACCAATAACACCACAACAGCGGGTACATGGGGCAATATTGCGATGGGTGTGGGTACGTCCTCAGCCAGTGCTTCAACGCTTGCAGGGTACGGTTTAACAGCTATTGGAAGCACTTTAAACACAGCCTACCCAGTTACCAATCTGTACACTGGATCTACACTAAACGCCAACAGCAGGGCAAGCTTTTATGTTTGGTCAGCAGGTGTTGGAACAATTACCCTACCAAGCTCCTCAGTTGTTGGAAATAACTGGTTTGCTGTTGTCAAGAACAACGGTACAGGTATTGTGACCATATCGCCAATTGGATCAGATACGATTGATGGCAACGCTAACCAACAGTTACAGTTAACTGAGTCACTGGTTATTGTCTCCAACGGATCTACTGGGTTTAACACCTTTGCCTATGGTCGCTCCAATAGCTTTGCTTATACACAGCTTGCTTTGTCACTGGGTGGGTTATCCACACCTTATACATATACACTGTCTTCCGCTCAGGCATCCAATACGATTCAGAACTATACGGGTGCTTTAAACGGCAATACGACTGTATATGTGCCTGCAACGGTTCAGCTTTATGCTATTAGCAACAATACTACTGGGTCTTATACCTTAACCATATCTACAGGCGTATCTGGCGGGGCTACAGCGGTTATTAGCGCCAATACGACAGTGATGTTGATCTGTGATGGTAAGAATGTCTACAACGCCAACAGCTTAGCGTTTAGCAGTGCCAGTACGATTACGTTCGCCGCGGGTAGCGCATCTGCCCCGTCTATTAACTTTTTTGGTAATACAACGACTGGTTTATATCTACCGTCAAGTAATACGATTGGATTTACCTCTGGTGGTGCAAGTATTGGATCAGCCAGTTCTACGGGTTGGCAACTGACAGCAGGCGTAGTTGGGGGTGCGTTTTGACCTTAAAAGTCGCATTATTAGCTATCAAGGCAGGCGTCCAAAGGGATGGGACTCAGTTCGCCGCTCCAAGCTATGTGGACGGCAAATGGGTGAGATTTCAGCGTGGATTACCCAGAAAGATGGGTGGCTACAACGCTATATTCTTAAACGCACCAAACATCTCTCGCGGGATGGTCATGCAATCCCAAAACGGAATTAACTACGTTTACTCTGGGGATAGCTCATCTCTCAATGGATGGCAAACCAATAACAATGGTGGTGTGGGGTTTGGACCTACCGCCATTACCCTGAACAACTTTACAGCTAATGCCAATAACTTATGGCAGTTTGACCTAGGCTTTGATCCTAACGGTACTGGTGTACTTAACCTGATTGCTCATCCTGGTCAAAACTTAAGCAATATTGACAACACAATCAATACACCCGTTTTAACTGGTACGTTCCCCTATTCAGCGCTTAGCCAAGTGGGTGTGTTTACGGCTACTGGAACGCCTGGAACACCCAACGCCTATACGATTGTTATCAGTTCATCAAATTACCTTATTGGCGTTAATCAGACGGTTACGGGCACTGGGGTAGCGGCGAGTACTGTTGTGACTGCTGTGACTGTAGCCTCTGGAACAACCACGGTTACTGTAAACAATGCGATTACAGGGTCGTCATCTACTACTTTTACCTTTAACAATAACATCTCTGTAAGTGGTGGGGCGTGTATGCTCTATCCCTACTTATTTGTTTACGGTAACAACGGACTTATCCAGAACTGTTCAGCAGGAAACTTCAATAACTGGGTTTCTAGCGACGCCAACGCCAACAACGTATCTGGAACCAAAGTGGTCAAGGGAATGCCTCTACGGGGCGGTACAACGTCGCCTGCGGGGCTTTTTTGGTCTTTGGATCAGTTGACCAGGGTGACCTATTCTCCGCAGACTGTAGGCACTTCTACGCTGTACTGGCGCTACGATATTATCTCCACCTCCACCACCATCATGTCTTCTAGCTCAGTGGTTGAGTATGACGGCATTTATTACTGGTGCGGTGTGGATAGATTCTTTGCCTATAACGGTGTGGTTCAGGAAATACCCAATACGGTTAACCTTAACTACTTCTTTGATAACGTCAACTTTGCTCAAAGGCAAAAGGTTTGGGCGACCAAGATTACCCGTTGGGGTGAGATTTGGTGGTTCTATCCTAGAGGTACAGCGACCGAGTGTAATGATGCAATTATCTACAACGTGCGTGAACAGATTTGGTACGACGCAGGGCAGGCTATGGGCGCTCAGAGGTCGGCAGGCGTGTTCTCTGAGGTGTTCCAGTACCCTATATTTGCAGGCAATACCCCATCTGGGTACGAAGTTATAGCCCAGACAATCATCAGCCCTGGATCTGGATACGCTGTAGGTGATGTGATTACGATCAGTGGTGGTACTGGTAGCCCTGCTGTATTTAGCGTTACGTCTGTATCAGGCGGTACTGTAACTGGTTTGAGTATTCAAAGCGGAGGCTCTTATACAACGGTATTGAGCGGTACTTTGAGCACCATAGCTAGGTCACCCTCTGGTGGTACTGGTTTGACGATTACAGTCAATATGAGCCAGTTTTACAACCTTTGGCAACATGAGACGGGCAAGGATCAGATCTTCTTGACTAATGTGGACGCTATAGATTCTTATTTTGAAACCAACTCACTTGGATGGGTCGGGGGTGGACTGGGTCAGCAACAACTGATTAACGACAACAAGTGGATCAGACTAGAGCGGTTTGAACCAGACTTTGTACAATCGGGTCAGATGTATTTGATTGTGACGGGTAAGGGTTATGCAGATGGTGTGGATAACCCATCTACGCCGTACACCTTTGATCCTACGACACTCAAGATTGACATGAAAGAGCAAAGGCGTGAGATGAGGCTCAGAATCGGTAGCAACACTTATAACGGCGATTATCAGTTGGGTAATTGCATTATGAGCGTTGACTTAGGTGACGAGCGTGGAACGGGTAGCCCATAATGACCACCACCTATGATCCTCGTGGAGTAAGTTGGGATTTATGGTGCGCCTCAATGGCTCAACAGTTTGCATCTAACCAACTGGGTACGGTTCCAGAGGACAAATGGAAAGACTGGGCGTCAGGTATGCAAGGAATTGGATACTTTGTTCAAAGCGGAATACCTGATCCAAGAGGGTATGACGATTGGCGAGAGTGGGCGAAACATGTGGTAGGGATAATGACCATATCACAGAACCAACAAAGCGTGTATTAATATGAAACCATCACAAGTAATAGCGGCTTCCGCAGTCAGACACAACATTGATCCGCAGGTGGCACTTGATTCGATTGCCAAAGGTTTGGCTAGTCATACCATGCTCTCTTTCCATAAGGGGCAGTCTGTTTTGGTGGCTAAGTTGCTAGGTCAAGGTGCTTGTGAGATTTTCTTATTTACGGTTGATAGCCCACTTTCTTTGGCTCACTCCGCTAAATTCTTTATTCAGCAGTTGCGTAACTCTGATTTGCACGTGGCTTATATAAAGAATACGCCTGATGGACTCGTTAAGTTAATGAAGCTTTTGGGTGAAAACCCAACTCCATCCGATAGACCCGATTACACATGGATGCTTACAAGAATATGAGAAAAATTCATTTATTTGATATTCCACTTTACCATCCAGACGGGTTTAAGCACGTTGGGGATAGAAAGATTCGTCTGTACGACCCAGTAGATGCTGTGGTTGCAACAGAAGCAGTTGGTGGAGGTGGTGCGGCGGCGGCTGATGCGGCTTTAACAGAAGCGGCAGGAGCTACTACGCTTGCAGACGGTACTGTAGTCACAGCAGGTGGAACTACGCTTCCCGCGGCAACAGCGGCAGGAACAACAGCGGCGGGCGCTACGGCGGCAACAGACGCGGCAACTACAGTTGATGGACTTACTACCTCTGCTAATCAGATTGCCCCTTTAAATGCCCCTCCTACTACTCCTACGGTAAGTTCTTTTCAAGCAACGCCTTGGAGTTCATCTAGCGGTATTCAAGGTCTTGGTGGTTTAACGAGCACTCCCGCCGCAGGTATGTTTGATCCTTTGGCTTATCAAACGCCTGCTCAAATAGCTTCTGGCGTTGCCCAAGGTTCATCTGTTTTCACGCCTACAGCCGCTGATTTGGTTGAGGGCGCGGCTCCAACGGTTGCAGGCGGTAATGCGGCGCTTAGCGCACAAATCGTTCCATCTGCGACAGACGTTATTAGCACTGTTAATAATTTTGATGGAACAGCTACACAACTACTTAGAGACGGTACTGAGGTGACTGTTGATGCCAGTTTGGCAAGCAAACCTGCGGTTGATGCCGCCGCTACGAATTGGGGACCGTTAAAAAACATTGCAATAAATAAAGGCGTTAACGCATTAGGTAATGCTTTAATGGGAAATCCCACACAGCCAAGAAGTTCTGGTAGTGCAACCCCTCAACCTCAAAACGTAACGTATAACCAAACTCCTAGTACGCCACTGAGCATAACACCTTTGTTTACTGGTTCTGCAAATAGTTCAGGTAACTTTTTAGCCCCACTTAATTCAATGAATATGTCTCCTATTCAGATGAATTCTTTGTACACCCCATCTGGACTTGGACAGACAACAACTCCTAATATGATTATGGCGTCTGCTCAGCCAAGTGGTGGTGTTTTCCCCTCATACCAAAGATACTACAAGGAAGGTGGATCAACCCATGAACACAAGCCTGAATTCATGACTGGGGTTACTGGACACTACGCTCAGGGGCGCGGTACGGGTCAATCAGACGACATTCCTGCGGTTTTAAAGGACGGCGACTACGTGATGGACGCTGATATTGTTGCGGCGCTTGGAGACGGTTCTAACAAGGCAGGAGCTGAGGCTTTGCATCACTTTATGCACCAATTTCCTCATAAGCACTATGAGAACCACTCAGAAGGCGGTCACATCAATGCGATGATTGCTGACGGGGAGTTTGTATTCCCTGCATCTTTGGTGACGGCTCTGGGCGGTGGATCTAATAAAGAAGGTGCAAAGAAGCTTGACGAGATGCGCGAGAAGATTCGTGAGCACAAAAGATCAGCATCTGCAAATAAAATCCCACCAAAGGCTAAAAGCCCTTTGTCATATATGGAAGGTAAATAATGGCACTCTCAACTCTTAATCCCGCACCGCAGTGCTTAGGTCAAGCCAGTGGGGCAACAGCAAGTTCAGCCTTACAAGGCGGTGCTTTAGCGCCTATCACAACGACTCAGAAGACAGCGCAAAGTGCCCCTGGGTTCTATATGTGCTACCTCAATACCCTAGCTACTCAGGCTCAGGCGGGTGCAAGATCAGCATGTGCGGCGGGTCCAATCCAAGCCCAAGCGCTTCAAAATCAAGCTTATTGCGTAGCGGCTAAAAATGCAGGCTCTTATCAGCCAGGCATTAATGCGGCGACAAGTACAGCAAACAAAGCCGCAGGCGCTTGCATATCGCAAATGGCTCAGGGTTACATGAACCCATACACCAAATGTGTGGTTAATGCAATTGGAAACTTGGGTCAGGCAAACATTGCTCAAAACCTTGCTCCCCAAGCTACAGCAGGTATCGTAGGAAGTGGTCAATTTGGCTCACAAAGGGGTGCAGGAGCGCTTGGACAAGTGATAGCTAACGCTGACCTAGGCATTACTGGTCAACAGGCTTGTGCGCTTAAGACAGGATACGGTCAAGCTCTTTGCGCGGCTAACAAGCAAGTTAACAACATGCTCAATGCAGGTAAGCTTCAGGCTTGCGTGGCAAGTACTCAGTCTGGACTGGGTATCAACTGTGCTAAAACTTTGGCGGCTCTTGGTCAGTGTCAATATACAGTTGCTCAGAATAAAGCGCTTTATCCACTGTCTGTGGCAAAAGCAGAATCTTGTGTGCTCAAAGGCTACTCAGTACCGATGGCTACAAGCTGTATCAAGACTGCTCCAATACCTGGCGCATACGCTACATCACCGCTTTCACAGGTCGCAGGTCTTGGATCTCTTGCTTCTGGAGTACTTGGAAAATGTGGTATTTCTTCTCTTTCAAATTGGTTTAGTGGTAATCCAACTAGACCATCTACTGTTGGAAGTGATTATTCTTATGATGCGTCTACTGGAACTTGGCAATCTCCTAACTCCAGTACGGTATACAAAGAGAATGGTACTGTTTCAATTCCAACTGATAATGGTCAAACCGTTGTGCAAAATCCTGGACCATTGACCGATGCAAACGGTAATCCAATTCCGTCCTGCTAATAATTAAGGAATAACATGGCATTAGAAAAACCATTATCAAGCGATTCAAGTACTTCTGACATTAGCGCTCCATTATCAAGTATTGGTGGAAGATCACAACAGCAGGCTATGTACGATAAGCAAATGGCTGATCTTGATGCTTTGCTTCAAGAAAAAGGCAGTCGTACTCCTTGGTTCAAGATTGCTCAAGGCTTCTTAGCTCCCACAAAGACTGGCTCATTTGGTGAGTCTTTGGGTAATGCCGCAGGTGCTATGGGTGAATACCAAGCTGAGCAAGAAAAGAATCAAATACCCTTGGCTCAAGCTAGGCTTGGTTTACTGCAAAGCAGAATGACAGCGCAAAAAGAAGCTGATGTTAAGGCTTTGTTGCCAAACTTATACACGACCGCTAAAGACAGTTCAGGTGTAGAGAAGTATGTCTTTAATCCTGAAGTCGCACAGCGATTAGGTGCTGTAACTGGTGATCAAAAGTATTTAGCTATGATTCCAGAAGAGACGCGCAAAAATCAAATACAAACAGCTAGAGATAGTTTATTTAAGAATCCTGACGGAACACCAGGCTTTAACAAGCAGGCATCTGCCCAGTTGTACAGTCTTGATCCTAAAGAATTGCTTGAGACAGCTAAGAGCGCCCCAGATCTTCGTAGGCTCGGTTTATTGCCGACCACGGGTGCTGAGGGTACGCCTTTTGATGCGTTGGCTATTACCTTAGAGGGACCGTTTAAAGATCAGGCTATATT
>Ga0208379_1000564_pt1 | contig 16104 bp, 16 predicted proteins | sample CryBogCBE02Aug07_FD_184559 | JGI IMG/M metagenome (GOLD analysis project Ga0208379, IMG submission 184559) | Freshwater microbial communities from Crystal Bog, Wisconsin, USA - CBE02Aug07 (SPAdes) | ecosystem: Environmental > Aquatic > Freshwater > Lake | place: Crystal Bog, Wisconsin, USA... | reverse complement strand
TTTTTGGACAGCAAAGTCCAGATACTAAAAAACGACAAAATTTTATTACTCAAATTAATAGCATTATATTAAATATCGATTATACAATACAAGAGTATTCATCACAAGAAAATAAAGATAGTGAAAAAGTTAATTTACTATTAACACCTTATCGTGAATATTTTAATGATCTAAAAACTAAAACAGAAGATAATAATAATATTCTAAATGATGAAGATGAATTAAAAAATATAGAAAACAAGTTAAAATGATTAATTCATTGATTGAAAACATCGAACTAGTAATTGCAAACGTGCCTTTGTTAAAAAAAGAATTAGGCATGGAATATAATGAAAATAATGTCGAATCAATGAGTTCGGGTAATGAAGAAGGAGATTATGTGGCAGCCCGTGCAAGTAAATTACAAAGTGCTGGTGCTAGTAAAAATAAATCATATTTTTCCAGACACTCTAACAAAAAACGAATTACTAAAAAATCTAGAAAACGTGGAACCAAGTGTCGTTCACATCATAAGCATTAATACAATATCTAGAATCAAATAAAAACAATATATAAAAAACAATTTTTATAAATAATTACCAACATCTAGTGGCCTGTAGCTTGCTTATTAAGTAAAAATAATAATAAATTTACTTTATTAATCCACTTCAGTTTATTATAAATATAAAATTACATAATGACTCTAATAATTATGCCCGAAGGTGGGCTTTGTAATATGCTGCGTGTTGTTTTTTCCTGGTATGCAAAAGCAAAGAAAGAATGTCGGGAATTAGTTGTATGTTGGGTGCCTAGCGATGCTTGCCCTGGATTCTTCCTAGATTACTTTGAACCAGTTCCCGGAATTAGATTTATTAAAGGCTATATTCCAGGTGCAAAGTATGATTACCGAGGATGTAGCGTTTTAGAAGAATTTAATCATCCTAGCATATATACCGCACTTAAACCAAAAGCATATATTCAGGGAAGAGTAGATTCTAATATTGCGGAACTAAAGTCTGGTGGGATAGGATTTGTTGCTATCCATGCTAGAAGAACCGACCATGTTATGGATGCTATGGCTAATAAAAAATTTACGTCAGATGCGACTTTTTTCATATTTCTAGATAGCCAACCACAAGAAACAAATATATATCTAGCAACAGATAATCTAGGAACGCAAGAAACATATAAAGCTAGATATGGCAATCGTATCAAAGCAATGAAATGGATAACTCCACGCAGTGCACTGAGACAAACCGGGCTAGAAGATGCAGTTGTAGATATATACACTTGCATAGCTGCAAATGCATTTTTAGGCAGTGGCTGGTCTAGCTTCAGTGATTTAATTAATGATTTACGTTGCCTTAACCAAATATAAAATATTGGAAAGATAGTAAAAAGCAAACAAAAAAATTGATTTATTTTTTTCATTTGATATTAAATATAATTTTCGTTTACGAAAAAACACATACACACACACGCACACATCCACTCCACATTTAGAATGGAACCTGCAAGCGAATCTGCAATTGAACAAGTGTCTAGAAGGGTGTGCGTTTTTAATCCTGATTTTCGTATCAGAATGCCAGAACCATCTAAGTTTCACGAATGCGAGCTATCTAAATTTGTTAATAAACAAATTGGAATTGGCAAGGTAGAATACCTAAAGAATAATCAAATTAGAGGTGTATCACCAATTGTTCTAGATGGATTGAAGTATTTATCTATTTCATTAGGTGGGCAAAACATGGAACAAGTAGTGAATGACCCTAATAAATTGCAAAAACTAAAGTCTAAAATAGCACGCAAACCATTAATACCACCAGATGTAAATGTGCTTACTATAAAAAATATTATAAGAACAATACCATTTAATGACGTGATTGATTTGGGTTCTCTAGAAGAATGTTATTACCTAGACTTAGATTTTTCAACTTATGCCAGTAAAGCAGTAGCCCCCAAGATTACAAAGTGGCCGCCAAATTTAAAGTATCTAGCAATATCGGGATATAATCATCCATTGGATGATTTGCCAGAGGGCTTGATTACATTGTGGCTATGTGAAGTATATACCCAACATCTAGACGCTTTACCATCTACAACACTACATATCACTTTCGAGGATAGAAGTCTTTTTGATTGTCCGCTAGATAATCTGCCACCCAACACACAATCTATCTATTTCGGTTTATACTCATCATTTAAGCAACCTATTAATCTACTACCACTAGGATTGCAAGAATTTATAATGAAATTACCTATTAATCCTATTCCTACGGAATTGTCTAATTTCCCACTAAATTTGAAACGGTTGGCAATTGGTGTATATGCTAGCCAAAAAATCATTGGATTACCACCAAAGCTAGAATTCTTTGCAATTGATAATAATCATTTTGTAAACGAAAATTGGAATACATTTAATGATGAAAGAATTGCACTGACGCCAGAAACTTTTCTATTGCCAGAGACTTGCGCTCATATTATGATTGCAGGCACAATTCTGGCAAATATTACTGGGAATGGTAATGACTTGGATATGGTGCGTATTCCATTTTCCGTTTTACTTGCAAAAGTTAAGGAACTATATCCATTCGTCCAAAAAATCGATGGATTTTATGAGGGTGATTTTGAAGAAGAAGATTAAATACCGGGTTTGAGGTATTTTACCTCATCCGCTTTGAAATTGAGTTCTTCCGGTTTAAATACTTCCTGAACGAATTTTAGAAGACGTTTACCGGTGTTATATTTGCCATAATTTTGGATGAACCACTCTCTAGGAGTATATTCATTGTTATTTAGTTTTTTTAAGAATTTTTGTAATGAAGCTTCAAATGATTCTATATTATAGATATCAATAAATTCACCTGTTTTTTCATTAAGATAATGCCACGCACCAATAGTATCTTTATTCATTAGTAATGGTAGATTAAAACACATTGCCTCTGTATCACATCTTGGACTAGCAGAAAATTCATCAGTAGCTAGAATAAACCTGCATTTATTATATTGCTTAATAAAATTATGATATTCCATAAAATCAGTAGCCTCCATGAGTTGATGGCAATTCTTTGGTAGAGTACAATTAACTCTCCCAATCAATAATCCTCGCAATTTATATTTAGTACACATAATATCAAGAAGTTTTCGTGTTTCATTCCAAAGATGAATTCTAGCTTGCAAATATAAAAAGAAATAAATAAAAATAATAACTTAAAAAAAATTTATTTAATTAGTTTAATACAATAGATAAAATGTGTGAGCTAGTTTGTTCGCATCAAGATTGTACTGATATACCAAAATTTGTTAAACTTAATATTGGTAAATTTTGCAAAAAACATATAGTAGATGGTGCCAAGAAAATAAAATATATCCATTGTTATAATAAATTATGCACTAGTATAGCTGTATTTGGTGTTAGAAAGAAAGAATATTGTAAAAAACATAGAACTGATAATATGAAAAATTTTTCAAATAATAAATGTAAAAAAGAAGATTGTAATGAAACAGCACAATATAATTTTAAAGGTATTAAAAAAGCACTTTTTTGTAAAGAACATATAGAAGTAGGAATGATTAATGTTAGATATAAATATTGCAAAATTGCTGGTTGTATTGAACAAGCATATTATTCAGTTGATGGTAAGAAACCAACACATTGTATTTTACATAAAGACCACAATACAATGATTTTAGCTTATAATAAAAGATGTATTGTATGTGGTATTTTTGCTAATTTTGGTATTGAAGGTAGTAAACCTACACATTGTTGTGAACATAAAACAAATGATATGATTTCATTAACTAAAAAAATGTGTATTATTGAAGGGTGTCCTGAAGCTGCAATATATAATGAATAATGAAAAAGGAAAACCTCCTGAGTTTTGTAGAAAACATAAATCTACAATAATGGTTATTAGCAGAAAACAATTATGTAAATATGTTGGTTGCGAACAATCACCATCTTATAATTTTCCTAATGAAACTAGACCATTATTTTGTGAAAAACACATACAACCTGGTATGATTAATATTCATTCTAAAAAATGTTCTTATGAAGGCTGCACCAAACAACCAACATTTGGTTTGGAACCTAAGAAGGCATTACGTTGTAAAGAGCATATAGAAAATGGTATGTTTGATGTTTATCATAAAAAATGTGAATATAATGAATGCATTTTAAGAGCTACTTGCGGACATATTAATAACATTGAAAAGTTTTGTAAAAAACATATGGAAAATGGTATGGTAGTTCTACAGGAATTAAAATTAAAATGCGATAATAAATATTGCACATCACGTGCAAAATATGGTAAACCAGGAAGCAAACAAACTAAATGCTTTAAACATCGAGAACCAGGAATGATTAGACGTTCTAATGGCAAATGTAAAAAATGTAGAATGCCTGCTATTTATGGCGTTGATTATATTCCTATGCATTGTGAATCGCACAAATTTGATGAGGAAATAAATTTAGTAGAGCAAGCTTGTTCTGGTTGTGGTTTAGTAATGATTTTAGATAGTAATAATAAATGTGAATATTGTAATCCTGAAATGTTTAAAAGAGCTGCATTAGCAAAACAAAATATATTAATGGATTTTTTAGATAGTGTTGGGTTGCAAAGTAATAGCACTGATAAAATAATAGATGGTGGTATATGTGGATTAGAACGTCCTGATAGAGTTTATGATTTTGATGATAAAATAATTATATTAGAATGTGATGAAGAACAACATAGAAATCGTAATTGCACTTGTGAACAGACAAGAATGGTTAATATAGGTCAAACATTTGGTGGTGTTCCAGTGTATTTTATAAGATTTAATCCTGATGATTATTTACCTTTAAATGATAAAAATCCAGAAAATATTAAGGCACGATATAAATTGCTTGAAACACTATTGAAAAAAATAAAAGATAACAAGTATAAAAAACTTCCTAAAGCATTAGTATCTGCAATCTATTTATATTTTGATGATTGGGATGGATTTAATAATGAAGAATGGAAAATCCTTAGTAAGTTTGAAGAATAGAACAAAGAATAGAACAAAGAATAAAATTAAGATAATTTTAGAATGATTAAATACCGGGTTTGAGGTATTCTACCTCATCCGCTTTGAAGTTGAGTTCTTCTGGTTTAAATACTTCTCGAACAAATTTTAATAGGCGTTTACCGGTATTATATTTACCATAATTTTCTATAAACCATTCCCTAGGAGTATATTCATTATTATTTAGTTTTTTTAAGAATTTTTGTAATGAAGCTTCAAATGATTCTATATTATAGATATCAATAAATTCTCCTGTTTTTTCATTAAGATAATGCCACGCACCGATAGTATCTTTATTCATTAGTAATGGTAGATTAAAACACATTGCCTCTGTATCACATCTTGGACTAGCAGAATATTGGTCAGTTGCTAGAATAAACCTACATTTATTATATTGTTTGATAAATGTATGATATTCCATAAAGTCAGTAGCTTCCATTAATTGATGGCAATTTTTAGGTAAATTGCAATTAACACGTCCAACCAATAAACCTTTTAATTTATATTTGGTACACATAATATCTAGTAGTTTGCTTGTTTCATTCCAAAGATGAATTCTAGCTTGCCATGTCTGGGGACAATCCTTATCTTCCGGTTTCTTATCCCCATCCTTCAAACAAATATAAATAAAATCATATTCTTTTTTAACTGCCGGGTCGGGTTTATGTTGTTCGTAATTAGCAAAATCGCTTTCTGCAATATTTGCTAGTGGAAATTCCGGTTTTATCCACTTGGCATTATTCTCATCCCGGAAGCAAGATAACCATCCACGGGTTAGTGTGAAATAATCATAATCGGTCCAAGCCTTATTTTTAGGGTCATGAAGAATATCATGTGGATTACTCACTGGTCCAGGAAACTCACTATAACTACTTAACCCTAGAAAATGGCAACCCTTTGCTTTGGCATCATTATATTGAACTATACACTCATCCCGTGTGAAAGGATGTGTGATGAAAACGATATTAACTAAGAATTCACTACCATCATTACGTACACCCCACATATTCAAGAATGGGCGTTTCATATTTGGAACATCCTTTAAATTCCGTCCACCTGTTCGCCACCAAGTATATATCCACCATAAAACAGCAGCAACTGACAGCAAAGTAATCAAACCGAGTAGAATTTTACCAGTAGAGTATCCCATTATATTCGTTTTATTACGAATACTAGAGGAAATACTTTTTCTTATTGTTTGGATTCGTTCCATTTCTTTTTTGCCTTTTCTATTATAAAAAAATATAAAAATAAAATATCATACTGAAGAAAATTTTATATTCTTAATGCAAAGAAAACAAATATATAAAGCAAATTTATAATCTCTTTAAATAGAATCTAATCTAGCTAAATTTAGGCAAATCTTGCCAAATCTTGCCAAGTGGAGAATTGGTGTGTTTTGATAGAATTCTAGAACTTGAAGCTAATCATGAGTCTTAATGATATTTTAAGAACCAGCACCAGTAACACAACACCTAGTATATCAGTCGTCGCAGAAGTTTGCAAGGATAATGCAAAGCCGGTATGCTCTCCACCGAATTCTAATATACAAGACACTGTTACTAGTACCACCGATAGTGATAAAGTAAATATTACTATAAAATCCTGCAAAAGCATTAGTAGCAAACAAGCACTCCTGATTATACCTATTACAAAATACTTTTCTGACCGGCGTATTCTTAATAAGCTAATTACTATTCTTAAAGGTGAGGGTATTTCACTTCGATTGGTAGATTGGTTCGTTACGAATTACTGTAAGAAGTATAATGTAATGTATAACGTAATGGATTTCCGTCCACCTGTTCCCGGAATGTCCGAAGCACAAAGGAAATCATTTGATAATTTCATTATAGTACATACCAATTATAAAGGACAATTAAAGGCATATTCTAAGCGGAATTTTGACCCCTTTTGTCGGCGTAATCGAATTCGTTTTTATTATGAAGAAAATAAGTATTTTATTACTACAGTAGGGCAGTTGAATTTCTTTAAATGGGCGTTAGAAAACAATATAGTGGACTATGTGCAAAAACATATGAAGGAGATTGAAGATGATATGAATCTGAGATGTGAAAATATTAAAAAACCAAGCACTAAGATTGCAAAAGCAACTGTAACTGCAAATGGGTCTGGTGCTGCTGAAGATGAAGGTGAAGGTACGAAGCATGATGAACATAGTATAGGTGTATCGGGAACAAAGAAAAATAAACCACTAGATGGCACTATTTCCGTGGTGTCAGAAAAGGGTATTAAGACTAAAAAAGCGCCGGGAACCCGTAAGAAGCGTAAGGAAATATCTCAATCGGCATCAAAATCCCTTTCTATTCATAATCTACCAACTACATTAATATTCGATTAATTTTATGCAGGCGTCATAGCCTGATAGGTATCAGTTTTGCAATTAGGACGGTTTATTACACCTTTGGAGTCGGATAGACTAAAGCCTGGTACGTCACCAATTGCTGGAATGGTAAACCCAGGCTCTTGAACTGTTGCAAGAGAGCAACTGGTAAATCCACCACGTTGTGTTCGTTTAGTGAAACGCGATTTTTTAGATTTATATTTTTTTATTTTATTATTACGCTTGGTATTACGCTTGGTATTACGACGACTATTCTTACACTTTCTAGAATACATTTATGTTTTCTATATATTCTAGAAGATATTTATCTAGAAATAAAATATTAATAGAACAAATTAATATATATTAAATATAATAGGTATTTAAGCAATGCAGAGTTCTAGAAAAAATAATTTCCGAAAAACTAGAAAGAATAGTTCAAAAAAGCGATATATTTCTAAATCTAGAGTGTCAATAAAGCAAAAAGGAGGTGCTCCAGAATGGGAATATTTAGAACAATTGATTAAATTTAATAGACAATCATCTATACCATATCCTTTAACCGACCAGGATTTAAAAAATCCTTAGGTCTTGGTTATGCGGATAGCGCCCGAAAACTGCGTTTTCGGGCTGTATTGCATCCCTAACTCCATAGGTGTTAAAACACCTATAGTCGTTTAAGGGATAGTGAAATAAAAAACTTGCGTCAAAGATATAACCAATCAACAGATAAAGATAAAGAATATGCTGCAATTATTGAAGAATATAAACTTAATAAAATACCTATTCCTGGCTTAGAATATAATTATTTAACCAATGTATGGGGGCCAGTAATGCTAGGTGGAATACCTGATAAACCCAAGATATGGGAACAAAGACCAGGACAATGGATTGTATTTGTTGGAGAACGTCAATTAAATCAACCACCGTTCACTAATGAAAAAGATGCACAGCAAGCAGCAATAGAATATTTTAACAAGTTAGAAAAAATGTAATAATATTATTTAAACTTTTGCAAAAGTATAATTTTTTATTTTGAGTTGTCTTTCTATAACCCGAAGGGGGATTTAATGGACTAATATTTTTATACTTTTTACAGTTAAAATATTACTTTTTACGAGTAATAATATATTTAGTTTTCGGTCATAAACTAGCCGCAGGCTAATATTTTTCTAAATATCCTCTCCACCACTATAAACTACATAAATAATTTCATATAAAAACGTTTCTAGCGCAATTAATTCCTTATTCATTTTTGGTAAACAGGCACTAAATGCTCCTGCCTTTTCAATAATTTTGCACTTAGATAACACACTAATCCGGCTAGCTAGTAATTGCCTCACCAAGCATTGCACGAACTCCACTACATCAATGTTAATTGAAAGCATGGTATAAACAAACTTCCGTATTTCCATTGCACCTTCTAGAACGCCTAGTTTCATTTTCTTTTTTATAAAATTTGCAACAATATTATCTAGTAGAGAACGATTATTCTCATCTAACTTCAATCGCTCTAGAGATATATCCGGACAACTAAGAAGCCATTTAATTTGCGCGATGGTACGACCTATATTCCACTTATTATTCCGGTATATTTCCCAATATTTTTTCATGTAATAACCATTCAAGTGTTTCTTCTCTAGTATTGCTGTGTAATTGCATTTGAATATTTCAGTAAATTCCGTTTCGCTAGGATATTCAAATTGCAAATTGGCACAAAAGGTGCGAATCTTCTTATCTATTTTATTTCCATGTGTGGTAGTTAGAATATATGATGTAGTGGAATTAATTTTATCTAGCATAAATGTTATATAGCGTTGTTGTTCTCGAGTACATAATTCTATATGACAAATTACAAATATCTTTCGGGAGGCATCAATACTTCGCGAACGCGCAATTTTATATATCTGCTCTAGATAGGTAATAATTTCAGTATTATTTGTCAGTAATGCGATATTACATATATATAGATTCTCATAAATCAATATCTTAGGAAAATTATGGGCGTCTAGACTTTTCAGATAAATTAAATTATTAACTAGCCTAATATCCTGGCGATCTTGAATACTAGGGAAGTATGCGCCGCACTGAGGCATCATACCTATCACTGCTGTAAGTTTTCCACATCCAGGCATGCCAGATATCAATATCGGCATATCTAGATTCGCCTTATAAAGACACCGTATTTTATCTAGAAACTCTCGGTTAGCGAATAATGCGGTCTCTGGAATATATTTATTGATAAATGGTTCGCCTGCTTGAAAACGATTCAATTGAAATTCAATGTGCGGTGTGGCATTAGCATCTCCGCTAGAGACAATTGAATCACCACCTTCTAGATACGCATCCATTCTAGCGATTTTTTGGGATTATTCTAGGATTATTCTAGGATACGCATTTTATGTTTATATTGTGGATTTTTGCTGCTTATAATCTGGCGTAATACAATAATCTATTAGCCTGCGGCTAGTTTATGACCGAAAATTAAATATATTATTACTCGTAAAAAGTAATATTTTAACTGTAAAAAGTATAAAAATATTAGTCCATTAACTCCCCCCTTCGGGTTATAGGTCTAATACTAAGTTAATAAAAAATTATACATATATTCTAGATGTTAAATCCATATTGGATACAAGTTTCTAGATTGAGATAGAAGAAATGTCTAACTTGAAAAATTGTATCCAAAAACAATTTAATGCCTTAAATATAAACGTTCATAAGTTCAATTATGCCAACATTGCTTTAATAATAATAGCTAGTATTATTTCATCAATAGCCTTGCTTACTGATAATTATCAAACTGTTATAGCTAGCAAAATAATTGGACTTGCAATTATTCCTTTTATTTCCTTGTGTATTATGATAATTGCCGGGTCTAGAGCTGATATAATTCATTCTGCAAGCAGCTGTTTCTTGTTTATCGGCGTGTGTCTAGCAGTGAGTGGATTAATTGGTGTTGCAAACAAGCTAACGCAATGGAAAGAGCTACCCACCAATGAAATGCTTACCCGCGCCCATTTCAAATTTGATAACATCTGGCTAGAATTAGTAATGTCTAGTGTTGCAGGAGTTGGTATCTATTACGCTATTATGAAAACTAGTATCATTGCGTTAGTAGGGCTTATTCTTGCAATCTCAATAATTCCACCATTGTGTAATGCAGGGCTCTTTTGGGGGATGCATATTTACAACATTCTAGAACAATCTAGAAATAACTGTGGAAATGAAAATGTAAATGAAAAAGAAAATTACTTAGAATATGGCAAAAATAGTTTTGTTATCTTCGCTAGTAATATTTCCGGAATGTTTCTAGGATTTATGATGGCATTTGTTGCTAGTTGTGTTTTTTAAAAATCCAATTCAACTTCCTCATCCTCTGATTCATCATCTTCTAGAGAAACTTTTTTATTTTTTTTACCTTTATTGTTTCTACTATTGCTACTATTACTATCTATTTCGCAAATTCGTGTAGTTTTCTCCTTTGGATTAATATCCTTAATAAACTTTATTACTGGATTGGGTGCCGGTTCAGTACCACGTTGAATAGGATCACTAACATCAAATACTTTCATAGGATATCCTTTCGATTTATAATACTTTTCTCGGATACGATTCCATTTATCAAAGCTAGAGAATGTATCCTGTAAATCAATTATCAAAGGTACCACTCGTCTTTTTCTTTTCTCTTCACGTAAAACACGACCAACTGCTTGTTCTATGTTATTATGTGGTGTAGCATAGATGAGAGTATTAAGGGCTTTGCAATCAAAAGCTTCTTCGGCCATATTATATGTAGCAATTACTACCCGCCGGGTCGCACTCACATCTAGGTCTGATTGTTTCATACCTCCTAGATACAATCCAACATTGCAATCTGGTATTGCCATCTCGTTAATCCAACCTTCCATCTGGAAGATATGTTCTCTCCTACAACTTAGTAGTAATATATTGCGACCTTCTCCAATTAATCGTGGAAGGAACGATAGCAGGAATCGGGTACGACGCTCACATTCTGCAATATTAGATTTCATTATTACGACGTTAGGTTTCTTCTTAAAATTCAATTCTTCCTTGCAATATTTGGGGTCATTATGACGATATATGTATATCTCTACTGTAGAATCAGGTATATGGTCTAGTGCCATGTCTTCTGCCGTTTTAATTATCTCGGCATCTTTATAAACTATTTCACCTAGATAATATTTAAAAACCCGCTGCAGATTATCAGCACGATTAGGAGTCGCACTGAGTCCCAGAGTGTAGCGAATGGGATACTTGGCTAGGGAACGACAGAATTGCCGTGCTGCTAGATGATGGCATTCATCTGCAATTACTAACCCAAACCCTTGGAATATATCAGCTGGATAATCTCGGTCTTTTCGTGGGTCGCTAAGAGATTGTATCATGGCTAGAACTATATCTTTCCTAGCGATATCTAGCAATTTACCTTGAATAGTTCCAACTTTAGCAGCTGGTAAGTATTCCCGGATTCTTTCAATCCATTGATTCATTAGAAATTCCTTATGTACTAGGATAAGTGTCTTTACACCTAGTAGTTCTGCTATTTTAAGAGCCATAACGGTTTTTCCACGACCACATCCTACTGATATAATACCACCACCACGTTCTCTAGCAGCGTGGATATATTTTGAAATAATTTCGTCTTGATATGGTCGCATTTTTCGCTCTGCAGAGAAGGCAATGCCTATCGGCTCCGGCTCTGCTAGTTTACTACGGTCTGGAATGCCGTATTTAGCGAATCCATAATGGAATGGTACATAGATTTTTTCCCCGTTCTCTTTAAAGAGAACATAGGGCTCTAGGTCTTCATCACTACCATATCCTGGCACCTTGAATGGAGTGATACTTAGTTCTTGTTTTATGGATTCCAATTCTACTGTAGAAATTTTGGATTTATAAATAGCATATCCTTGTGATGATAGTGAAGTCTTTATTTCTTCTTCAGACATACTAGTATTTATTCTATTTTTATCTAGTTTTATCTATTTTTAATCGATTTTATTTATTTTAAATTTGAAATCTATTCTAGATTTAAATAATCAATTTTTAAGTTTTAGTAATTGTTTTCTAGCATCATAAAAAATATAATTATATTATAATAAAAGCGGTTTACTGGATTACTAAATAGCTAGATGGATATTAATCAAAGTTTGAAAACTGTTGAAAAGGTGAATAATAAGTTCTTACAATTTTTTGATAATCCATTTGTAAAGTATGGATTCCTTATTTTCGCTGTATTACGCATAATTTTCATTAGTGATATGGAAGATTATTACCTTAATCTTTTCAATTATCCCATAGTCAAGATAATCTATGCTCTCCTAATTGCTTATTCTGCCTGCTTTGATCCTGTTTATGCAGTTGCTCTTACTACTCTTATAATTATTACAATTCAAGAACTCTATGCTCGTAACGCCAAAAGAGGATTAGTTAAAGCAACTGCACCTAGTGTTGCTGGTAAACCGTTTTTAGCATCAACCCTTTTAGATTCTAGCAATGCTAAGTCGCTACAACTCCCTGCAGATGCTAAGGTGCTAACCAAACAGACAGTTGTAATGGATGGCACCCCTGATAAGGCAATCTTAATCAACGATGAGCTAGTATATAATGAAATCAATAAACATGCTTTACAACGTACTCCAGATCCAAAGGATACTATGATTGCAGAGTTTGATTTCTATGAAGACCCCGCATATCGTACCATCACTGCAAATCTAGAAGAAAAGAATTATCTAGGTCACAACAAATTTTTTGTAACTGATGAAAATATGAATCAAATTCAAACAAATCAAGAACCTGGCGTCAATCAAAATGCATCAGTCCAAGCATTTCCGCGTGTTCTAAATATTCAAGGTTTGCCAAATGGGTTTGATAAAGGTGTTGGAGGTGCAAATCCTCAACTAGCAGCAGTTGGTTCTGATTAGAATTTATAACTAAAGACTCTAGAATAAGACAATCTAGAACTATGTAATTTAAAATAATTCGTTAAAAATAATAAATAAAAAACAAATAAAATTGTAAATATTTGTTGCCTCTAGGATTATTTAAATAATTGATTAATTAAAAATGTCTCAACCTACTCAACCTCAAGGACAACAACAGCAAGCCACTGCATCTCAACAACTGGTTCTACCCTCTGATAAGACTCTTCAACAGGCTACTAAGCTCTCTCTGAAAACGAAGAAGCCTATTTGCTTTTATTTCTATATTGATTCTCTCAAGGGGAAAATCAGTATTGTAAATGATGGTGAGGACCGAATTATCTTCAAGAGTGAAGACGAACACACTTCCCCTATTATCAACACCTACAAATCCGATTCTAGTTATATCATAGTTACTGAAAATACTATCTACATTCTAAGTGCAGAAACCCCAGTTCGCTAAGCTTATTATCACTAACTACCCCACATTATCCATTCCACATCACCTATTTCACATTATCTATTTCAAATTATTTATTTCACATTACCTATTTTCTTATTTTTAGTCTTTATTGTGCTATTTTAATCATTGGAAAAAATGAACTAGTAATTTTGCCAAGTTGTGATAATTTGGCTTGTGGATTATAAAGTTGGTCGTTATTCATTGGTGATACATAGATATTATTCCCTAGCAGATTTGCATCCTTCATAAAATCATTTATATTATCCTTATTACCAAGATTACCATTAACACCTGCAACCCCAACGTCTGTTCGAATACCATTTTGCGCTGCAGCGCCTAAATCATTCCATAAACCACTAGGCGCACTACCATTGGTATTATTATTTTTATTCAACGGATTAGTATTTGAACTAGTGGTTGTAGTATTCAGTGTTGTGCCAGGTGTGGTATCAGGAGTAGTGTTTGAAATAGTGTTTGAAGAAGTGGTTGTGGTATTATTAGTATTAGAACCATTTGGCATTGTGCTAGATGTTGTATTTGGTATGGTTGTGCTATTAGAACCACTTGCCATTCTTGTTGTTGTAGTTGCATTTGCAGTATTGGCATTGGTTGATTGTGGGCTTGTGGATGTAGTTATTTGATTGGTGTTATTGGGAGTTGTGTTTGGTGTAGTAGATGTTGTTGAATTGCTAGAATTAGATAGAAGTGGTATAACAAGATTATTTTGTCCGCTAGTTCTGTAGTTGATAATTAAACTATTATTAAATATATTTATTGCAGTAAGATTATTGAATGGTAAACTAGCAACACGCTGATTACCTAGATTCATATTTTTCCAGCTAGGTGTGCTAAGTGGTAAACCATTATTTAAAGAACACCACCAAAGATTCATATTACCAGAATTATCAGGCTTTTCCAAACCAAATATTACATCATTATTTATTGCAAATCCATTAGAATAAAAATTTGGTTTAATTATTGCGGCAACAGTAGTGCTTGGTGTGCCAGGCGTGCTAGATATGTTTTGATTAACTGATAATATTGCTAGAGATAAAGTAAGAACTCCATCAGCGATATTTAGGGGAGAATATAATAGAGTTGCATTATTATTATAATCATTATAATACATGAATACAGAATAATCATTCATACATAAATAATTAATGTTTTTAAAGTTAAAATTTGGTATATTTGGAAGCATTATGTCTATTCCAGACCAAGATGAATTACTATTTGGTGCGCTAGTAGTATTGTCTAGCAAAACATAATACAATTTGTTAGAACAGCTTAAACCTAGCAAGACGCGGTCATTAGCACAAATAAAATTCATTTTATCATAACTAAGAGATGGGCGATTATCGCTAGATGATGTTGTGCTAGGAACATTTAATGTTGGTAATGCTAGACAATTAAGACTATCTCCAGAAACAGAGGTATAATAAAGACAATTTAATCGTTTTAGCAAATTATAAGGTTCATTATAAATAAATAATGTGTGTGAATTGAATGCCATTAATACACTAGAGTCTTTACTACAAGATATATTATTAATCATTTCCGGTAATGTGGTTGTAGGATTTAATTTGGAGCCTTTATCAAATTGTAAACAAGACCATTTATTTTCAGAGATGTCATAGGCACAAATAGCTAAATTATTTCCATTTGCAGAATCATTACAAGATGCAAAAATTTTGGTTCCTGCAATATTGGAAATCAAATTAATAATTTGATGATTACTATCTAGATTATAAACTGGATTTTGTGCTTTGATAATAACATCATCTTTTAGATTATTTGATAATGGTTCACCTTGATTCATGGGAACATAATTATCAAGTGTTTTGAATGCTTCTGTTTTTTTACTATAAACTAGATATCCTATTATCCCTAGAACTACTATAACAACTAATATAATTATTACTATGAGTAATATTTTCTTATTAGAATTTGATATCATTTGCATGTGCTTCTAGATTACTATAATCCAATTAGAAAATAAAACCAAAGAAAATCTAATTAAACCCTAATTAAAACAAAAACAAAATCATTAACAAAATTAAATACAGAATTTATTTGAATATTTCAAATAATTTGTCTTTAAAGAATCCGAATTTTTCTAATGCTTCATCAGTAGTGCCGGAAACATTTTTAAATTTAGCTTTCTGAAAAGATTCTAAGTAAGTAAAAAAGTTATTCTTAATGCTATTAACTGTATATCTGCTTGGATCCATATCTTCTGCTTCAGATACTAAATCATCAAAAGATACCTTACTTCCTTTTCCTAGTTTATTAGGTTTCTTATCAGTTTTTAATATACCGTTGTTTCT
>Ga0208379_1000563_pt1 | contig 16126 bp, 17 predicted proteins | sample CryBogCBE02Aug07_FD_184559 | JGI IMG/M metagenome (GOLD analysis project Ga0208379, IMG submission 184559) | Freshwater microbial communities from Crystal Bog, Wisconsin, USA - CBE02Aug07 (SPAdes) | ecosystem: Environmental > Aquatic > Freshwater > Lake | place: Crystal Bog, Wisconsin, USA... | reverse complement strand
CTTTTGCTTGATGCAGTCAATATTATTGGGCGTGGCGATAAATTCAGCATGGCAGAAGATTTAGGCAATAGCGATATTGCAGGCTCAAGAGGGGCTATTTTTGGGGCTTTTGTACGTTCCCAAGCCGATGTTTTGGTCTTTATTGACGATGACGTATTTTGGACACCAGGCGCATTAATTAAGTTAATAGATCAGCCTGTTGATGTTGTAGGTGGTATTTACCCTAAAAAGCGTGATCCATTAGAGTGGCCTTTCAAAATTGGCATTAAAGACGAATATCAAGTTGATCCAACTACAGGATTAATGGAAGTTATGGGGCTACCTGGCGGGTTTATGAAAATCAGTCGTAATTGCGCTGAAAAGATGACTGAGGCATATCCACGTCAAACATTGCGTAGCACAAGCGAATATACCCAGTTTTGGCCTGTATTTGACCCTTATGAAATGCCTGATGGCAATCGTTTAAGCGAAGATTTTAGCTTCTGCCAACGATGGTTAGATATAGGCGGTCAGGTCTGGGCAGACTTTGAATTAGAGATGGGTCATATCGGTTACAAGTCTTTTGTAGGAACTGTAGGAAAACACTTGAGAGAAGCTGAAAACAATGTAAAATAGTTGTAGATTTACAACACACCCCCTTTGCAAAGGAAAAATTATGTCTAGCACTACTGTAACCCGTGGTAATTCCCACGAAACTTTTTATATCGCTCCATCTATTACGCCTACTTCTGTAGCCCCAAACATTACTGCAACGCAAACCTTTAGCTTGCCTGGTCTGCAAGTAACTGACTATATCCAAACTGGTGGCTATATTGCTAACCAAACTGCTGGTATTTTCATTGCAGAAATGGACTGCTTAACCGCTAACGTATTGACAGTTCAATTTGGTAATTGCTCTACAGCTACTGCTACTCCTGCTTCTGGCGTATATGAGCTACAAATTACCCGTTTAGAAGGCCCAGCACCTACTACTGCTGTTTAAGGATAAATTATGGCTAACGTATCAGCTTATCGTTTTGTAGGCCCTACAACTGCTATTACTGTTAGTGGAACTTCTTCTACTTCTGTAACGATCACTCCTAACGGAAACGATCAGCCTAACTTTTGTGGCTTTTTGAATACTGGTGCAAACCCTGTAGCTATCACGATTGCCCCTGCGATTGCAGGAACAACGACTACAGCACCCGCAGCAGTATTGCCAACAGGCGGAAATACCAGTCAGAGCTTTGTTTTGGGCGTAGCAATGTCCCAACCTACTGTGATTGCTGTTCCCCCAAGTTTCGCTGTTACAGCTATTGGAACAAGTGGCACACTATATGTGATGCCAATGGTAGATCAGAACTAAGGAAAAATTATGGCAAACCCAGGCGTTGCAAGTAGTTCAGTTATCAATTTATTACCAGTTCAAGCTGAATATGATGCCAATGGCAACTGCTTGGGTCTTTTTGGTCAAAGCGGTAATCCTTTGTATTCCCCATATAACGCAAGTAGCTTGTCTATTGGCAATAATTTAGTAGCTTCTACTACCCTTCCTACTATTTCTAGTGGTTTTGGTACAGGGCCAACTGTTACTGCATCTAGCACTTTTGCGTTCAAAATTGTAGTTGGTACAGGTGGCGCAGCAAACGGAACAATTAGCTTGCCTACTGCTCCTAATGGTTGGTTGGCTTTTGCTGCTGATGTAACTAGCGGTAGTAGCTTATTTTTGCAACTGACAGGAAGCACAGCTACTTCAGTAACATTTACTAGCTATTCTGTAACAACTGGTGCTGCTGCTAATATGTCTGCTGGAGATGTAGTTCTAGTTAACTGTATCGCCTACTAAGGGTAGATTATGGCTACAGGGCCAGCTTTAACGCAGGATCAAAACCTCCTGCCTGTTCAGGCGTATTTTGACCTACAAGGTAATTTTCAAACTTTTATAGGTCAAGGTAAGCCTTTTTACGCTTCAATAAACCCTGTTCAATCAGGGTTAACCATTACCAATAGCACGATTGATAGTTCAGTTATTGGTGGAACTACCCCTGCTGCTGGCACTTTTACTAGCATTACAACCACTACAGGCACGATTTCTACTAGCCCTAGTGGAAACACCGATATTACTAATAAACTGTATGTAGATACAGTCGCTCAAGGTCTTGGCCCAAAGCAAGCCTGTCAATGTGGTACATTAGCCAATATAACGCTCTCAGGGCTTCAAACGATTGATGGGTACACTACCCTAGCTGGTGATCGTGTTCTCGTTAAGAATCAGACTACACAGGCTAATAACGGCATTTATATTGCATCCGCAGGCGCATGGAGTCGATCTGCCGATATGGATGTATGGTCAGAGGTTTCAGGTGCTTATACAGTCGTTTTAAATGGTTCTCAAGCTGAAACAGGTTGGGTATGTACCTCGCCCACAACAGGCACTATTGGCGTTACTGCAATTACTTGGGTGCAGTTTTCTACTGTAAACACTTATTATGCTGGCACAGGGTTAACCCTCAGTAGCAATACATTTAGCATTACCAACATAGGCACAGCAGGAACTTACGGATCTGCAAGTGCAGTACCTGTATTAACGACAAACGCTCAGGGACAAGTTACTAATGTTACCAATACACCGATTTCTATTGCTAATACCCAAGTTACGGGTCTTGGCACAATGTCAACGCAAAATGCAAATAGCGTAGCAATTACAGGAGGGTCAATCAATGGCACTACTATTGGCGGTTCTACTGCTTCCGCAATTACTGGTACTACTATTACTGCTACTTCTTCTTTTAGTGGATCAGGTAGCGGGCTTACAGGACTCGCAACAGGGCTAAGTATTGGTGGAAATGCTGCGACTGCAACATCAGCAACCAGCGCAGGCTCTGTAACGAACAGCATTACATTTAATAGCTCTGGTTCAGGCGGTGCTTCACCTGTAAGTTATAACGGCTCTACAGCCCCTACAATCTCGTATAACACGATTGGCGCACCATCGACTTCAGGTACAGGCGCAAGTGGGACTTGGGGCATCAGTATTACAGGCAACGCTGCAACAGTTACTAATGGTGTTTATACAACAGGTAGCTACTCAAATCCTACTTGGATTACCTCAATTTTAGGTTCTATAGTAAGTGGCGCAGTTGCAAGTGCAACATCAGCGACAAATCTGTCAGGCGGAACAGCAGGAGCTTTAGCTTATCAATCAGGTGTTGGAGCAACTACATTCCTGACACTTGGCACAACAAACTATGTTTTGACTGCTGGAGCATCTGCACCGCAATATGTTGCTCAATCAACCCTTTCTGTAGGATCGGCTGCAACCGCTACTTCTGCTACAACTGCTACAAATTTAGCGGGTGGTATTGCTAGTCAGATTCCTTATCAAACTGCTGCTGGAACTACTGCTTTTATTGCTAATGGCACATCAGGTCAAGTTTTAACTTCTGCTGGAACAGGAGTTCCTACATGGTCAACCCCAACTGCTTATGCAACTGTAACCGATGACACCACTACAAATAACATTCGTTATCCTTTGTTTGCAAACCAAACAAGCGGAAATTTGGCAACGGAATATACAAGCTCTACTAAACTGCAATATAACCCTTCTACTGGGGTATTTACTTCTACCAGCTTTAGTGGTGCAGGAACAGGCTTAACAGGTACAGCTTCTAGTCTTTCGATTGGCGGTAACGCAGCGACAGCAACAAGCGCAACATCAGCGACAACTTCAACAAATTTAGCTGGTGGCCTAGCCGGATACTTGCCTTATCAATCTGCCGTAAATACCACAACTTTCCTCGCCCCTGGCACAAACGGATATATCCTGACTTTATCAAGCGGATTACCAACATGGGCTGCTGCTCCTGCAACTGGGGTTACGATTACAGACGATACAAGCTCTGTTACTGCGTATTATCCCCTATTTGCAAGGGTTACAAGCGGTACAGTAACGACTGAATACACAAGCTCTACTAAGCTAAATTACACCCCTAGCACAGGTTTATTGTCTGCTACATCATTTAGCGGTGCAGGCACAGGATTGACAGGAACTGCTTCAGGCCTATCTATTGGTGGCAACGCAGCAACAGCGACTTCTGCTACTACAGCTACTAATATTGCTGGTGGTACAAACTTACAGATTCCTTATCAAACAGGTGCTGGTGCAACATCATTTATTACAGCACCGACCATTGCAAGCACATATCTGCAATATAACGGCACAGGCTTTACGTGGGCTTCAGCAGCAGGATTGGGAACAGTTACTTCTGTAGCTCAATCATTTACAGGGGGTTTAATTTCTGTATCTGGTTCTCCAATTACAACTGCTGGTACATTGGCATTAACTGTAGCTGGCACATCAGGTGGTATTCCTTATTTTTCAAGTTCATCTGCTTGGGCTTCTTCTGCTGTTTTAGCTAGTAATGCTCTAATGGTCGGTGGAGGAGCTGGAGTAGCACCAAGCACAATTACTACAGGTACAGGTGTTGTAACGGCCTTAGGCGTAAATACAGGATCAACAGGTGCTTTTGTAGTCAATGGTGGAGCTTTAGGAACACCTTCAAGTGGAACTGTAACTAACCTTACAGGTACAGCATCAATCAATATTAATGGTACTGTAGGTGCTACAACTGCTAATACAGGCGCATTTACCTCTATTTCAGCAACTGGCGTAATTACTTCAACAGTAGCCACAGGAACAGCCCCATTTACTGTAACTAGTACGACTGCGGTAGCCAATCTTTCTATTGGTGGTAATGCTGCAACCGCTTCTTCTGCAACCAATGTAGCTGGTGGAACAGTAGGCGCAATTCATTACCAATCTGCTGCTGGAGTAACAGCATTTTTGACTGGTAATACTACTACAACTCCACAATTTGTAACTTCTACAGGTACTGGTACTGTTGCACAAGCACCAACCCTTACAAGTTCAACTGGTAGCGGTAATGTTGTTTTAGCAACAAGCCCAACATTAGTAACTCCAGCTTTGGGGACACCATCTAGTGCAACACTAACTAATGCAACAGGATTGCCATTATCAACTGGTGTAACAGGAACATTACCAGTAGGAAATGGTGGAACAGGCATTACAACTACACCTACTAATGGTCAAATTCCAATAGGAAATGGCACAAACTATACTGCTGCTACATTAACGGCTGGAACAGGAATTACTGTTACTAATGCTTCAGGATCAGTTACTATTGCAAATAGTGCGCCAGCAGTAACAGCAGGAGAGGCAAAGGCTTGGGTAACATTTAGTGTAAGTGGAAGCACTTGCACAAGACAGGCTTATTTAAATGTAAGTTCAATTACTTATAATGCTGCTGGAGATTACACAGTTAATTTAACAAATGCTTTGACTGACGCAAATTGGACATTGGTTTGTCAAAACAGCCAATCTTCAGGAAACGCTCCAGCAAATGTAAGTTTAAATACAAGCAGAACAAGCACTTCATCTGTAGTTCAAATAGCATATTCTCAAGGATCAACAAGATTTGATCCAGGTGGCAATATTTCTTTGGCAATATTTAGATAAAAATATGACACAAGTAATTATTTATACAAATTCAAATGGTGGTGTTTCTGTTTGCACACCCACAGGAGAAATACCAATTAATGAGGTGTTGGATAAAGATTGTCCTCAAGGTGCAATTATTGTTGATGACTCTACGCTTCCCCAAGGAGCAGATGCACAATTTTTTAATGCTTGGGCATTATCAGGATCAACTGTTTCAGTAAATTTTTCAAAAGCACAAGCTGATTATTTGACACAATATAATAATGTTGCGCTTCAAATTGCTCAAAAACGCCAATTAAATACATTAGCTGGTATTCCAAATACCCCTGACGATATTACTTTTGTTGCTAATTTAAATGCTGGTCGAGCTTCTATTGCTTCTGCAACATCTACTGCACAATTAATTGCAGTTCAAATGCCTACATCGGAGTAAATATGGATTATCAATGGAAAATTTTAGAAGTATTTGCACAAGACGAAGTTATTACAGGTGCTAAATACCATCTTACAGGTACAGATGATGAGCTATCTGTAGAAACTGAAGGTAATTGGTATTTTGATTGTCCTACTGCAAAAGTGCCATTTTTAGAAGTTACTGAAGAAATGATTGCAGGGTGGATTGAAGCTGATGCTGTCAAAGATGGCGAAAATCACATCAAAAAAGGTGTCGAAAATCAGATAAAAGCGTTAAAATCACATAAACCAACACCAGCACCTTGGTTGCCCCAAGTCTTTAAACCTGAGATTTAATCCATGACCACACTTAGCCAAGAACAATTAAAAGAATGGTTTAACTATCATTCAGATGGTTATTTGGTATGGGCTGTAAGTCGGGGAAAAGCAAAATCTGGGAAAAAAGCTGGAATGATCCACAAAAATGGTTATTTAAGAACAGGTATTAATGGCAAAGTTTATTCAAATCATAGATTAATTTATATTTGGCATTACGGCAAAACTTCTAAATTTATCGATCATATTGATGGAAACCCTTTAAACAATAAAATTGATAATTTAAGAGAAGCAAATGCTATTGAAAATCAACAAAATGCCAAATTAAGCGTTAAAAATACATCTGGCTATAAAAATGTAACTCTTTGTCCTCAAACTAAAAAATGGGCTGTAAAGTTACGTGTTGATGGAAAAATTAAAACTGTTGGTCGATATAATGATATTGAGTTGGCTAATTTAGTAGCAATCGAAGCCCGTGATAAATATCATGGCAAATATGCAAGGAATATGTAATGACGACCCCCTATGATATTGTTAGCCGTGCATTAAAAGACATCGGAGCGTTAGAGGCGGGCGAAACCCCTACTGCTGATGCAGCGCAAGATGCGTTTGATATGCTTAATGACCTTGTAGATCAATGGTCAAACGAAGAAATGATGGTCTATTACAAGAATGAGATCGTATTTCCTATTACTCCAGGTGTTACACAATATACGATTGGCCCAACTGGAAACATCAATGCCAGCATTACAGGCTCAATTACAGGCAATATTCTGACAGTAACGGCTATTAACTCTGGGGCTATTAACGTAGGTCAGACATTAGGTGGCACAGGCATTATCTCTGGCACAACCATTGAAAAGATGCTTACAGGCGCAGGTAATAACGTAAACGAAGCTGGAACTTATCAGCTTAATACCTACTATTCCACGCCCGTAACCTCAGAAACGATAACTTTATACTATCAACGCCCATTATCTATAGATTCTGCCTTTGTTCGGATTAATACCAATTCTAATGGCGTTCCTATTGTTAATGGTGGTTTGGACTACCCAATCGCTGTTTTAGCAGTAGAAGAATATCAAATGATCGGTTTAAAGACTTTAAATGGCCCGTGGCCTAAAGCTCTTTACTATCAGCCTAGCGAAACATTGGGCAATCTGTATGTATGGCCAAACCCTTCACAGGGCGAAATGCACATCTTTACAGATAATTTATTCCAACGCTACACCAGCTTAACTGATGGAATTGTATTGCCACAAGGCTACACAATGGCTCTTAGATGGTGTTTAGCCGAGCGTTTGATGCCTATGTATGGCAAAGCCAATCCAACGCAAATACAGATGATTAACGCTTACGCTGCTCAAGCTAAAGCTACTGTAAAACGGATTAATATGAAGCCTGTTCAATCTGCTCGTTTTGCTGATGCAATGTTGGCAAGCCGTCAAAAGGATGCAGGCTGGATTCTTAGCGGTGGATTCTTCAGATAATGGCTGATTTTGGGTTTGTAGGAGCAGCCTACACAGCACCTTCTATATATCAGGATGCCCAAGAATGTATTAATTGGAGGCCTGAAGTTGATCCTACTAAGGGTCAAGGCGCAAGAGGTGTAGTCGCTTTATATCCCACACCAGGACTAACTAACGTAGTTACCCTGCAAAACTCCCAAGCTGTTCGTGGTATGAGAACTGTAAGTGGTGGGCAATATATGGTTGCCGTTTGTGGCCCTTATGTCTATGTTATGGATTCAACATATACAGCCACAATCGTAGGTCAGCTAAATAGCTCAAGCGGTCAAGTAGGAATTACAGACAATGGTCTAAATGTCTATATTACTGACGGCTCTTATCGCTACACTTGGCGCATTTCCACGCCCGCATCTGCTGTGTTTCAAGGCACAATCTCAGGCACTACTTTAACTGTAACTCGTGTAATTTCAGGCACAATCGCTTCGGGTCAATCTTTATTTGGCGTTGGAATTACCAGCGAAACAGTTATTGTTAGCGGTTCTGGAACAACTTGGACTATAAATATAAGCCAAACAGTTTCTACGGCCATTCAAATGAACTCTGCCTCAGTCGCTGGCGTTATTACAGCCAGCACATCTGGCACAACATTGACAGTAACTGGCGTATCTTCAGGCACTATTTATCCAGGTCAAACATTACAAGGAACTAGCGTTACTGCTAATACCATCATCACGGCTTTAGGAAGCGGAACAGTATTAAGTGCTTCTATTGCTGCGGGCGGTACAGGATATGCTGTTAACGATACTGTCACAGTCTTAGGCGGTGTTTATGGCAACAGTCCAGCGACATTTACTGTTAGTTCGGTAACTTCGGGCGTAGTTACAGGATTGACATTAAATTACCCTGGTCAATATACATCTACTCCTACAAACAACGTATCTACATCAACAAGTGGATCGGGCACAGGGTTAACCCTAACATTGACTTTTGGTACAGGCACAGGCGGTACAGGTAGCTATGTAATTAGCACCAGCCAAAGCGTTAGCTCTGAAACTATGTATTTGCTGAACTTTAGCGTATTGCCTAGTTCAGATGGTGCTTTTACAGGAGGGGATGTAGTTGATATTGTAGATAATTACTTTGTTTATAATCGCCCTAATACCCAGCAATGGGCAGCTTCTAATTTACTTAGCCCAATTACTTATGGTTTAAGCTACGCATCTAAATTTACAGGGCCTGATAATCTTGTTTCAATTATTTGCGATCACGGGCAAGTCTATTTATTAGGCGAAACCACCTCAGAAGTCTGGTCAGATGTAGGAACATTCCCTTTTGCTTTTCAAAGGATTCCTGGTTCATCAAGCCAACATGGTATTGCTGCTAAATTTTCAGTAGCTCGTTTAGGCAATACTTTTGCTTATTTAGCTAAAAACAATCGTGGTCAGTCCGAAGTTGTAATGATGAACGGCTATTTTCCACAAAGAATTTCTACTCACGCTGTAGAAAATACACTTGTAAATCAAAAAGTTAGTGATGCTATTGCTTATACATATCAGCTAGAAGGTCACGAATGTTATGTCATTACCTTCCCAAGCCTTGATTTAACTTGGGTTTATGACATTGCTACACAACTTTGGCATAAATGGTTATGGGTAGATAATCAAAATAATTATCATCGCCATCGCTCTAACTGCTCTGCTGTATTTCAAGGTCTTGTATTGGTAGGCGATTACCAAAATGGTCAAATTTACCAATTAGACCCTACAAATTTTACAGATGACGGAGAGCGTATTCGTAGAGTTCGTAGATGCCCACACCTTGTTACAGACTTACAACGTCAATATTTTGACGAGTTTCAGATTCAATTCCAGCCTGGCGTTGGTTTAGAGGGCATAACAAATCCCCCTTTAAATCAAGAAACAGTCGGTGCAAATCCACAAGCTATGCTTAGATGGTCAAACGATGGTGGCTCAACTTGGTCTAATGAATATTGGTCAAATATTGGCTTAGTCGGTAAATACAAAAATCGTATTATTTGGCGCAGATTAGGAATGGCAAGGGATCGCATATTTGAGGTTGTGGTGACTGACCCAGTATTTGCTTGCATTATTTCAGCCAATCTCAAAGCCAGCGAAGGGGATAATTAATGGCACAAGGTCTATGGGGTTCGTCACAAGGAAATCCTTATCCAGTCACACCTTTATTGGATGACCAAACAAAAATGCCCACACGGGCGTGGCAACAATGGTTTTTAAACTTATTAAACTTTTCTAGTTCGCCTACAGCAACAACGGGGACAGCTACATTACCTGTTAAACCAGCGGGGTTTATGAATGTAACTGTTGGGGGAAAACCATTTAAAGTGCCTTATTACAATCCATGATTGAATACAAAGATGACAGTTGGCTTGAAAATTTAGACGAATTAAAGGAAATAATTAAAGATCATTACGAGGAATTATCGGTAACAAAGGCTTATCCTCTTGATCCTGATTGGGATGCTTATAAACAGATATTAGATGTAGGTAGATTAAAGTTTGTAACCTGTAAAGAAAATGGCAAATTAATAGGCTATATCATTTATTTTGTGATGCCTCATCTTCATTACAAGACTTGTTTGACGGCTTTTGAGGATATTTACTTTTTAAAGAAAGAATATCGCAAAGGGCGAGTAGGAATTAGGTTGTTCCAATTTGCAGAAAAACTGCTAAAGGAGCAAGGAATTAACAGAATTATCTATAACACTAAGGTTCATTCAGACAATACTAGTCTTTTTGAGTATTTGGGCTATAGTTTTATGGATAAAGTCTTTACGAAACTGTTGTAAAAATGCGACAATTAGCATATTAGATTGGAGAAATTATGGGCGGTAGTGCAGCTATGATAGCAGCCCCAATAGTGGGCAATGTGGTAGGTGGCCTCATTGGAGGTGGCGGAGCATCATCTGCTGGTCAAACAGCGGCTCAAGGAGCTTATCAAGGTCAGCAGACCCTACAGCAAAATCTTGAGGCAATGAAGCCTTATTACACCCCTTATACCGATTTGGGGACACAAGGTACAACTGCAATTTCTAATTTAATTAATTCAGGTTATTTAACAAATCAGTTTACTAATCAAGATTTAAATGCTCAATTAGCCCCTAATTATGCTTTTCAGCTACAACAAGGCCAACAGGCTCAAAATGCCGCTTCTAATGCGACAGGTGGTTTAGTTGGTGGTAATGCACAACAAGCATTACAAAACTACACTCAAAACTATGCTGGAAATGCTTATCAGCAAGCATTTAATAATTACCAAAATCAACGTCAAAACATTTATGGCAATTTATCAAATATAGCTCAAATTGGTCAAAATGCGGTATCAGGTCTTGGTAATCTTTCTACAGGAACTGCTCAAGGTATTGCAAGTCTAGGCGTAGGCGCAGCAAACGCTCAAGCTGCTGGTCAAGTTGGCGCAGCTAATGCTTATTCTGGTGCGATTCAAAATGCGGGAAATATGGCTTATTTAGGGTCATTACTAAATCAAGGTGGCGGTGGCGGTGCATTTAACACAGCCAATATTATGAATGGCACACAAGGTTTAGGTGGTTTTAGTGGCATGGGAGATTTTAGTTCTGCTATCCCTCAAGGTGGTCAATACCTTGCCGACTTTATGATGGCTTAAGGATAAATCATGGCTGAATATAATGTTTCAGAAGTAGCTGGCAAGATTAATCCACCTCAAGTAACTAGCATAGGCGATATGCTTAATATTGCTCGTGGAGCGCAGGCTTATCAACAAGCACAACAAATTAATCCTATTGCGGTGCAACAAGCACAAACGCAATTACAAGCATCTCAATCTGCTTTAGCCGAAAAACAAGAAAATTTATCAGATCAAGCATTTACAGCGTTAAGTCTTGATAAAGATATTCTTGATGGCAAAAATCCAGAAAAAATTATTAAAAAGATAGCACAGCAACGTGATTTAGCAATTAGAAAAGGTGCAAACACAGCTCAAGCTGAAAAAATTGCTTCACAATTAATTACTGTTGCTCATCAAAATCCAACTTCTATTATTGATGAAATTGGAAATTTAAGACGTTCAATGATGACTGCTCCAGAAGTTCAGGCTGGATTAGCTGGACAACAAATAGTTGGTGGTACAGATATTTCTGGTAATCCAACTCAATATGTAAGAGATCAAAATACTGGTGCTATTGTTCAAGTTCCATTGCCTGCTGCTGGTGGTCAACAGATGCGTATTGCACCAGGAGAAACTGGTGAAACTTTGCAAGGTTTTCAAGCTGATCGTGAGTTGGCAAAGCAATCTGCCAAAGCAGCACAGCCTGCGTTAACAAATATTCAGACTGTTCGTAAATTTTTACCATTGGCACAAACAGGTAAATATTCAGAAGCGATTGCTGGTATGCAATCTGTTCTTGGTAATCTTGCTGGTGATACCGCAGAAGAAAAAGCAGCCTCGGCAAGAGATATTATCCAAAAGAATATTGCCGATTTAGCTGCTCAAAAGAACGTAGCATTAGGTGGTAAGTTTGCTGCTGATCTTAACGCTGCCCAAGAATCTATTGCGTCTGCTGGTAAAAACCCAACAGCTATTTTGAAATCTATGCAACAGTTAGAGCCTTTGGTTCAACATTCATTAAATTATCAACAAGGTCTTGAAAAAGTAATTACAAAATATGGTATTCAAAAGAAACGCCAATTTGATAATGAAATGATTGATGCTTTTGATCCACAAGCAATGATGGTTTATAACGCATACAAATCTGGTGATACTACTGAATTTGACAACCTTACCAAAGGAATGTCAGAAACTAAAAAGCGTGAAATTGCAAACAAAATGCAACGCTATAATTCATTAACTAATGGAGTTCTTTAATGGATGATTTTGCAGCCGCACTTGGAATTAAGTCGGAAGCTAAAACCCCGTTTGATATTGCTTTAGAAAAAGAAGGCATCATAGGAACGCCCAAAGAACATTTTATTCGTTCTTTATATGAACAAGAATCTAGCTCAGGAAAAAATACCAAAACATCTAATTCTGGAGCTGTAGGCGGTATGCAAATTATTCCAGCAACATTTAAAGCGGTTGCAGATAAAGAATGGGATATATTAGATCCAGAGCATAATTCAAGAGCTGGTATCCGTTATGCTTCACAGCTTTATGATATGTCTAAAGGCGATGTAAAAGCTGCTGCTGCTGGATATTATGGTGGGCCAAATGGTTTAATCAAAGCTCAACAAGGGATAGCTGTTCGTGATCCACGCAATCCTAATGCGCCTACTACCTTGCAATATGGTGAACAAGTTGCTGATAGAGCAAATTCCATGCAAGAAAGTTCTGATTTTGAAAATGCTTTATTTGCTCAAAAGAAACCACAAGAAGAAAAATTATCTAAAAAAGCAGAAGCGGACAAATTAAGTTCTTTTGCTGCTGGTTTTGGTGGCGCAATATCTAAAACAGCAGGTGCTATTGAGCAGTTGGCTGGTAAGGGCATTGGTTTAGTTGCCCCCGAAACTGGCAAAAAAATAGAAGAACACGCTTTAGAACAAATTAAAAAGACTCAAGAAATTACTGAACCATTTATTCAAGCCAATCCAAAAACTGCTTTGGCTGGTGAGGCTGCTGGTTTAATTTTAAATCCTGTAAACAAAGTTATACCTGGGGGTGCAACAACAAGTATGGCGGGAACTTTGGCACAAGGAGCAGCACAAGGCGCAGCGGTAAATTTATTGACCACGCCTGTTACTGATGAAAACAAATCATTTTTAACTGAAAAATTAAAACAAGCCTTTGTAGGTGGTACTGCCGGTGCGGTTGGTGCTGGAGTTATTAAAGGCGCAGGTGCGCTTGCCGAACCAGTTACTAACGCATTAGGCGATATTGGTCAGAAAGCTGTTAAAACTTTGCGTGAAGCTGGAGTTCCTGTTGATGTTGCTCAAGCTACAGGTTCTGCATTTTTAAATAGAACTAAAGCAGGTTTAATGGATAACCCATTTACTGCTGGCAAAGAAGAAGCATTTATTGCAACACAAAGGGCCGCATATAACAAAGCTATTGCAAAAACAATGGGCGAAGATGCAACTGCAATTACTCCAGAAGTTATAGCGGCAGCAAAACAAAGACTTGGTGAAAATTACGACAATATTGCATCTAGAAACAAAGTTATCTTAGATCAAGATTTACAAGGTCATTTAAATACAATTAAAGATAAAGCAGAACAAGTATTATCTAAAGAAGATTTCCCTACTATTGATAAAGCCATTAATAATATAGTAAATAAAGCTAAAGCCAATAATGGTCAATTAAATGGTGAACAATATCAAAGCATGAAAGAAGTTCTTGATGATATTTCTGCTGGTGGTGGCAAAGAAGGAAAATACGCCAAAGATTTAAAAGAAGCTCTTTTGTCTGCACTAAGCCGTAGTGCCGAAGCATCAGGCAATAAAGCTGATGTTGCTTTGCTAAAAGAAACTAATAGACAATATAGCAATATGAAAAAAATTGAAGATGTAGTATTAAAAAATCCTCAAGGCGATATTAGCCCATCTTTGTTAAGTAATTCATTAGCAACAAAAAGCAAACGCTATTCTATATATCAAGAAGATCCACAACTAGCTAATTTAGCAAGAGCGGGCAAATTAATATTAGAACAAAAACTGCCCAATAGCGGAACTATGGCACGTTTTTTAGCACAACGGCCATTAACAGCCCTAGTTGGATCTGCTTACGGAAAAACTGCACAAGCAATTATGACCAATCCATCCACCGCCAAATATTTAGAACAAGGTGTATCACCTGGTGCATTGCGTAATATATTAAATATTCCACAAACGGCTGGTAAGTTTGTACCAGAATATGCTGCTAAACCAGGGGTTGCTGGAGCAACTGCATTGCGTGAATTAATTAATCTTAGAAACAGGGAACAACAATAATGGCATCAGTTCTACTTTCATCAGTTGGCATAGGTCAACAATTCTTTGATAACAATGGAGTTCCCTTAGCTGGTGGACTTATTTATACTTATCAAGCTGGCTCATCCACCCCATTAGTTACTTATCAAGATAACGCTGGAACTGTTGCTAATGCTAATCCTATTGTTTTAGATAGCGCAGGGCGTGTTCCTAACGAAATTTGGTTGCTACAAGGGTATAGCTATAAGTTCATTATTCAGAGCGCATCAGGTTCAAGTTTAATTACTTTAGACAACTTATATGGTATTTTACAAACAGCTCCTACTGTTTCTAATACAGTTCCTAGTGGTTTAATTGCTATTTGGTCAGGTTCTACAGGATCTATTCCTAATGGATGGGTATTATGTAATGGCTCTAATGGCACTCCTGACTTGCGTAACTCATTTATATTGGGCGCAGGCAATACCTATGCTGTAGGTGCTACAGGTGGCTCTACTGATGCTATTGTTGTAAGCCATACCCATACAGCTAGTTCTGTTGTTACCGATCCTGGTCACGCTCACGTTGAACAATACAATGGTGGCACATCTGGTGCAGGTAATGGTATTTCAGATAGTTCTGTTTCTATTAGCCCAACAGCAAGCTCTGTAAGCACAGCAACAGCAACTACAGGCATTACTGTAGCAACAACTAACGCAAGTGCTGGTGTAAGTGGATCAGGCGCAAATATGCCTCCTTACTATGCTTTGGCTTATATTATGAAAACGTAAAGATGGATATGTCTGATATTGATCCAGTTAAAGTCGGTGTAATGTGGCAAAAGGTTGAATCGATGGAGCGTGAAATGACCGAAATGCGCCATGACATCAAAACCCTTCTTGCTATGGCAGAACGTTCTAAAGGTTCTTTATGGGCTTTAATGGGCGTAGCATCTGTAGTAGGTGGTTTTATTACTATTATTGTTGATGTATTTTTAAATAAAAAATGAACGAAATCTTTACCCATATTCTTACCGGCAAAGACAATCAGACCCATGATATTGCTCGTTGGGCGTGGATGCTTGGCTTTTTTGTAGTAGCAGGCGCAGCAATCTATTTAATCTACGCAGGGCATGAAATTAGTCTTACTGAGTTAGCTGGTGCTTTGGGCATCGTATCGGGTTCAGGAGCTGCTGCGGTAGCTGGTAAACACATGAGTGGTGCAGAGCCACAATGAGCTTTTTACTTAAATTACTAGGCGGTATTGGTGGACAAATCTACATTTATTTGGCTTTGGTTTTGGGCGGTTTTGGGGCTGGCTTTTATGTGGAGCATCTGCGCTTTGTTGACTTTAGAGATCAAGTCAAAATTGTTGCAGAAAAACAACAGGCAGAAACGGATGCCAAGATCAAGGAACAGGAAATAATTAATGAAAACATTAAGCAAACTTACGAAGCTCGCCTTACTAGCATCCATTCTTTCTATAGTGGGATGCTCGACACCCGTGGCAGTATCGTGTCCTCCGACCCCAACGCCA
>Ga0208379_1000560_pt1 | contig 16176 bp, 34 predicted proteins | sample CryBogCBE02Aug07_FD_184559 | JGI IMG/M metagenome (GOLD analysis project Ga0208379, IMG submission 184559) | Freshwater microbial communities from Crystal Bog, Wisconsin, USA - CBE02Aug07 (SPAdes) | ecosystem: Environmental > Aquatic > Freshwater > Lake | place: Crystal Bog, Wisconsin, USA... | reverse complement strand
CCGACTGACCGATGTAAGACCATTTGACTTTTTCCAAAGTATCTCCATCAAGTCTTTATGCAACGGAGTCTCATTGGTCTTATTACCCCAACTAGTGACACCAGCCAAGCCAATGACTGCATGGTTTAAACCCTCTTTAGGAATTGCCTTAACTATGCTCCAAGCTTTAAATTCGCCCTCTGTGATAATGATAGGCTTGGTCACATCTTTAATAAGACTAGACCAATTAAGTGTTGGGGGAAAATAGATATGTGCACCGCTACTACGTCTTTGACTATATTTCATCTTAGTCTTTGGCATTAAAAGCCTGATGCGTGTAAAGCCTGTCTCTACACCATCAAGCCCATAGTACGGTATCTTAACTGACCAGTCTTTGGTGTGACCTATTAATGCTTGTGTCTCATCTGGTGTAAGCAGTTGTAGACCAAGCGTTTGCTGGTCTGTGTCATCAAACTGCCTAGCTTGTAGGAATTGATGATATAATTCTGACGGTTGTGTTACATAGGATGCAAATCCCATTGTCATAATCTGTGTCCTTTAAGTTCATTTCGTTTTAAGGCCCTAGCACTAACTAGGGCCTTTTTTTCTTTAGGCTAAGATTAATTGCTCGGCAAGTTCAATAGCTTTTTCTTTTGTATTAACACCATCGCCAAACCAAGCACGATCTAATCTCACCTCATTGGTACGGCCACGATGGTGATCAACGTACTCAGTAACCGAGTTAATTAATCCCCAAACCGTATTCTTGGCAGATTTTAATTCGCTTCCCATGCCGGCACCGGAATAAAGTGACATTAATTTTTCACTTACTTTCTTACTTATTACAGTATCACCATCTGTCGTGTTATAAGAAGCCATGGTGTCAAAGTATGCTTTTGCTTGGTCAGGTGTGACCTGCATTTCAGACCAGTGCTCAACACGACTAATGAATGATGACCATGAGGTAGCTGCTAAGCCAAGTTGTGCTTTAACTTTATCCATAACAAACTCAGACCGGTGATAAACTTTAACTACGTTCTTAGCCTTACCTGACTCAGCCTCCTGCATTGCAAAACCAAGTGTGTTGTTACACACTACACGGACTGATGTGAACATAGCAGTTGTTGCCATTGAGCCATCACATGCGGATCCTAATAATAAATAGCCCTTAATACGGTCATCTAATACTTTAGCCTCTTTACCCATGGAAGCAAGTGCCCAGTACTTAGCACCACCTTTTAAAACACCGGCCGTTTCTAGCTCAAAGCCTGCCTTGTCAGTTAAATCACGGTAAAACTCCATGATCTCTTTAGGCTGTACAGGTTTAAAGGCCTCGGATACTACGGACAAAGCTGTGCCTGTATCGGATCTAACCAATGTCTTTTTACCAGGCATGATTTGTGGTTTCATGGTCACTGGATTAATGTAATGAATGCTTGTTGGATGTACTTCAAAGTCCATGCCTGCGGCTGTTTGCCACTCCTCAATAGATTGGCCTGTAACCATTTGTTGGCCAAGACCGTGCCATGGGGTATCCCCACGGTATGCTATTGCGTTAAAGCCTTTAGTTGTGTCGATTTCGTGAGCCATGATGTTTTCCTTTTAAAAATTAAGAAATTAGATGTTTGTGTGTTACCACAAGAGGAACTATATCACGACTCAGAACAAAGTAAACACTTATTTGAAAAATATTTTTAAATTTATTTTTTAATTTGATTGTTCTTTTTAATAAATTCATGGTACAATTATCTTAAGCTTACACAGATAAGCACAATCTAAAAATAAAAGTATTACATTTAAACGAACTTGAAAACAAAGGAAAACAGATGATCACACATCAAGACATTACTTGGAAAAACGGCCAAATAGATATTTGGTTTGAGTTTGAAGCCGGCTTTGATGCCCCATTGGATCGTTATGGTCAAATGGAGTCACCTGGCTCGGATGATGAATATAACATAACAAAGATCGAGTTTGAAGGCAAGGATATTACTGCTTTGTTTGATGAGGATGACTTTGATTTGATTGTAGAAGAATTAGCTAGCATCCGTGAAAAAGTATTAAACGAATATGATGGAGATTAAACATGAGCTATTTAACACATAACGAAAAGCACATTAACATTAATGGCACTAGTCTTAAAGGTAAGATCTATTGTACATATTGGACATTGGTAACATTATTTGGTCAACCTACTGTTGGTGATGAGTATAAGACCGATGCACAATGGGAGGTAGAGTTTGATGACGGTACAGTGGCTAGCATATACAACTGGAAAAACGGTAAGAACTATTGTGGCGCTGAGGGCTTGGATGTACAGGACATCAATGAGTGGAATGTAGGTGGTCGACCATATGGTGTAGAGGACAGAATACAGCAGGTAATCGATACTTATATATTAGAGTGCTCTGAGTTATCCGAGGAGCAATTGATTAGTAATTATTTTGAAGAGGTGTAATATGACCCCGTTAGATTGGTTTAATAAACGTAAAAAAGTAAATATGTCAGCAACTGGTGAGGTGCTTATAGCTTATTTACATGAGCTAGGCTTAACACAAGTGATGGACTTTAATTATTATGCATCAAAGACAGACATAGCATCCCCTGCCACTATTCACCGTGAAATTAAGTGGTTAACCGAGACAGGTTATGTAAAGACTGTGCATTTAGAGGGTAATTTACGTAGCAAGTACTTGGTTGTGACTGAAAAAGCTAAAAAGTATTTAGGGGTTTAGCATGGCTAAGAATTTATTGTCAACAACATATTATGCAAATGGTGCATTTAGACTATTAAAGTATACTATTGACTTTGGCGATACTCATGATGACTATGTGATTGAAATAAAGAACGATGGTGATTGGGTTCATAAACACTCATTTAATAGTATTAGCAATGATCATGCCGCTTATAGTTGTCATAAATACATTAATGAGCTTAAAGAGATTATGGAGTAAAAATGATTGAAACTATCTTATCTGTTTTTGCCTTTGGCGTTCTTACATTAATTGTGATATTGGCGGTCTTAATCATGATTATTGTTTTAGGGGAAAAGAATGGCCGTTGAACTTGGTGAATTGGCACTACTTAAAATGCATTTGCTTGAAGATGATAACATAGAGGTGCGTGAGTATCTTTATTTGACGCATTGGTTAGAGCAAAACATGGAAGAGGAAGAGAAAAACGAGTTGTTTTTGTATTATTTATATAAGGATAAAGTTCATGCATAAATTTATTAACTTCGTGTTTGCACTTGTGTATGTATTTTGTATTGTGATGTTGTTTATGGACGCACTTGTTTGGAGGCCAAACTAATGGAAAGCAGAAAATTGACCGATGAAGAGATGGAGTATTGGGGTAAGTATTTTGAAGAGCATTTTAAGAAATACTTTGATGAGCATGGCGATGAAATAATTAGAAGTATATTAAAAGAAATGAAGGAGAATAAAGATGGAAGCAATTAGAGTATCTGCACTTGATATAGCCGACATGTTGAGAAACTGTCAAAATGATTTTTTGTTTAACCATTTTGATGTAAGACGGCAAGCAAGTAGTATTATAGAAGATCAGCATAGAACCATTGCTAGATTAGAGTCCGAGTCTAGAAGACTTAAAGAGATAGTGAAACAGGCAATAGCTGCTATGGATTCATCACAACAGTTGGTTGCAGCAGTACTGGAAAAACATTATGCGAAAAAGGCAGATCATGAATAAGCAGATATTTATTACACAATCAGGCATTATGATCGGATGCAGATATGATCCGAAAATAGACTACAATGATGTAGACCAATGGTGGGTGCGTGTTTTGTTTGGGAGACCTGAATGACTAAAGATGATGCTATAAACATACTTTTGGACCACTTAAGTGCAGGATTGGTACGCTCAATAGAAAATGCCATTGCAAAAAAAGAACGTGAGGCGATTCTTGATTTGGTTGACGGTTACGCAAAAAACAACACAGACCTAATTGAGGCTATTCGTGCAAGGGGACAAGAATGACTAAAGAAGAAATAATGGAAATATCAGAGAAATGCGGAATAAGAGCAGATGACAGTTCCCCTACTATTATTCGATCTTTTATTTTTGACTTTGCGTTGGCAATAGCAGAAAAAGAACGTGCGTCAAATCATGCATACATTTATGAATTGGAACGTGATCTAGAGGTGGCGCAAGACAAAATTAACGATTGTCTTGTATGTCTTAACTTTAACCCTTTAGAGGCGGCGCAAGATAAGATTAAAGGTTGTCTTAGAATTCTAAACTATAACCCAAGGGGACAAGAATGACTAAAGAAGAAGTAAAAGTGTATGGTACTGCTCAGTTCTGGGTTGAAGGTGGCATGTATTCTATTGAAGGCTTAAAAGAACTAGTTAAGCATTTTGAGAAGGTGCATGAACATCAAAACCAGCATTTAGCCAGGTCATTACAGCCCGCCGAGAAAAAGGAAAGGAAACGACATGATTGAAGAAAATTTAGAAGGATATGCCAAGTCTCAAATCGATAAAGCATTGAGCTATAGCGAAGGAAAAAGGCAAGAGCAGGGTGAGCTATTGGCGAATGACCCGTTACCTCGGGCTTGCAACCTTGCAGGGGTGGATTACCAAACATTTCTCAAAATTAAAGCATATATGCCTCTCTACACCACACCACAATCAAAGCAAGAGCAGGGTGAGCCTGTGGCATGGTGGAATGGAAAGGAAAGCGTTGTGTTTGCACACGATCAAATATTTATACCAAACTGGACTGACTATTACTACATACCTCTCTACACCACACCACAAACTAAAAAATGGGTAGGATTGACTGAAGATGAAATGAGAGCAATAGCGGAGTGGCAGTTAAGTGCTCATAGACCTTTGATTGACGTTATAAAGGCTGTAGAGCAGGCATTAAAGGAGCGCAACACATGAACAGAAGATTATCACCAACAACACAGATAAGATGGATAGTGTTTGGGCCAAACCTTGAACAAGTATTAAATGCGGCAGGGTTTTACAAAAAGAAAGAATGGGTAGAGTTGACTGAATACGAAATCAAAGGTGTTTTAGGGTTAAGTGAATCTTGGGTGGGTGAAGATTGTAGTATTCCAGACATGATTGGGTTTGCTAAAGCAATAGAAGCTAAACTAAAGGAAAAGAACACATGAACTGGTTACCAGAACACAAATGTGGTTTACATCTGAGTCACAACGAACACCGTGATGTTTACGAAACTGTTGAAGAATTTTATGAAGCCGACTTTTTTGTTTCACCAGAAGAATGGCACAAGGCTGTAGCGGAAGATAGCGTCTGGGTGTTGCATTGGTATCCATATACGCCCATCGGGTTTCACCGTGTTGCCGCATCAACATTGGAGGCCATCGAAGCCAAACTCAAGGAGAAAAACACATGAACCAAGACATTTTTGACAAAGTTTTAGAGTTTCGTAAGAAGCTTAATTTACCGTATTCAATACGACCACAGCTTTTAAAGCCTGAAGACATTAGCTTTTATGCCAGGTTCTTGATGGAGGAGCTTAGTGAGCTGATGAAAGCACACGAGAAGGGTAGTTTGGTGGATGCAGCTGATGCAATTGCCGATCTTGCATATGTCACCATGGGCTGTGCCCATCATATGGGTCTTCCATTGACTGAAATCCTAGATGTTGTGCATCATGCCAATATGCAAAAGGTTCCAGGATCGACCAGCCGTGGTGTGCAGCAGGATGCCCAAAAGCCCGAGGATTGGCACGGACCAGAAGACCACATTGCTTTAATTCTTTTTAAAAATAATTGTAGATAGGTGTTTACTTTAGTAAATTGTGTGTATAATCTAACTGTTTACTTCCTAAATTCTTAATTCTAAAGGCTAAATACTATGAACATTTTCTTTTTGCATCATGTACCACAAATAGCAGCATCTTATCATTGTGATAAGCATGTAGTTAAAATGATAGTTGAGACCGCACAACTATTAGCAACTGCTCATCATGAGCATGGCAATGGTCACAATGTGACTTATAAGCCAACACATAAAAATCATCCATCAGCCATTTGGGCACGTGAATCAGTATCACATTATATGTATTTAACTGACCTTGGTCGTACATTGTGCAAAGAGTTTAAAAGACGTTATGGTAAAGAGCATAAGTGCCATGCATTATTCTCTGGTGAGCTTATGTATGCACCACCTGCTATGAGAAAATTACCAATGACATGGAGAGTACCACCACAATGCATGCCTGATGAATATAAGTGTGATGATACTGTACAAGCCTATAGAGCCTATTACAAATACAAACAGTCCATTATGGATATGAAGTGGTATAAAACATCGGCAGGTGCACCATCTTGGTTTAAGGAGCTTGACTATGTCTAATTGGAATTACAGGTTCATGGAAATGGCCAAGTTAGTTAGTACTTGGTCTAAAGATCCATCCACTCAATGTGGTGCAGTAATTGTTGACATGAGAAAAAGAGTTATTAGCATGGGGTTTAATGGTTTTCCACAACGAATTGAGGATGACTATGAACTATTAAAAGATAGAGATGTTAAGCTACAGATGATATTGCACGCTGAGCAAAATGCTTTACTATTTGCTAATAGAGACTTATCAGGTTGTACGATTTATACGTACCCTTACCAAATGTGTAGTCATTGTACAGCTATGGCCATTCAAAAAGGCATTGCTTACCATGTGACTACATATCAAGTGCCAGCTAGGTGGCAAGAGAATTTTGATCTAGCAAATAAAATGATAATAGAAGCAGGTGTAGAACTTAAAAGGATTTCAATATGAATATTTCACAACTTATTGACGGACTAAGAGACCTTAAACAACAAAAAGAGGATCTTGGTAAACAAGAAAAAGCAATTAATGAAAAGATTGCAGCCATAGAAGGTGACATTATGCATGCTATGAATGAGGCCGGTACGTTTAAAGCAATGTCCGAGGCCGGTCATAGTGTCACCATGGCTAAGAAGGTACACCCAACCATAGTGGATTGGGATCAATTTTATGCTTATGTCAGTAGCACAAAAAGCTTTGACCTATTGCATAGAAGACTTAGCAGTACTGCTTTCCAGGACCGTTGGAAAGAAGGTGAGTCCATCCCCGGGGCTACCACTGCTGAGGTTTGGGGGTTAACGTTAACTAAGTCACGAAAATAGGAGTTTCTAAATGGCTAATACTAAAAATCAACTTACGGTGTTCGAATCAGAAATGGAAAAGCTGGCTAATGCCGGTTTACAGGCAGAGAAGAACTCTGTTGGTACATCATTCCTTAGCACAAAAGGTGGAACATTAACATACAAGGATAACCCTATTGCAGGGAATGCCATTGATGTAGTGATCATTTCCAGCCCTGTTGAGCGGTTGTACTACACAAGTAGATATGACCCAACTAATCCTGCACCACCGGCCTGCTTTGCCTTAGGTCCGACAATGACAAGCCTTAAGCCTAATCCATTGTCACCTGAAAAGCAATGCGATACTTGCCAAGGCTGTCCTAAAGACCAATGGGGTAGTGCTACAAACGGTGGTAAAGGTAAAGCATGTAGTGAGAAACGTAGACTGCTAATTATGACAGCTGATTCAATTACAACTGTTGATAGCATTGCCATGGCAGAGGTTGCAGCACTTAGAACACCTGTTACATCTGTTAAGCCATTTGCTACTTACTTACAAAAGGTTGCCAATGCAACTAAACGGCCTTTGTCGGCAGTGGTAACTAAAATCAGTCTTACACCTGATGCAAAAACACAGTTTAAACTTAACTTTGACTTTGTACGTACCATTGATGACATGGATGTGATCAAGGCATTGATTGCACGTGGTGAGAAAGAGTTGCAAAGCGCTATAGAGTCTGCCGGTGCAGTTGAGGATGATGCACCAACGGCTATAGCACAATCTAGTAAGTATTGATGTTTACGGGGCGGAGTACGGGTTAGCGCCGTATTATCTTTAACAAATGTTTTATGACGGCTGTTAAGGGTCGAATTTGTACAAAACACTGCTTTATGTGACCGCCCCACCTTTTAAGGAGACTTTATGAAATATATTGTCGTATGTTCTATAGCACTTGTAGGTTGTTCACAGCCTACGCAACAAATATCTTCTTCAATGTCACCACCTGTAGTTCAGCTTGCAGTTGATCCACGTGCTCAGCAAATGAGCCGTAATGAGGTTATACAGGCAACTATGGAGTGCGAAGGTAACAATATGAGAGCAGTTCCGATCATGACTAAGCGTATGATCAGCGGTATGATGAGCGATATCATCATTGATGTGCAATGCATGCCAAAGTATAGACTATTCTAATGAGAAAAGAACCACCACCTAAAGAAACCGCACTGCAAATGGCTAGATATTATTGTGAAAATAATCTAGGCGATGAAAAGATGTGGATATGGCTATTTGTGTGGGGTTGGTATGAACACTATGTAAAGGAATATTATGACTGATCCGGTATTTTTAGACTTTGAGTCCGAGGCTATTGAAGCCAGACCAAAGTATCCACCACAACCAGTTGGTCTTGCGGTCTTAGACCGTACAGGTCAATTTGAGACTAAGTATTGGTCATTTGGCCATGACTATAATAACAAAGACAGTTATGAAGACACTAAAAGACTTTTGATAAGAATCTGGGAATCAGGCAGGTCTGTGTGTTTCCATAACGCAATGTTTGATATGGCAATCATTACTGAAGTATTTGGATTGCCTTTTAAATATGAATGTGTTCATGATACATTAGTGCTTGCATTCTTGCATGACCCTTATGTAAGAAGTTTGTCATTAAAAGAGCTATGTAAAGAATGGCTTAACATACAGCCGGAGGAGCGAGATGAGCTATTCGATTGGCTTACAATGCACATACCTGAAGTTAAACGAAAACCAAAGACTGCAGGTGCTTATATTGCACGTGGGCCAGCGGATCTTGTGGGAAAGTACGCTATTGCTGACGTTCGTTTAACGGCTGGTTTGTATGACTTTACACATGAAGTTAGAAAGACTATGCACAAGGCTTATAGGCGTGAGATCATGCTTATGCCTTTGTTATTAGAGAACAGTAAGCTTGGTGTTAGAGTTGATCGTGCAGGATTACAGGAAAGCTCTCATAAAGCACTGGCAGATATAGCACTTTGTGAGAAATGGTTGTTTGAGTACTTTGGTGATGGCAATATTAACTTTAACTCAGGTACACAACTAGTTACTGCAATACAGTTAAATGGCTGCTATGACAAGACTAAGCCATGGCCATCTAGTGATAAAGGTACGCCATTGTCCGATAAAGACACGCTTAAAGAGATGGTAACCGATGAGACTTTATCATCTGTTTTACGTCATAGGGATGTGCTTGTAAAATTAAATGGCACATACATAGAGCCATGGTTAGAGCAATCTGAGTCTACAGGTAGGATTTATACTGAGTGGAACACTGTAAGAGGGGAGGCTGGTGGTACTAGGACTGGTAGATTATCTGCTAAGCCGACCTTACAGACTATGCCGACCCGAGGCCCAAAGACTCCACTGCCTACAGAGCTCCAGGGTTTAATCATACCAAAAGTCAGAACCTATATTTTGCCTGATGAGGGTCATTTAATGGCAGCTGCCGACTTTCAGGCACAAGAGCTTAGGCTATTTGCACACTTTGAGAGTGGTAAATTGGCTGAGCAGTATAGGAAAGACCCTAATGCTGACCTACATACGTTTGCTGCCAACATAATGAGTGAAAAAGCTGGTAGGCCGATTATTAGGGACTATGCTAAGACCATGTCATTTGGCATACTATATGGCGCCGGACCAAAGAAGATTAGTGAGATGTTAGGTATACCTTATGTAGAAGCCAAGCAGTTGATAGATCTTTATAAGTCTGAGGTAGCACCAGGCCTTGACAATATTAATCAGGATTTAAGCCGTAGATATACTGTAAGGGCGCCATTCTCTACCATTGGTGGTAGGCTAGTTAAAGGTGAACCACCTAAAATTATTAATGGCAGGAAGATGGAGTTTGCATTTAAGTCGTTGAACACATTGATCCAAGGGTCTGGTGCAGACATGGCTAAACAGGCAATGATAGACTATTGGTTACAGGCTGAGGATAGTCGGTTATTAATGTCACTTCATGATGAGCTGATCATATCGGCTAAAGCTGATGTGGTGCAACGTGAAGCCGATAAACTGGCGGCATGTATGGTCAATGCATTTAAGTTAGACGTGCCTTTAATTGCAGAGGCTAAAATTGGTAGTAACTTCTCGGAGGTCAAATGAGACATAAACATGCAGACTTAATACACGCCTGGGCAGATGGTGCTGAAATTCAGTATAGACCAGTTCCTGAATATGGAGAATGGAAAGATGAACCACGGCATTTAATTTGGGATAATCTTGCTGAATACAGAATAAAACCAGAGCATAAGCCAGATATTGTTCATAGAACCAGAATAGTAATTTTTGAACCATATACAGATGGAGTTAAATTTGATTATGGATCTGCAAACATACAGTTAACTTTTGATAGTGAAACAGGCGATCTTAAATCAGCAGAGGTACTTAAATGATTAATTTAATAATTGGGTTTATACTTGGTCTATTTGTAGCAAACTATGGGGTAGTTGCTATTGCAAAAGAAGTGGATCATCTTATTAACACTGCTAAAACAGTACAAGTCAAAATCGACACACAATGAAATATTCATACTCAGGTCTTAAAACTTATGAGCAATGCGCATATAAGTATAAGCTAACCAGAATAGATCGGCTTAAAGAGCCGTCTGGTCCAGCCGCTGAGCGTGGTACAGCTATACACAGTGAGTTTGAGAAAGCTATTCTTGAACTACCTTTGCTTGATGAATCACGTACATGGTGGTTGAACTATATTAACGATCTTAAAGCTAAACGAGCAATGCCGGAGTACAAATTTGGCATTACTAAGAATGGCACAGCTTGTGACTATAGCTCTGATGAAGCAGTGTTTAGAGGCATTATTGATGTGCTATGCATTAATGACAAGACAGCATTTGTATCAGATTGGAAAACAGGTAAAGAGCGTGATTACTCTGACCAGCTTAAAGTCTATGCAACCGTTGTGTTTCTTGTTTTCCCACATGTAGACAATGTGGTTACACAAATTGATTACATAGACCATAACAAGCATGCACCGGATAAAACATACACAAGAAGTCAGCTTACACAAATGTGTGCAGAGTTAGATTTTAGAATTGAACAAATTGCTAATGATACACTTTACATACCTAATCCATCAGGATTGTGTAGGTTTTGTCACTTTAGGAAAGCTAATGGAGGTCCTTGTAAATGGTAACTAAAGTTCTTGAACGGCATCTTGAGACATTCTTTAGCAAGGAGTGTAAACGACTAGGCTTAGCCAATATTAAATTACATTTAAAGTTCTCAACCGGTTGGCCTGATCGGGTTGTAATCATTAATCGTAAAGTGATTTGGGTAGAGCTTAAGACACCAACTGGAAAGCTATCGGCTAGACAAGAGGTTGTACATCAGACATTAAAAGACTTAAAACATATTATCTTAGTACTAAGAACAAAAGAGGAAATAACAAATGCATTGGAATCCGCATCAGTATCAACAAAACGCCGTGAAGTTCCTAATAGAAAACGGCTCGGGACAGTTATGGTTGGATCCGGGGCTAGGGAAAACAAGTATCACATTGGAGTCCTTGAAGATTCTGAGGAAAGCAGGGGCGGCGAATAAAGTTTTAATTGTTGCGCCATTAAGACCTGCATATGCTGTTTGGCCTGAAGAGATTAAGAAGTGGGATAACTTTAACGAGCTCACCATTAGTATTATTCATGGGCCTAAGAAAGAACAACGGTTTAACAATGATGACTTTATTCATGTAACTAATTTTGAAACACTTGGTTGGATTTCAAAGCAATTAGCAAACCATAAAAAAGGGTTTCCTTATGACGTATTAATTGTGGATGAAATTAGTTATTTAAAGAATACAAGAACAGAGAGATTTAAATCATTAGCTACAATGCTTGACAGGTTTAAAAGACGCTTTGGTTTAACAGGATCACCTGCACCAAATAGTTTGTTGGATGTATTTGGACCACAGCTGGTTATTGATCGTGGTGCAACGTTTGGTAAGTACATTACTCATTTTAGAACAAATTACTTTTACCAAACTGGGTATGGTGGTTACACCTGGACTTTAAAGTCCGATGCAGAGGCCAAAATACATGAAGCATTGGCAGACAAAGTACTAAGAATGAAGGCTGAGGATTATTTAGACATGCCTGAGTTAATGGTAAACAAAGTCTATGTAGAACTTCCTAAAACAATTAATGTAATTTATCGAGAATTTGAGAGTAAATTATTAATTGATCTTGAAGATGGCAGAGTCACAGCATCAACAGCTGCAGTCTCTATTGGTAAATGTCAACAAATAGCAAATGGAGCAATCTATGTCGATGGCACGGAAAAAGAAACTAAAAATCTACATGATGAGAAAATATCTGCGGTTGAGGAAATTGTGGAGGGGCTTAATGGCAAACCGTGCCTTATAGGCTATCATTTTAAGCACGACCTAATAAAGCTTAAAAAGAAGTTTCCAGATGCTCCTGTGATTGGTTCTGGTGTGTCTGGTGATGCTATGAATGAGATTATAGATGAATGGAACAAAGGATTAACCCCGGTATTGTTGGCACACCCACAGTCGGCAGGGCATGGGTTGAACTTACAAGGTTCAGGGCATGCAGTTATTTGGTTTAGCAATACGTGGTCACTCGAGATCTATGATCAGTTTATTCGTCGGCTTTGGAGACAAGGTCAAAAGAACAATATCGTGGTGCATCAGATCATTGCAAAAGATACGATTGATGAAGCCATTGTGGCGGCTGTAGAGAGTAAAGACAAAACTCAACAATCTTTAATGAATGCGATTAAAGATTATGCAAATAGATATGTATAATGTGTACTTTAGTAAATAACAAAAGGAAAGGAAATGATCATGCAAACAATTAATAACAAACCACATGTGTATATAGCTTCACCATTCTTTAATCCTGAACAGATTGAAGTTGTTGAGACTATTAAGCATCATTTAAAGCTTCATGATTTAACATACTTTAGCCCTAAGGATGATTGTATGTTTGATCCAAAGACAATGATACCTGAGCATGTATTGGCAGTGAATATACAGGCTTTGTATAACACTGACTTAGTTGTTGTAGTCACTGACGGTAAAGATCCAGGCACATTGTTTGAAGCTGGTTGGTCACATGCCAATAATTTGCCAATTATTTATATGTGGTTGGACGGTAAGCCAGGCCAGAAGTTTAATTTAGTGCTTGCATCCACAGGGTCCATAGTCCGTAGCTTTGGTCAACTTGACCAGGCATTAGAGGATATTGCTAAGACCGGTATGTTTAAGCGTAAAAACTGGTCCGAGGAAACTATTGACTATGAATAAAGGAAAAACAAATGAAAGTATTAATGCTTTGTTTGCTTTTATCAGGTTGTGGGCCAAGCTGTGAAGAGCAAGGAGGGGTATTAATTCAACAAGGGTATTATTACGTTTGGCAACCAATTGATGCATCTAAAGGAATTGGTTATATGCAACAGTATCCGAACTATATTTGTCAAAAGGAAAGAACACATGAATGAAGTTTTATTAGCAGGATTTGGCGTTTCTCATAAAGGAGTTGGGTTAAGTGTAAACACGACACATGACGGAAGCACTATCACGTTCACTTCAGAGGATATCATCAAAGATATTTTGACTGACCCTAGAATAACTAATAACGGCAAATCAGTTGGTGAGCGTAATATTGAATGGTTGCATGAAAAGTTGGATGAATGGATTAAGAAACATTTGGAGAAAGCACATGAATAAACAACTTCAACAATTTTTTCTTAGTAGTTACTCATTGGAGCACACCAAACGTTACAGCATGAAGCCTGTAATCCATCAAGAGAGTGTAGCTAGCCATAGCTTCTTTGTGGCTCTTGGTGTATTGCTAATGGCTAATGACTATAAGTTTGATGTAGACCGAGCTATTAAGATTGCCATTTGCCATGATCTTGCAGAGATGGAGATCTCTGATGTAAACCATATGGTTAAAAAGAATTTTCCTGTAGTTGCACAAGCTTTAAAAGAAGCTGAAGAACAAATAGTCAAAGGCTTTCCTTTACAGGTTGCCGACTATTGCAACATGTACCATGATGGCTCGATTGAGTCTATGATCGTACATTATGCAGACGCTCTCCAATGCCGCCAGTACTCTAAAAATGAACTTAATATGGGTAATGGCGGTTATATGGAGGACGTTTATATGAACAGTGGTAGACGTCTACTTGAACTTGAGGAAAAACTTAACCCTTATAAGGTGAAACCATGAAAACGACAGATGAAGTTCTGCAAGACCGCCATGTGGTCTACGGTGATTTTTTTGAGGGTATAACATGTGAAGCGCAAATCCTTGAAATAATAAAAGGTAGATACTTTGATCAGTACAAACTGCCATTGCCACCTATCTACTATTTATTCTTTTCAAAGATTGTCATGAAATTATCTAGATTGGCGGTTTCACCCGACCATGTGGATAGTTGGACAGACATTGCAGGTTATGCCAGGTTAGTAGAGTTACATTTAAACAAAATTAAACAAGGAGTTAGAAATGCCCAAAGTGAACAAGAACCAGATGCCACACCTACAAAAAATGCATACGCAACTAAAGTTCGGAAACAAACCCGGACCAGTACAGTTCGTAAATCAACTAGAAAACATTGACGTACAAATAGTCCATGCACCAACAATTCCAGAGTTTAGGAAGACCATATCAGTCTTTTTAATGAATACATGGAATGACAAGATCCAATGGGAGTTCCCTGAGGATGATATTGACCAAACCATTGATGAACTATTCAGGTATGAATTACTACCCACTGCAATGGAAACGATCAATCTGACATGGTCCGTGAATGGTATGGACATGATAGATACAACACATCTAATTAGACACAGACTATTTAGCTTTGCAGCCCAAGTACATGGCGATCGTGATATGCGAGACGACCGTGTAATGGTTAAACCCTCAATAATGGCAAACCCGGAGTTCTATGAACGATATAAAACAATTACTACGATGGCTAGAGATCTTTATGTTGACATGCTTGACAGTGGTCTTGTACATGGTCTTGATACCCGTACTATCATGTCTAGGAATTTTGAACATTTTTATATGGTTCGTTGCACAATTAAAGACCTTATTGGTTACTGTATCATGCGAGGTGATGAACAAATTCAGACAACGGTAGACAATATTATTGCTATGAAATTGTGGTTAGAAGTGCTTAAGAAATATCCATTCTTAAAAGGGTTGGTGGACTTTAGAAAGCCAGATGCCTTTTATCAACGGCAGTCTGCCAAAGGCAAGACAAATATCTTCCCGCCAAATGCAAAGAATGACAATTTTGACTGGTGTGAAGAACAGTTCTACCACAATAAAGGCAGAGATGAATATGCTGGCAGTGAAACCTATTTAAAAATTAGAGAAGACCTGCTTAATCAAATTGATGCAATAGAGAAGAAACACCGATGAACCATTGGAAAGAAACCTATAAACAACTAAAGGGGCTTACACTGAAGGAGCGTAAGCTCCTTTTTAAGGAGTTTGTATCATACAACCCTAATTGGCATAGTGAAACAATCAAAATGCTATCTATGGTTGTTGTTTACTTACACCGCCAAGTTGACGTGTGTGAAGAGTACAAAGTTAAAAAGCAAGCACTTAATCGAGCAGTTAGATACTACAAACTATATTTGAAAGATGTACTATGATTAATCCAATGGTTCAACAAACATACCAAGAGTGGCTTGATCTGCTTAAAAGAACTAAGAATGAGGATCTATTAAAAGACCCTTACAATATCTGGATTGAGGCATTCCATGTAGGAACTATACTAGCACAGAATCCTAAGGGTTTAGCGCCTTATATCCTTGATAAGCCAGACCAGGGGTTGAAACCAACGCGCCTGCAACTCGTGCGTAAGGATGAGGAATAGTCATTAATGCACCTCCTACACCAGTTGACAGATGTGCTGCCATTTCTGGGTAATCGCCTTTTTCATACTCTTGGTATGCTTGATAAAGATCATGACCAGCTAGTGCACCACCTGCTATACCAAGTGCAGGAATTTTTCCAATTGCTGTACCCACTTTTGCAAGGAATGGTGATG
>Ga0208379_1000559_pt1 | contig 16176 bp, 25 predicted proteins | sample CryBogCBE02Aug07_FD_184559 | JGI IMG/M metagenome (GOLD analysis project Ga0208379, IMG submission 184559) | Freshwater microbial communities from Crystal Bog, Wisconsin, USA - CBE02Aug07 (SPAdes) | ecosystem: Environmental > Aquatic > Freshwater > Lake | place: Crystal Bog, Wisconsin, USA... | reverse complement strand
GTTGAGTGTCTCTTCTGTAATACCGTACTCAGCACACAATGCGGCGTAATCAACTGTGCCAGATACTTGTACTAACTTAACTTCTACGCTGTGCAACTCACCTTCGTGCTTGCCTTCACCATACTTGTTTGCGATGTCAGACTTAAGAGCTTTTACTTTGTCAGCCAATGTTTTAGCTTGTTGGTCGAGAACGTATAAGTTGTCGATGTCGTTAGCTAAAGAAACGATTGTTGCTTCTGTTTGGATTGCTGTTGCTACTGTCATGATGATTTCCTTTAAAAATTTAAACCTGCTTTGTTTGCAGTACAGTTAGTATAACAAAAAATTAAAGGAATAATCATATGAATTAATTATTTTTCAATTATTTACAACTATTTTGTAGGGACAAACCCTAGTTGGGCGCGATTGAATCGCGCTCATGTAAACCTTTGTATTCAATTATTAATCAGCGCGGCAATCCCTCGCTCAATTGTTTTGTCCAACGCGTCCAACTCGTCCATCTTTGCAATAGCCCAGGCTCGTTTCTCACCGTGCCAACCCATCTTAGCCCCCTGGTGACAGCTCTTACATAGAGCCACTACCGTGTACTGCCTATGCTGTTTGACGTGGTGCGCGTCGCTTGGACCTTCCTGGTCGCATACTGAGCAGGGTAAGAGCTTGACCAGCCCTACCCAGGCTTTCTGTTTAGGTGTCAGTTGATTGTTCATACTGAATCTAATCCCAATAAAAAATCTGATGGATCGTATCTATAGACGTTTATCACTCTCTTGCTTGTTTGCTTCCACGTGTTCTTGTGGCTTATGCCAAAGCGTGAAGCTATCTTGAACCAACCCATGGCCTGCCAGAATAAATTGGACTCTAGATCGTCTGCACAGCCTGCACTGAATGCCATAGTGCCTTGCGTCCTGCCGTACTCAACCACGGTGTCTAAAAGCTTTCTACCGCGCAAGAACTTTCTGGCATCTGTTTGCAGGCATATCTGAGCGATCTTGCCCTTCTTGCTGATAGCGTTAGGGATGCCAAAGCTTGCTATACAAAAGCCAACTAAGTCGCCATTACATTCAATAACAAAAAGTTTGTCGTTGCATACGTTGCTCCACCTGTCGCCTGTTTTTATTCCAGTGATAGCAGATTCATACGCCATCTTTGGAATAAACCCAAGGCTATGGTTTTCTTTTTTGGACAAGGAGACAACGTAGGGTAGGTCAGCAAGCACAGCCTGCCGCACTATTCCTAAGTCGTCTATCGCGTTATTCATTACGACACCGCCCTATCCATGACGCGATTGGACGCTTCTAAGGACCGCCAGACCTCTACGCGTGCCTGTGCTGATACTAACCCCCATCTGAGCCCTTCAGCCTTCTCTACAGCCTCTTTGAGCCCGTTTAGCAACTCGACATACTTTGCATCAGAGTAAGCCTCGATCTCTGCCGCGGCGGCTGATTTAGCCCCGTCTAGCATCGCCTGCTTCATCAGCATGGCTTTCAGGCTCTTGCGGTACTCTTCCACATAGGTAACCTCTGCCTTGGCCGCGGCGTACTTCTGGCCATGGGTGTAAATGTAATCAACTGCTTCGTTTATTTCTTTACTCATTTTTATTCTCTCTCGCCTTCATCATTGCATCTGCCATTTGGTATGCGGCCTTAGCTGTTTGTTCTGGACTAACTCCCTCAAAAACAATCCCTTCCATAGCTAATCCAGCAAACCAGTCCCTCAAGTCCATGCCGTTGTATGTCTCGTTGTTTTCGTCCCATATGTAATTACTCGGAAATGCTTTCATTCTTGTCCCCTTGCTCGGATTTGTTCTTCTGCTTTGTACCAAGTTTCATGTGTCCTTTGTTTTCTATATCCCTCAACTGCCTCAGCACATTCTTCACGTTCTTTTTGAATAGCTTTATCCATATCATCACAAGTAAATAGTTTGTCTGTGTAATATCCTGGTGGTTTTGGTTGCATACTCATTTTTTCCTCCTGGGTAGATTAATAATGCAATGACAAGCCCAGTCTCTAACAACTAAAGCAAATAGCATTTTTTTATCAAACTGTTCTCTTTTGTCGTAGTAATCAATAAGCCACATAGCATCATTTAAGATACTGTAAAGTTGCCTCTCATTCATTCTTGTCTCCTTACTCTGATTGCTTCAGCACAGTCATCACCATTGGCATGCGACCAGTTTTCACAAATCTTTGCACACTCCTCGCGCTCTGCTTCCACGCCAAGATCAAATGCATTACCCGCCAAGATAACTGCATTCTCTCCAAGCCCTGCAATCCTAAGTACGTTTAATAATTCTGCTTTAGTCATTTATGCTCCTCTCTTCTTAACCACTCTGCCATTAATAATGCTTCTGCCCGTCCGTTATCCATCTTTCGAGACAGTGGAGCTGTAGGCCACAGCTTCCTTGCCATCTCAAGAGATAAATCCTTATCTGAGCTGAGACCCATATCCTTCTTCCATGCCTGCGGCGTAACCAGCATCCAGGGACAATTAATCCGCTCCATGATTGCTATCGCCATACCAAAGGCAACTCCAAACTTAAAACTAGATGCAACTCCCTGCGCCGGCATGCTGTGTACAGACTCAATCACACCGTACATGTCTTGTCGATCAATCGCCATAACAATCTCAGCATGCACGTCACGCGATAGGATATGTTTACCGTTGTTCAACATGTCCCCACAAGACTGATACTTTCCGTGGTAGGTCACTATCCCCCACGCTCCGCTAAAGCCTGGATCAATGCCAAGGTACATCTTCATTTCTTACCCTTCAGGTCAAACCAATCACACCGCTGAAGCGTGAACCTCAGTGGCCGTTGATGGATGCCCTTCTTATCAACAATCATCGGGCAGGTCTTATACACCGTGTCGTACTTCTTACACTCGAAACACAACCGCCTGTCGTCTTGTGGATCTTGATCACGCTCCATCATCTTATCGGCCAACTCCCAAGCGTCCGCGTTGCTCAATCCCTCCGCCGTAAACGTGTTACGCCGTCTCTCATGCTTAATCGCCGCAATCTCTAGTTCTTCTTCAGTCATATTCACCTCTTACCCATACTATAACATTAAATTAAAGCACTTAGACAAAAAAATGGGCGGGGACGGCTCCCACCCTGTCGGACTCCTTGGACTCCCTGAATACCTTTCACCCAAAGACCCCCCTACCCCAGACGGAGTAGAGAGGGAAGGTGCTTCACCGCTCAGTGAGCATCATCATGCTGTGGATTGGCCACACGCCCCTCGGCTTGATGATTCGACCAGCCGCACGGATTATTCGGGAACTGCCCCCTAGTCTTACGACATACCGTGTCGCGGTTTACTTCCACGCAGGCCCACTTGCGCCCCTTACTATCGTGTGGAGTACGGGTACGGCAGAAAGCAAAAAACCCATTGGGGAACGAGCTTTGGGCTTGGTTGCCGCTCTCTGTAGTGCAACACCACGTACAGATTGCATTGACGAAGCCCGCTCCCCAATGGGTTCACGGCGTTCGCTTGTGTTGAGCTACGATGGTTTACCAGGCCATCGTTACGTAAATTATAAAGCCTAAGCGGCCTGCTTTGTCAAGAACTCCCTACGAATATCCATAATTTTCTTTTGCACAGCCATCAAACCTTTCTTTTTATGCAGGTCGTTGGCGTCCATACCACACTCATCCGCCATTGTCCAAGGCAAACCAGTACTTATTGCCGATTTTTCTCCAGTCTTGCTCAAGTCGTTATCCGCAAAGATAAACCGATAACCGTTCAACTGGTCAACAACCTGCACCATGTTAGATGCCGAGAAACAAACCACTACCGTGGCGTGTAATCCCATGCTACGGAGCGCTTTATGAACGGATAGACCTGTAGCATACCCCTCAACAAACCAAAGCTCTGAAGCCTCTCTAGGACCCATACAAAGCACAGCATTCTTAGCCCGCATACCGTGTAGCATTTTCTTTTCGTACTTTCTGGCCTCCTCGTCCCAATAGATCGATTGAAGCCCCTGGAGCTTAGACGTAACCACATTGCGCATAGGAATAAGGAGCCTACCCTCAAGCACCAACGCCTTCATCTCTTTGAAGCCTTTGATCTCTAGGTAAGGGTGTGATTCCATCTTGGCTGAGCGCAAAATCGTGTCGGCTTTTTGTGCGGCAACCTCGTAGGATCTATCTTTGTCAGAGTTGGCTTGCTGACGCTTTACAGCCCACTCACGCTTTTCAGCATCTGACCACGGCTTAGTAGACTCAAACCAACACACGCGAGCCTCGCCTGCCCAGTTAAATACCCAGCCACGCTCACCATCGTAAAAGAACGCACCGTTCGTAGACTTAGGCTTATCAACCGTTCCACACCTTCGTATCTTGTCAGAAGGGTAGAGCTGAGAATAATCGATGTCTACGCCGTGTATACGCGCAAAGTCAACGAAGTTCATTCTTGTCCCCTTACTTTTTTCATGTAGTCTGCGACGAGGAATTCGTTAAGTTTGTCTTGTGTGTCTTCTAATTCACGCTCCAATTCGTAAATGTATGAACGATTTTCCTCACGTTCTTTTTCTGCTATTAGTTTGGCAAAGGCTTCAATCTCGTCTGGGTAACAAACGTAATCGCAATCATCATGACCCAAACGCTCGAAGCCTGCTTGTCTAGCCATTTCAATTATTTCTTCTTTAGTCATTCTTGTCCCCTTATGTTTTTCAACATCTCTTGCAGTTGCTTCTTTATATATCTCACCTCTTCTAATCTAATCTTATCTTTTACGCCGCCTAACCTTTCTATTCTGTCTTTGAGTCTAGCTTCACGGTTATAAATTAATGCTTCAAGTGTTGTTGGTTTCATCGTTGTAATCCTTTTTTCCATGCCATATTCATCTGTGTTATTTTGTTGTGAACGTTACGCGTAATCTCAACATTTTTCTGAGTTGAGAACATCCAGGTCGGCGCCTGGCCTGTAATTCTTTTAAACAAATGCCAAGCCCTTCCCTGTTGATTCTCAGGCTTACTGTGCGCACGGGCATACGTCACAATCTGCGCCCATAAGTGCTCAGCATTGTCCGCAAGTTTCTTTTTATTCTTACCCTCTCCAATGTAGATCTCGCTCATGTGGCCAGGCAAAGCATCTTCCATTGGACGACCAGGGCGCTCGTAACCACAGCCCATACATCTCTTTGTAAAGGGTTTGTATCCACACTTAGGACAGCCCTTCAGCTCGTAGTCCTCATCCTTACGAATCTTCTTATCTAATTTCTCACCGCTGTCGAGCTCGGATAGACCGTTAAAGAATATGTCGGTAAAGTCTTCAGCAAAGCGGATAATATTTCCACTGAAATCGAGTAGATAACAATCCTTCTTACCCGTATCAGGCGAACTCCTTAAACCGCGCCCCCACATCTGAATGGCTGTAGACAATGACTTACGCAAAGGTCTAGCATCACACACACAGCCAACGTCAGGCACATCAAATCCCTTTGCCAGCGCTTCTACAGAGATCAACACCTTAAGATAGCTGTCAGGCTTTCTGTACTCCTCCAGTAGATCCTCGCGCTCTTTAGCTGTCGTGTTAGACGTAAACACAGCGGCCATAACGCCTTGGCTGATAAACGAACTACACAACTCCTCACAGTGCTTAATCGTTGCGCCAAAAACAATCGTCTTGCGGTTCTCAGCAAAGTTTAGCCACTCGCTTACTACATCGCCAATGATTCCCATCTCACGCTCTTCGGCGGCCTTGTCTGTCCATTCACCGCCCCTGGTTGCCGCGCCTGTCATATCAGGCTTAGTACAAGAGAATATCCGCATGGGTACCAGTACACCCGACTCAGTCAGATCGTGCATGGTGGTTGCGTTAATCAAATTAGTAAAGATCTTACCCAGTCCAGAACTAAACGGTGTAGCAGATAAGCCTATAACCGCCGCCCCACATTCAACCGCATATTCAGTCCATACCTTGTACTGGGTGTGTGCCTCATCGACTACTAAGACGTCTAGCGCAGGCCAGTACTCACGCTTGGCAATAGTCTGCGCTGAGGCCACCTGAAGGAGCTTATCTGGCAACCTGCGCCAATGGTTAGCCTGTATAACGCCGTGCTCTTTCAAGCCGTAAGAGTCAGCCACCTCAGAAGTTTGGTTAATAAGAGTAGTACGGTCGCATAAGAATACGGCACGCTTACCCTTTTGTATGGCCTCGTTACAGATGCGTAGACCCAGATAGGTCTTGCCTGCACCTGTAGGCGCCATGATGAGTTGTCGTTTATGGCCGTTCCTGAATCCTTGGCGTAGGGCTTCATGGGCGGACAGTTGGAAGGGTCTGGGTTCGGGGAAGGTTGTTCCATCATTACCCTCACTTGGGGCTAGGACTTCGCTCATTTTTTGTTCCTGTGTATTTTATCTAACTGGGACTGTAGGCTCTTACACAACTTAATACATTCACTCTTCTCGCGCATAATCGCGGCAATCCTGACCTCTTTCTGGGCGACCAGATAGTTTAATCGCTTAATTTCAGCGTGTGCAGTTGCCAGGGCATCGTCAGCCTCAAGGAGCTTGTTTAAAGTATCCAAATCGGCCTGCATAGCCATCTCGTTGGCCTTTAACTCTTCCTCACTGGGCTCGTTTCCATCCAAAATTGAAGGCTTGGGTTCCTCAGACCGCGATTCAATCGCGCTCTCGTTTGCCTTTTTTTCGTAATGCTTTTTGACGTTTTGAGCCTGTTTAGCCTTTTTCTCAGGGCTACGAACGGCGGCCACAAACTTGTCAGACACCTCACACAGCCTGGCAATCTCTTTGTTGCTCTTGTTTTTGTGGCGCTCTTTAGACAGCGCATCTAAAACAATCTCTTCTTTCTCTTGTCTGGTACGAGAGCGTCCGTGCTTACCGTTAGCACCGTAAGACAGATCCTCGGCATCCTCACGGGTGCCTGGGATGTAATCTAGCTCAATCGTTGCATAGCCCAGCTTCTTATACGCAAAGTATCTGTGAAAGCCGTCCCATAGCCAGTAATGCTTACCGTCAAATGTTGCTTTAACAATAGGAAACACGTCTCCGCTTTCCATGCAATCCGCATAGTGATCAACTGTTGCCTGATCAAGTGGACGCTTTTGCGTGCCTCCGTCAACTCTCAACTCTTCTAGTTTTATTGTTCTACTCATGTTTACTCCAAAAAAAAGCCCTAGGCGAGACTCTCATCTTGCGATGTTGGCGGACTGGTGGGTACCAGCAGAGTCCCGTCTAGGGCTTACCCAAAAACGCCGCCAAGCGTTAAATAACTATATCACGAAAATATGTCTGGCCTCAAGTCTTTCCTTGTGACCAGCTTTTGCGTAGCCTCCTCAATCTTCAGGCAAAGAGGCGCCGACGCACGCTTGCGCCCACTCATGATGAGTGACAGCCACGTCTGTGAAATGCCAAGGTACTCAGCCATTTCTATCTTCGATCCCCGTGGCTCTGTTGAGAAATATTCCGTCAGAGTCATTGTTTTACCTCGCTATTGTTAGTAACACGCCTCACATAAAGCAGTGTCTGTCTGTACAAATCAATACGGCGCTAACCCGTACCACGTGCTACCAACACCCTGATTCTACGATAACTTTTTGTTAAATTGCAACAAACGCGCATTGTTTTAATTTTATGTTATAGTTCGTGTGCGGCATGTGCCGTTTTAAGGAGTTTAAAATGAGTTTTTTTGTAGAAGACAAGGGTGGTGAGTTTGAACGTTGCCCACCAGGTATGCACCTAGCTCGTTGCTACCGAATCGTAGATCTTGGTACCCAGAAGAAGGAATTCAAAGGCGTACCCAAGTTGTTACACCAGATCACTATGTACTGGGAAATCCACGGCACCGACGATAACGGTCAGCCTTTGCGCATGAAAGACGGACGTCCATACGGTGCGTTCCAAAACTATACGCTGTCTTGGTCACCCAAGGCCAACTTGCGTAACGACTTACAGTCCTGGCGCGGTAAGCCCTTTACTGAGGAAGAGATGCGTCGCTTTGACCTTAAAACGGTCTTAGGGGCTTGGTGCATGCTCAACCTAATCGACAGCAAGGGCAGTGACGGAAAGACCTACACAAACGTAGACGGCGTCACACCTGTGCCAGCCATGATCAAGAAAGCTGGGCTACCAGAGCCCGTTAACGAGCTTGAGATCTTCCAACTGGATAACCCAGACATGAAGATGTTTGAGACATTCCACGAGAGGCTAAAAGCCAAAATCGCGCAGTCCCCTGAGTGGCAAAGATTGCAAGGTAAAGGCGGCCAAGTTCATCACGTCGAGACTAACTTTAGCGACGACGTAGACTCTGATATTCCCTTCTGAGGAGACACCATGAAATACATAGCACTCTTGGCGGTGGTGCTTGTTGGTTGTTCATCAACATCCAACAACCCCTATCAATATCCTTCACAACAACTCATTGTGGACCATCACGTGTCTGAAATGAGTAGACAAGAAGTTATTAATGGCATTCATGATTGTCAAAGTAACGGCATGCGAGCAGTTACGATTACTTCAAAAAAGATGGTAAGCGGGCATATTACAGATGTAGTTACCGGCATTACATGTGCTCCGCATTATTTTTACTAGGAGAGATCCATGGTTCAGTTCCTAATAGGACTTTTCTTAGGACTTTATGTGGCAACACACAACGTCATGGAGATGGCCAGCAATCTCGATCAAGGCGTACAAGCAATTAAATCAATCAAAATCACATCGGAAAAGTAATGGCAACAATAATCGCAAGATCGGCTGAGTCGGTTCACTGGTACGGCCAAGACGGCTCACCCCAGTACACCGTCAAAGCCAAAGACGGCTCAGACCGTCCTACAACGCTCAGAGACGCACGCAAGTTCAACCTAGTACCTTCGGTCACAACCGTGATGAAAATCATGGCTAAGCCTGGTCTAGAGGTCTGGAAGAACGAGCAGTTGCTCTTGGCGGCGCTTACCCTGCCAAAGCGGCCAGATGAGTCTGAGAAAGACTTTATCGCTCGTATTGTGTTTGACTCAAAGGAGACGGGAAAGCAGGCCGCAGAACGCGGTACACGCATTCACGAATCAATTGAGAAGTGGTACGGCGGTAATAAGAAGGTAGAGCACCCAGAGATAGCCAAGGCGTTTGAGGAGACGGTCTTTAATCACTTTAAGACCCATCCTTTCCAGCCCTGGAAGACTGAGCGCTCATTCTCTAGCAATCTAGGCTTTGGCGGTAAGGTAGACATGTACTGTGAACCAGACGAGTCAGCACCCACCGGCATCGTCATAGACGCTAAGACCAAGGACTTTGGGCCAGAAGATAAGGTAGAGGGCTACGACGAACACGTCATGCAACTCGCTAGCTATCGCTACGGCCTTAATCTAACTCATGCACGCTGTGCCAATGTGTTTGTCTCTAGGACGCACATAGGGCTCATCAAGGTGGTTGAGTGGTCTGAGGAAGATCTGCTAAAGGGGTGGGAGATGTTTAAGTGTCTCTTACAGTTTTGGAAACTTAAAAATAATTTTGGAGCTTGATATGAAAGAAAGAATTCTTATGGATGTTGCCCGCAATGAATTTGAGTTCATAAAGGGTGCGATTGAACACAAAACAAAAATCTTACTTAACTATTTGGATGAATGTAAGGCTGAAGCCGACAAAGAAAATGGTGGGGCTTTTTCTGCTATTTATCAACCAAGCGCATTCAGTCAAGTGTTAAGAAGGATGGTTGATGAAGAATATAAAAAGAAACCAACACGAGTCGTTTTAAACGAAACCCAGATAAATGCTATGAAACGCAAAGGTATTTGGGACGATCCAGTAAAACGTGAAAATTATCTTAAAAAGCTTGCAGAGATACAAGCACCTAAACGCCGCGGACGTCCACCACTAAAAAGGAGAGCTAAATGAACGTAGAACGCATGAACGAGATCTTTAGGTCTGTACACATGGAAGAGAACCATAACTTCCTAGAGGAAGATTTAAAGCTATTGGCAGATGCTTTTGCCAGAGAAGGCGCCAGGGAAGAGCGTGCAATCTGTGTAAAGGTAGTTACTGACCTCAACCGTGTACTTGGAGAGAAGTTGGCGGAAGTACGCGCTGAGTAGCAAAAAGACCCCTACCACGCGGTAGGGGTTAAATGGCCAACTGCAAGGCCATCACGCCGAGGAGACTCTTTCGACGTGACCTGTTAGGGCTACTGCCCAGTAATCGTAGGAGCCATTTGCTGACGTCTTGCTAACTCAGCTTGTTCATTCTTGTTAAGCGTAGTTGGCATTAATGATCCAATCGCTGTAGGCAAAGACGCCGCAAGTCCTAGCCCACCAATATAAGCATTAGCCTTGGCGGCATCGTAGTCTTTGTTATTAATATCGCTAAGAACTTGTGAACCTGAAGTAAGACCCATAGCAAGTGGACCAGCTTTAGAAGCAAGAGACGGAACCATACTGGCCGCACTTGCTCCAGCCCCTCCAAGGGACATAAGTCCACCCAAATTAGTTAATACGTTTGGATTTTGATCGTGAAACTTTTGATATGCATCTGCCAAGTTAAAACCAGTACCAGCGGCACCTAATCCAAGCCTTATGGGCGCTGAATTTACAACTCGTCCGTACATGTCCTTTAAATAATTTGTAGCAGGCTTAACCCTTGCCATAGCCTCGTTGAACATGTTTTGATCCTGAAGCAATTTTGCTTGTTGTTGAGCTTTATTAGTTGCATCAACTTCAGCGGCATGTTGTTTCCAGAAATCTTCAATTTCTTGTTGATTTTTAAGATCAGTCATTTTTCTACTGCCAAATTTTTCAAAATACTTTCTGGCAATTTTTGACTCTTTATCAGGAGCCATGACTTTATATCTTCTGTTAACGTCCTCAACAGTTCCTTCACCAATACCAAAACCAGTTTTCTTAGCCCACTTCCCTCCAGGGGTTTGAGATTTAACTTCAGTTTCAGGTTCAAACTCAGCTTCACGCTCAACATTTTCAATAGTTTCAGGATTTTCTTTTTGCTTATTTATAGCATTCTTAGCGGCGCCGTAAGCTGTTTTAGCCACGCTGATTACTGGAGATTTAACTGCTCCAAAAGAAGCACCTACACCACCAGGAACAGCCGCGGCTAATAATTTATCAGAAGCATTTTGCTCCTGCATAGCTTTGTTTTTATCTTCAGCAGTTCCAACTAAAGGAACAGAACCCATGTGAGTATGATCCTCTGTGGGAGCTTCAGATTCTGCCGATTTGCTTTCTACCGGTTGATAGACTTTTTCTGGAAACTGTTCATCAGAAAAATGTTGTGCAACATTTAAAAGATAATCTTTTAAGACTGGATCATTTTTTAAATATTTAAAATCTCCTGTTTTAGCAAAATCAGATCCTTCGCCATATCTATGAGCCGCGGCTATGCGAGCTGGATCACCCTCAAACAAAGGATTCTTTGCATGACGCTCTAGATTAGCTATTCCTGCACGAATAGCCAATTCAGGGTCTTTAACCATCTCATCATAATTAATTCCGTTAGCTTCAGCAGTAGCTTTATTAACTTGAAATGGACCATAAGATGTAGAGTTTTTATCATCAGCGGGTACATGTTTGAACCCGCTTTCTAAATTAGCTAAAGAAACAGCAAACTCAGGATCAAGACCGCGAGCACGAGCTTCTTTGATAATTGATTTGACTATCTTTTTTTGATCTTCTGTTAATTGATCAGCCATGATCTACCTTAAGGTTTGTTTGCTTCATCAATAATATCTAATGCTTTTCTAAATCTTCTTTTGGGAGTTTCGCTACCAGTAGATGACTTAGTTTCAGCAGTAGGTTTTTCTTTACGATTTCCCTTAAATGCCGCTTCGTCAATCGAACCCTTCATAAAAGAAGGTCGATCTTGAGTTGCAGGGGTATTTACGATTGCATCCCTACGCTTGCTTGAATTTTGTAATACACCAGTATATTCAGGGTGAGTATTAAAAAAGTTCGGATCAAATCTAGGATCATCTTTAGCACGTTGCAGTGCCAATTGATGCTCATACTTTGTCAATCCTTCGTTACCTAAATATCGAATAGTACGCAAAAATGCATCTTGAGTATTCTTTGTATTAGGCAAAGAAGCAAACTCAGCTTGAGTTCTTTCATCGGTAGGATTAATAACCGCATTTTGCATTTCGGTTTGCAATCTACCCATAAGGCTACCAAGCTGGTTCAACTTTGTAAGCGCACCTGGTTTATCTTTAATGTCAGATGAAACAATGTAATCACGCATGCCAGCAAGAGCAGAAGAAAATCCTTGTTTTTCAGCAAGCATCCCTAAAATGTCAGAAGGGCTACCCTTTTCAAATCTAGCAAACACATTAGAAAGCACTGGGCTACTTGCTATGTCATGAATTTGCTGAGTAGTCTCGTAAACATTCCTACCACCATTTGCTTGGGTAATGGTGTTTTTAGTTAAGTCTTGGTATTTAGCTTGTTGATCTTCAGAATATTTTTGCAAAGCTCTTTGATATGCATCTAAAGACAAACTGTTTACATCAATTCCAGGAATTGGAGTGCGTGTACCTGTATTGGTTGCATTAGGGTTCGGCATAGGAGCGCTAGGATTAACTGCACCTGGTTGATTTTGTGCAGTATTTCCTGGAACCAAAGATTTAGCCGCCGCATAGTTAGCATCAACAAATTCAACAGGAAACTTAGACTTAATTTCAGCCATAGAATTGCCTGCTTGAATCGCTTGTACCAATTGTCCAAATGTGCTTCCTTGATTAGTAAACTTTTCTTGAGCAATTTTTCCAATCTCAGGACTATGTCTAGCTATTTCTGCTACATCAATACTTGTTAATCCTCCTGGCTTAGACAAACGATCATTCAAAATGTCTTGAGCTATTTTTTGATGGCCTAAATTTAAATTGAATGCCGCATTTTCAGCTTTCATTTTTGCAATCGTAGGAGTAACCGCACGTTGTTGTTCTTGCCAATCTCCAGCGGCCTCTGCGGCTGAACCTAAAGAAGCGGCAAATCCACCCAGTTGTGGTTTAGCAAACCCTGCGGCAATCTTGAACCAGTTAGGATTCTTATAACGATCCTCTAACGCAGTCATGTATTTATTTCTTTGATCCATTAATTCGTCAAGTTGATTAGCAATTTCTGGATGATTAGGATCTCTATATCCAGCTAAATTTACTTTTGACGTATCAATATTTTCTACGTTTGGCAATAAAGGTAAAGTTAAAGGTGATTTATCAGGCATGTTTTACCCACTTAATTATTTGAGTTATCAGACGAGTTATTAGTGTTATCAGATGTTGGAGAAGGATTATTTACAGGTGTACTATTCAATGGGTTACCAAATTTATCTGTTAAAATTTGATCACCTCCTACTGGAACTGTAGTATCTATTCCATTTTGTGTTGGTGCCGTAGTATTAAATCCAAGCATGTTGCTTAGACTTGATCCACTAGTTCCAAGTAATGATCCCAATCCACTTCCAAGCTGAGCAAGTCCAGCACCACCAGCACCAAGTGCCGCAAGTGTAGACAAAGGTGAAGCATTGAGTGTTGTGCTTGTTGTTGTAGGAACCTGTTGGCCAGACATAAGACCTGCCAGAGTAGACAAAGTTGTGAGCGGATAGTTTTGTCTATTCTGCTCAATCGTTTGTTGTTGACCGCCTAGTGTAGATAACGCATTGATATTTCCCAGTCCTAAGTTTTGATTGGTCTGAGCCAAATTACCTAGCTGAGTGCCTCCCTGAATCAGATTCTGCTGACCCAAAGACGCCTGGTTACCTGCTGTACTACCTAGAGTACCCTCTAGTTGATTCTGCTGTTCAGCAGTCTGTAAAGCCGTGTTGTAACCAGTATTCAGAGCTTGATATTGTTGATTTAAAGCATTTTGATTAGCATTGTTAATCGTTTGTCCAAGGACTTGATTAGCCCTTTGTGATCCAGCCTGACCAGTTGAAACTCCTCCAGCAATAGCCGCCGGCGCTAAGTTTTGCTGAATGTTACGTGAGTTAGCATCCCCAATTTGGTTTACAACCGTATTGATATAGGGGCTCATGTACTGAGCCGCTAACTGTGATGGATCTTGTGTAGCCGACTGTAGGTAGCTAGATCCCGCCTGTAAGGGAGAAGGTCCTGATACCGCTTGGTTTAATGCAGTACCGGCCTGGTTAAGTGTTGGCTGATAAGCTGACGTTGCTGATCCAACGTTTTGAAATGCCTGGTTTTGTAGATCGGTTGGGCCAACGAACTGCGCATTCTTTTGCGCGGCTGTGCCAGCTCCAGCAAGATTACTTAAATAATCTGTGTAGTACTGTGGCGCTGTGGTCGCCGTTTGTTGTGTCGATTGAAGCAGATTTGCCATGTTTAACCCTTTGCCATCTTGAGGTAATCAAGAGGAGATTTTGCCTTTGGTGGTATTTTAGACGTTGGTGCTGATCTTTTGTGCTCTCTGAGCTCTTCTCTCATCGCGTCGAGCATCTTTGCGCCAAACTTGTTGTCGCCATGCCCTAACGCAGTTACAAAGGACGATGGAAGGACAACTTCACCGTCCGCTATCTTTGCCGGTACGGGCTCCCCTTCAATCTTCTTGTCATGGGGAACTTGGTGCATAAACTTCATTAAGGCATCGTTACCAGCCTTGCTAGAACCGTCTCCAAGCGCTGATACAGCCTCAGCATCAATTACATAGTCTCCGTTGTGAAGCATCGCTGGAATGTCGTCTGATTGGCCTGTACCCCTACCGCCTGCGTAGTATCCAGTCACACCGGTTATAAACTCAGGATGATGCCCCTCTGGAGCCGCTTCGTGGTACTTGGATAGTCCACCCTTAGCCTTGTGAATTAATCCGCTCAAAGGACCTTGAGCCAAAGATGTGAGAGGATTTATCTTAACGCCTGCCGTGTTAGATCCTTTAGACGTCATTAGAGTTGGATCGTAAGTCTTTGCAAACGTAGGCGTAAAGCTCTGTTGCATGGTTTTCCAATCAATAGCCTTTACATCTGGATTGTCCCAGACACTAGAACCGCCTTGATCAAAGTGCTTGGGCTTGATGTGTCTTTGTAAAACTTCCATCAACTCAGGCACCATCTTACTCATGTCAATTGAACCGCCGTGGGCAACCGCTACTTGCTCAACACCGTTTTCACCGGCCGTATTCTTAGACTTTAGTTCGGTCTGTGCATTTGGATCTAAAGAACTTAAACCCAATTTAGACATGCCCAAATTACCCAAAGTAAGGTCAGGCAAATCAGTTTGGGCTGACAAAGAGTTTGTTGCAGGCTTGGCCAGTGGTGCATTAGATCTACCCATGCTTGACCCACCAGAACCCGTTAGCTCACCAACAACAGGGCTTGCCAGCTTAGCAAAGTTTACTGTAGGCAGTCCTGATACGCCGGTATAGTCTTTAATCGCAGAATTAGCATCACCGCTCAAAGTATTGAGGTCGCTGTTGATACCGCCTGCAAGCATGTTTTGACCGCTCAAACCTGATTTAATTGCACCAGAGGCAAAGTTTCCAGCCAAATTAGTTCCAGCCACATCTGATATGCCAGAACTCAGTGGACCAAGTGCCGCACCTATCGCCGCGCTCTCAGCAATCTTTGTAGGATCTTGGCCTTGCGCAATCGCTATTGCAGGATTAATAAGCGGCAACAACTCAGGCTGTCCAAGCGCAATCGCTGTTGCGTCTGCTATAGCCGTCCAAGGATTTCTTTCAATACCTTTTACCGTATTGTTCAGGAAATTACCGGCATCTTTAACTGCGCCAGTTATGTCGTTTGCAACTGAGGATACTGCTCCCATTTATTTCACCTTATATGTTAACCATCCAGTTGAACTGGGGCTGGTCAGAATGCTCTACATTCAATCCAATCATATGCAACATTTGCAATATACCTGGGTTGTCTGCTTTTCCATACAAACGTCTTACAGGTGTTTTCTTAATCGTGTCGAGAAAAGCCACTAACGCTTTACGCAGTGCCATCGGATTGTCTTGGGTGTACAGATGACACTCAGCCGCGCCTTGTCCCATATGAATCAACAACAAAAGACTATTACCGTGTTGCATCACGTTGCCCTTTGCCGAAGCAACCTGCTCTGATACATAGGCTAAGACATGTTGGGGATCAACATGATGTTGCAGAGCATCTGCTGTGATAATTTCTGAAGGTGTCATTGTGGATCCAAACTCATTATTCCGACTAACTGTGCCGCCCATTCTTGCCAAGTGGTAAAACCTC
>Ga0208379_1000554_pt1 | contig 16212 bp, 27 predicted proteins | sample CryBogCBE02Aug07_FD_184559 | JGI IMG/M metagenome (GOLD analysis project Ga0208379, IMG submission 184559) | Freshwater microbial communities from Crystal Bog, Wisconsin, USA - CBE02Aug07 (SPAdes) | ecosystem: Environmental > Aquatic > Freshwater > Lake | place: Crystal Bog, Wisconsin, USA... | reverse complement strand
TTGTTATGTCTACCTGCTGGCGAAGCCTCTGAGCATTTGCTCTTGCTGCTTTAACCATTGCTTCTGCCGTATTAAGACGGAGAAAAGCACTTTCGTTGGCTACCAAAGCCGAGTCCTCTACTTCTTGAACGCGCATTTTGGTATCCGTACCGCGATAACTCAACCGCACCTTAGCGACCCCAAGTTGGTAAGCACCGAAGGCTAGGTGATATTCCTTCTCTGCTTCCACCAAGTCATGGTGCGCGTTATCTATTTCTTTACTCAGAGCGACTAATCGTTGCTCCACTTTCTCTGGCGTTAGAATTGCCATCGTTATCCCTTCCGCAGTAGTTACATTTCATTCCTTGGTAGTACCAAGCACCACATACACAACGCTTCACGGGTTCGCTCACCAGCGCGTAAAACCGATAAAGATTGCTACAGCAATTGCTGCCCAAGCAAATGTCCAGCCGATACGAGACATGAGTAAATCGTGCTTAAACTTTTGGTAGCGCATTTCGTCATCCCGTAAATCTTCCCAATACATCATCTCGTTCCACTTTTCCCAGTCATCTTCATAACCAGTTTTCATGCTGACTCCTTTAATTCTATTTCGTAATTGACTAGACATACTTTGCAAACATAAACCCGAAAGTCTAAGTAGTCGCCTTTATAGAGTTTCTTATTTGCCGCGTCACACATAGAGCATTTCGCCATTAGAGTTTATGCCCGCAATTCTTGCAAGTTTTTACTTTGCGTTGAGCAATCTCTCGACCATCAACGCAATTTGGGGCAACATAAATAGCGCAGTTATCGCGCGTTTCTTTTAAGCGCACGATATAACCCTCTTTATGAAGAATAGAAAGTGTGCGAGAAGCTGAACCATGATGCCAACCAGTTCTAAGTGCTAACTCGCGCCATGTCTTGCCAAAACAACCAGCCTCTACTACCCACTTAAAAGCCGTTCGTTGCTGGGTGAGAGTTCTGCCGTCTTTATCTTGCGCGATAATTGCCGCAAGACTGGAATCACTTCCCGACCAGCCCGAAGTGCCAGCGTAGGGCAAGATAGGTTCTGCGAAATCTATCTCGTCCATATCACACCAACTCGAATGGTTCTAATGGGAAACCTTCCATGAATTCTTTGGGAGTGCAAACCATAAAGATTTCACCCGCAAAAATTCCCGAAGGCGTGTGCATGGTTTCTTCGTCTACCTGCTCAAAAGAAAAGTATGCATCACTTTCGTCCTTAGATTCTTTCCAACGGATACGCGCAGTAACGCCAACCGCCGAACCGAAAGGACTCGGGTTGGTCGGAGAATAAAGTTCTTCCTGCTTTTGGAGTTCGTTTTCGGCGTTGCCATGAACGACTTCATCTACAAGATTTTGAGTAAGGTCAATAAGTTCCAAAGCCAACTGCTTGACCTTAATCAAGTCATCTACGAATTCACGCGAATACTTTGGCTTGGTCATGACGCCACCTTTTCCGTAAATGCTTTACGGCGCTCCAAGATAAGGCTACGCAAAGAAACTTTCTGGTCATTAACAGTTACTTCTTCATCAAGTTGAGGCTCGAAGTTCTTCCAAATATCGCGCAACTCATCTTCGTTATTGCTTGCGACAATTGCTAAAACGATAGCGTCAGGGTCGGTAGGTTTGTAATCCTTCTTAGCCTTTGCTTGCGGGATAGCAGGTGCTTCTACGACAACTGCTGGTGACTCCACCATAAACCGATTAGCAGGTTCTTCGGCTTGGTTCATCTCATCGTTGGTATAGATACCCGACAAGTCTTGCGGAAATGCTTTGCGAAGCGCGAGTGCCTCAGCACACTTACCCAACATAAGGTCAGGCATTTTCTTCCACATTGGGCTAGAAGGAACGGCGTAGGAATCCCACTTAGCAATCGCGTAGAGGGCTTCCTCGAAACCATTGCGATAAACGCCTACACGCGCTGCTGACGGAAACTCTTTGGAGAGCCATACTTCTTTCCAAACACCATCTTCTCCGCACCACAGGGTCGGAGTCTGACCTGCGTACTCGCCAGAGCGTTGCGCGATAATACGAAAGCCATCTATGCTGGTTTGAATTTGCGCCTTACCACCGCGCTCAATCATGTAAATCTGTCGTGCGAATGGGTCTAAGCCAGTTTTCTGTGAATAGTGGAGAAGGACTGCTAAATCTCCCTTGCTTACATTTCCCAGACCTAGTTGCTTAAGTGCTGCCACTTGCTTCTCATCCCAGAAACCTTGCGTGGGTGAGACGGCGAGAGTTGCGTTTCCTGTCATTTGGTTGCCTTCCTGATTCTGGGTTTCCCCGTTGGGTGTAACTTTTCTTTCATATCTTCTAACGCTTTTTCCTCAAAACTGCCGATAACATTATGGAGATTAGAAATGACCGCCCAAGTAAGTGACGGGTCATCTACGGCTACTGCTTTCTTAAGATTGACCGCAGCATTAACCATAAACATACGAACATGAGCGTCCATTAGATTCTCCCCCATCGGTATCCGCAAGTATTGCCATCGCAACCCCACCAGAGGTTGCAGTCAACATAATAGATAAGACCACCGACAATCGCCCCAAAGACAAGAAGGACGATTATGCCTCGGCGGGTGAAGTGCCAAGTAGACTCGCGCTCAATCCAAGTGCCAAAGACATAGGCTAGAGCAGCACCGATTAGAGGTGCTATAACGAAACCAACAATAAGATTTAACATTTATGCCACCAACTTTGCTACTCGGATACAAGGCAAAGAATATTCAGCGATTACAACAAAACCGTTCGCCTTAAGTGCTTTGACTGCTTGGTTAAGAATGACGGCTGCTTCTTCTTCTGTAAACTTTTGACCGCTATAGCCGTGAGTGAAAGTAATATCAAATTCGCCTGTCGTTACTTTCTTATACTGCGGGCGAGAATTGCGTGACGCGACATTAAATGAAGTCGCATTTTCGGTAACCTCTACGCCTGAGTAATGAGCGTAGTGAGTTCTAATGTCGCGCAGCATTGAGCCACCCGCAGACACTTTGCGGTAACGGACAATTTTTGCCTTGCGAAGAATGCCAGCAATCTGAACCTTAGTTACTGACTTGTCTATAACCAACGAATTTAACTGGTTATTTGCCATTTTTACTACCTACCCTTTTTCTTTTAGACGACCTTGCGCCGTCTTATGCCTTAATAATAGAAGGAAATGTTTGGTCGGACAACCATCTTCTTAATTTCTTTTTTGATAACTGGAATATGGTTGTTGTTGTAGCGAACGCGATTAGTTCTGTACGACTGACGCAACTCAGTTGCCGCCTCGTTGCCCAGAACGCTTCTAACCAGAAACAGGTAAACCCCAGCAAACTCTGGACCATGCTTCGAAAACGGAGTTAAACAATGGGCTATTTCATGCAAGACGACAGATTCATCTCTTGCCCACCGTCCAAGGGAAATAATGCTTCCCCCAATAGCCATAGCCCCACCACGACCCGACTTAACTGCAATTCTGCGTTGACCATAGCGTTTGGTAATAAACTTCTGAGAAAGAATTAAATCTACATAACGCTGACAAAAAACAATTGGAGTATTTGAGTTCAAGTCGTATTGACTATATTTAACTGCCCACTTAGATTTGTATTTACCATAGATGACTGACTCTGCCGCATACAAACGCGAACGCTGACTGTCTCTAGTATATGCCATTCCTGCACCTATCTTTTTAGACGACCTGATGCCGTCTTGTGCTTTAATTATAGCATAGAATTTTTACTAACACAACCATCTAAAAGAAAAAGTTTTAGCGGGGGAGACGGAAAAGTATCTCCCCCACCATTTAACTTTTAGAGAAGCGCGAGCGCCTTAGTTTTGAGTTCGTCACCAGCACCAGTAAGGATTCGCTCTGCGCGCATTACTTCCTTATCGTTGCCACCGCGTACTGGCTTAAACCAGTCAGCGTATTCGGCAACTGCGTTAAATGCTGCGTACTTGCTTCCGCGAATACCGTCTTGGGTTGGTGCGTTCCAGAGGTTAAGCAAATCCCCGCGCATGGTTTCTGAAGTCGTAATCTTGGTCTTGGTATCCATGTCGTAGTTAATAGGGACGATAGTTTCGACCAACTTTTCGTAATCGGTGCTAGAAAAGTCAGCGTTGAGAAGTTCGTATACTTCTTGCTCGAAAGCGTCTTGGTACTTATAGATAAGACCAAGTGTTTCCTGAACCTGAGCAACTTTGCCCTTTAATCCGCTCGTATGCTTAAGCGAAATCTTGGCAGGCGCGCTACGAACAACTCGGCGAATCTGGTTGGTGCAAGCAAGACGGACAGGAGTAACGCCGACATTAAAAGCAGTCGAACCGTCATGGGAGTTAGAAGCGAAAAGATACATCTGGGTCGAATCGTTAGCAATAGTTATGGTGCTTGGCATTTCGATAGAGACATACGTGCGCTTACCGCCAGCCAAAGTGCCGACAGAATCGAAATTAGCACCCGACTCATCTACGAGCAGGTTAAGAAAATCGAAGGCTTCGACATCTTGAATAGGAACATAACGCTTGCCGACTACACCAAGAGGAACAAGGTCTGTCGCGGTTTGGCGGTAGGTCATAAACTTGTCTAGTACAGAAATGGTGGAAACACCTTCTTCGGTCATCACGGTAGCGTTTACGGCGTAATCTGACACCTTTACTTCGCCGTCAAGACCTGCGATATGAAGTGCTTCCTTGATGGTGCTTGCTGACTGAGCGCGAGCGCCGAGACGGTACTGCGGTGCTACACGGTTTGCTGGTTTTACTAGCATGATTTGCCTTTCGGTTAAAAAGAATCCCCTGCGGATTCTTTAGTGCCTACCGAGGGAATCGAACCCTCGCAAGTTCCAAAGTAGGCGATTACTGCTAGATACGAGAAACGAGCAACCAGCCCATTTCCTCTACACGCCAAGTGTGAACTGCTTTGCTTCCAGAATGGTAAAGTTGGATTTCATCACCAACGCTGAGAGCGGTATGAGTACGGCGTGGGTCAAGAAGTGGCTCAATAGTTCTCCAGAGGACACCCTCGTAGCGATTGGTATTTGAGTAAAGCGAGTTAAGCAGCCAGAGCGTATGCTCTTCGTTGGAATAGTCGTGAGGCAAAACGAAACTTACAGAAGAAACAATTCTGCCCTTTTCTGCTGCCGTAGCAGCAAAGGCTTTCCAAGTAATAGTAACGGTGGTAGAAACCAACGAGTTTAACTGGTTTTCTGAGATAGTTGCTTGAGACATTTGCCACTCCTTATTTTCTAGACGACCCGTTGCCGTCTTCATGCTTTTATTTTAGGATAAAATACTTAGCAGGACAACCAAGTTTTAAGAAAAAGTTTTAATTTTTTTGGCAGCCCAAATCATGTCCTCTACGAGCGCCCACTCATCCGCTTCGGCTGCTCGCCAAATTGGTGCAAGTGTCTCGAAATCAAGTTCGGTGGTATCCACCTCTGCTATGCGCGCCATTTCTTTGACGCGCATAATCTTCTTTCCGCGATTGCAATTGGGAGTCATTATGCCTCCACAAAACGCTCAAAGGAAAAACCTTTAACATCGTCATAGCAGGTATGGCAGTATGGAAACTTCTGTCCATCCATGCCTTCGACAAGTTTAAAGAAGTCAGTATCGCCACACGCGCAGCGTGGAGTGTCTCCTGTCTTGATAATTGTCTCAAAAGCAAAGAGCGCCATATCGCCATTCTTGTAAGTAGCAAGAATGAATGAACCTTTTTCGCCGTAAGCAGCGATGTGGTAACGGCAAGAGTTCCAGACATTTTCTTCGATAGTAGAGTAAAGAATCGCCTCTTGGTAAAACTTATTGCTGGCGTTCTTGTACCACTTGATAATGCTTTCACCCTGAGTAATTGTAACGGTTGAGACGGTTGAAACCAACGATTCGCGTTGGTTAGATGACTTGAACATTTCCTACCCCTTTGCCTAGTTAGACGACCGAGCGCCGTCTATGCTTTAATTTTAGGATAGAAGTGTTACAAAACCAACCAATCTGACCAACTATTTTCGTTAAGGGTAGAATCCCGCTATGACCTACATCTTCGTTTCCCTCGGTGCTTTGACGGTTGGAATAGATAGTGACGCCAACTATCCTGACGCAATAGATGACATTACTAATCGCACTAAAAGCCTGCTTAACGAGGCTTTGGAAATGTGCAAGGAGAAAGGTTTAGACCCGTTGGCTGAGTACGCAACGGTTCCAGATTTTGACGATTACGATGACGAGGACGAGGATTAGTTGCCCCCGCTTTTCGCGTATGTCTACGAGTTTTCTGAATGTCGCAATCCCGAAGATGGAATTGACGACTCAGTTCTCGATTTAATCTAGCCAGACTTTATACTCGGCGGTAACCCGACCTTTATCGGGGTCTATGAAATGGAGTCTCTGTGAAGGAATGGCTGAAGCGGCTAGCAAGTCTCGTGCGTAGCGGTTATCTGACTCCGTCGAACCAGTTTGGTAGACACTTCCGAGTCCATTAGCCATCGGCCAGCAAGCGTGAGTGTGATAGTGACCGACATAGACATCTCTAAATTCCCAAGGGTAAGCACCTGAGCGCCAACGGTTAGCGTGTTGGACGATAGCGGTAGGAGAGGCAAATCCATTACGCCCCACTTCGTCACCATGAATAAGAAGTGCGCGATAGTTTCCTACTTGGACTCTCTGGACATCCTCTGGGCAATCTTCCCAAGTTAAACGCTTTTCATTTTCGAGCAACTGACGCGCTAACTCGTAGCACATTCTGTCGATGTTGTCGTTCTTAGGAACATCTGCTCTCTTGCTACCAATTCTTCCATGGTTGCCCCACTCGGCAACGACAGTTACTTTTTCGTAGATAGATAGCGCCCGCCGTACTGTCTCAACGATTAAGCGCGAGACATTTACATACTGACCAAAGATAGTTGCATCTACTTCGTGAAGTTGAGCGGGATAGTTAAAAAGACCTTCCACCATATCGCCACCAAAAAGAATGACCACATCTTTGACGGGATGGTGAGTGCGTTGGATGTCAGTAATCTTTTCTGCTTTATCCACAAAACCAAAAACGCGTTTCCGCATGACTTCGGAGTTATAGGAAGAAGTCATTTTTGACCCTTGCCAGTCGGTCATGTGCCAAAGAGCCACCTCTGCCGCTTTTTTGCGGGTGTCTAACTTAGGCGGAGTAATAGCGGGAATAGCACCAAGAGCCAAAGTAGCGTCACGCGCTGCTTGGATAGTTGCCTCAACTAATTCGTTAGTGCGTTGCTTGGCTTCCAGTAATTGCTTTTGAGTGCGAACAAGCGCTCTCCGCAATTCTGTGACATCTTGTGATTCGATTTCTGGTGGCAACTCGCTTAAGCGTTTATCAAGAGTCATTACGGAACTTCACCATGTCGAGAGCGTGGGTTGTGTAACCCAATTTATCGTTCCATGAATCTAGATGGTCAGGGTTGGCAATACACCGCACCGACTTAAATGCGTCCATCATTAACGCAACTTGGTAAGCAGGAATGTCATGGGTGAGATTAAGCATTGCGCCCCAGATACGACCAATCATGCGAAAATTAGGAAGCGGGTCGCCGTATTCTTCTTGACGGTTTTCCAAAATCTTTTTTACTTGGTCGGACATTTGCAATTCCCCTGCCTATGAGTATTGAAATTATTATCGCTGGTTCGGTAACCTTCTTGGCGAAGTGCCAAAACAAGAGCGTGAGTAGAGACACCGCTTGCGATGGCGTCTAGTAGGGTTTTTTTATCCCCTTCGGATAGTTTCTCAATAAGCAAACCAACCGCGCAAAGATTGCTTTCTTTTTTTACATGAGCCTGAATTGCGTCTGATAAAGCCATAAAAGAAATGTAGCAGTAAAGACTTAAAGATGGAAGTTAAGAAACCACCTGATTATTGACATACGGAGTCACGATATGCGACTCGGGCTGGACATCTGGGCGGCTGGTTGGGTTATGGGGAACGCAACCCCCGCCGATAAAACTTGGCAGGACATACATAAGCACTTTTTTAATATCAGTAGAAAATCCCGTAGCGCCCCATGTGGTCATGGCAGTACCAGCGGCAAGCGTCAGCGCCTTAGGGTCGGTTACATGGAAACGAATCATGGCAGTTCTTTCATAAGTAAATTATAGGTTGTCTGGTTCATAGCCCCTTGGACGAGGTTGTGAGCCTTCTGGAAGGCTTTTAAGGCGCTTTGGTCACCCGTTGTCCAAGCACTATTTTCGGCGACCGCAGGGAGCAATCCAGCCTTAAAAAGAGCCTTCTCTACGGCAAGGGTCGAGGCACTTTTCGCCTTAGGCACGAAATCACTAGCCTTCCACGCGGGAGCACTAAAAGTTGTAGTTACTTTAGTTGTCGTGGGGGTTGTCTGATGAGTAGCCGCAACCCCGCCTGCCCCAAGGGCAGTCGCACCCGCGACTCCACCCGCCACTAACTTATTGGTTCCCAAGGATTGCGCTGGCTTAACTACCGTTTCATAGTTAGGTCTGACTATGGCTAAGACATAAAGATATGCCCTATGACGCATATAGACACCATGCCCGTCATACTGGCTAACGTCCGTCATGTGCTCAGGACCCGTATTGCCTTCTATCGTAGTAATACCATCACGGCTAGCAGCAACGACAATACCTACATGGTCAGCCTGTCCATTACCTGCCCACGAAAAGAAAACTAAATCTCCCGCTTGTCCCGAATACTTAGGAACGACTTGCCCTTTCTGCTGGAACCAAGTCAAACCAGCAGGGCAATAGGAAAACCCTTTAGGCGTCTGAGCGGCGACTAAATTGGAAAGATTATTCTGGGCAAATACCCAAGAGACGAACATGGCGCACCAAGGCTCATTAGAAATCCCGTACCAATCCCCGTAAGGATTCGCGTCAGTAGCACCACCGTAAAAACCTGTCTGTTTTTGTGCAGTAGTAACGATATCTAACGCGGTTGCCATTCTTGCCCCAATCTATATAGAAAACCCCTACGACCTGAGTTGCGGCAGGGTAGGGGTTTTCGGCAGCGAAATTACTTAGGTGTGTCTGCCTTAGCGACCTTCTGTGCTTCAGCCAAAGCAGCGTCTACGGCTGGTGCTACCAAAGTGGTAGGAGCGCCCGTGACGGATGAAATTTGGTTAATAAGTGACTTGGGATTGACCTTTGCCAAGATAGGTACGAGCAAGCCACCGACAAGACCGCCGACAACGATTTCTTTAATATTGCGGTGGTTGAGTTGGTAGGTTGCGTATCCAGCAGCGATAATGCCGTAGCCGTAATGCTCAATAAGCGCCTTCTGGGTTGCCGAAATCTTAATCTTTAGTGCCATCTTTATCCTTCTTTCCAATAAGGGAACGAACATACTTTTCCGCCTCATAGTCAGAGGCAGAAGCGTGGTGGATACCACCGACTCCCCTATGGTGCTTTTCGCATAACCACATGAGATTCGCTGCTGATTCTACCCAAGCGCCGACTTCGTTAGGGTCAGAGACTCCAGGATAATCCACTTCCAGCCACTTTAAGTCTACTCCGTTCTGGAGCGAAAATTCGATATGAGCGTGGTGGAGTTCTAGTCCTCCGCCACATTCCGATTCATCATTGCGATGAGCGCCAATAGCGCACCGTGCGGTGTTTTTGGTTCTGTTACGGAAGGCGTTGAAATCTTTGTAGTTCGGGTCGCTCTCACGCGGCTCATGCGGCGGATAGTGGACGACATAGGAGTTCGTGATGGCTTGGTCATGCGCGTCCATTAGATATCGAGTTTAGTTTTGATAATCGCTTGGTTTACTTGGAGTTCGTGCAAAGCCGCGTCTTGACGGTTTAGTTGGTCTTTCATTGACCCGCCACCGTTTTCGTATAACTGGTATTCAATTTTGTCCAACCGCTTATCCATTTTGCGGAACATTCGGTTAATGTAAAAGAAAGGTGCGCCGATTATTACTACACTTTCTAAAGCCGCCCAAATACCGTTACTGATAGTTGAGGCGTTGTTCCAAAATAACATAGTTGCGCCCTTTCGGGTTATATTGGGTTAGACCCAAGTTATGGTGCGGACAGTTCCATTTGCGTCAACTATCTTAGCAGTATTGCTCGTGGAGTTAATCCAGATGTCACCTTTGCGAGGATGAGCAGGGTCGGTGGCAACGACAGGAGCAGTAAAGCGATGCGAATTTTCTAACTTGCGAAGGCGCAACTTTATATCGTCAAAAACAACTTTAAGGTCGGGGGCTAAGTTTAAGTATCCCATCAGTAAGTTCCTGTCGTTAGGGTGAGAGTGATTTGCTCGGGTCCATTCTCGCCGGGCGTAACCGTTAGACCAATAATACGAAAAATTGCGTCATACCCGTTAGGAAAAAACGGGTCTTGAATACGAATCCGCGCCTCATCTGCTAGTTCATAACTTCCAAATACGGGGTCAAGATATGGCGGAGCAGAAATTTTAAGAGTAATCGGCGGGTAAGAAACGGCATTTACTTGACTTGTCGCCAATCCAGAAAGAAGTGTGGTGTCGGTGACATCTGAGTAGCTAGTAGTAGTTTCTAGTAACGCCCAACCAGCAGCAAATTTGGTGCTATCCGTTGCCGTAGCAATAAGTTCACTTTCGTTAGAACCTGCTCCTGTCGCGTAAATGGTGTTTGCCGTCTTAGACCCATCTTCAGCATAATCGTAGACAGATATGTTGCCGCCTAGTTCGAAAACTGGAACGGTCGTGGAAGTGCTGGAGTAGGTATCTCCTGACTTTGGGAAATAAGTGTTGAAAGAACGAGCAGGAGTACCCGAACCGTCATAGTAGACAGAAATCTCAAAATCAAATCCTTGTGTTTGCTTAGCTAAATCTTGGATAGCAGAAAGGACAGTTTTCATTTCATAGTTATAGTAAGTGCGCGTAACCGTTACACCAGAAACGTTAGTAGAACCTGCGTCTTGGTTATAGAGCAATCCGATATTTCCATACGGTACGCCCATCGCGTTGCTAATAAGTTGCTGAGCAATTTGGAGTTGGTCTACGGCAGTAAAAGAGACAGTTTGAGAAATAATGCGGCTTTCAAAATACGAAAGAAACTCACGGGCAGTTAGTTTAAGTAGCTGACTTTGAGAATTGTATTCACGGGAACTGATAACCCCGCCCCAAATAAGTTGCCCGTTTCTGTCTACATAGATAACGCATTTATTCGGCAGGGTTGCATTAAGGACATTAAGGCTCGCGGCATTAACTCCAGAAAGTAAAAGCTGACCCGTAAAAGTTCCAGCCGTATTTAACTGCTGCGTGAAATTAACACCAGTAAGCGGCAGTTCAGCAAGAATCGCGTTAGTTGCTAAGTCAGCAAAAAGATAACGGTAGGAAGTAGCCATACCTTTATCCTACTAGAGCAGCGACCTCATCAGCCGTTAGACCGAGAGCCGTTAGCTTAGCCTGAGCCGAAGCCTTAGCTTTAGCAATAGCCGCGTCAGCGTCAGCCTTAGCCTTAGCGTTCGCCTCATATTGTGCGGCGGCGGCTTCGCGCTCGGCGATTTCTTCGGCGGTCAGCGGGCGGCTGGTAACTTCGCCAGTCTCGCAGTTGACCTCAACGGCCATAGGTGTGTCAGTTGTCATGATTGCTCCCTTGATAGGTTAGGAATTCTTGATACCGTACAGATAAAAATTGGAATATGTTACAAAATTTCCGGATGCTGGACTTAGAGTAATTGAAGTTATTGCGCTGCTGGTACTCCATAATCCAGCCCCAAGAATTTGTGAACCATAATTACCATTATTTTCTTGAATTGTTTCAAAAGAAAAACTTTTATAATTTGAATTTGTATAATTCGGAATATAAAAAACAGCAAAACCAAAAGTGTTTGAAGTAGCGCTTGAACCATTGTCATCCCAAAGTTGATTTGATGAACCACCAGCGGAACCATATCCACCACTTCCAGCACCATATAACCATTTATATGAAAAATTAGTACTAGAACCGTTGAAAGATATGTAAGCGGTTGGATCAATTTGCGCCGATGTTTCTCTAACGCTTGCAACTAATTTCAAATCCGCATAGGTCTGAGGAATAGTTCCACCGCTGCCTAAGGTGATGGTGGCGGCCGAAGTGGTCAAAGTAGCCGATTGAATCAAAGTATAAGTGGGTAATGAGGTCATGGTTATGCCGCCGCAATTCCGTAAAGAGTAAATTGAGAACCAATTGTAAAATTTCCACCAGTTGTAGAAACTAAAATTGAAGTAATTGCTGAAGTTGATCGCCATAAATTACCAATAATATCAACTCCGCCACCACTGTCGGCGTTACTACCGCGAGAAAAAACATTTTTGAATGTAGAAGTATTGAAATAATTCATAAAATGTGTTTCGTATGTTCCAAAACTTGCGGTTGGCAATCCTGAAAGATTGGATATATTTCCACAACTATTGTTTGATTGCCGCGCTGATGAAGCGGTTGAACCATCTGCTCTCAAAATTGTATCCGAGTAATTTGAACCAAAATCTCCATTCAAATTGAAAATGATTCCGTTCCCGCCAGCCGAACCTTTAGGATTGCAAACTAAAACTAAATCAGTATAAGTTTGAGGCAAAGTTCCACCGCTACCAAAAGTTACAGTAGCAACAGCCGTTGTGAGAGTAACGGATTGGATTGGAGTATAAGTTGCGCCAGCAGTCATTTATTTCACCCCATATAATGCGAAAGAAGTTCCAGAAACAAAATTTGCCGAAGCTCCGGGAAGAATAGTAATTTGATTGATTGCGTTTGTATTCATCCATAAAACCGACCCAAAAACTAATGTTCCTGAACCATTCAAATCAAATCCACCTAATTGTTTATAAACTTTATATTTGTTTGTATTTGAGTAATCAACAAAATCATAAATCCCAACAGCAAAAACCTGTGAAAATGTACTAGCGGAAACGCTATAACCAGCATTTCCAAAGGTTTGATTGGCACCATAGTCAACGCTGATTGATGATCCGTTGCCATAAATATCATGATAAGTATAACTAGCAGAACCATCACCATTGAATTGAAATATATAACCATTTGTTGCTGCGGAACGAGTATCACGACTAATGACACGAAGTTGCAAATGAGTCCAAGTGCTTGGGATAGAAGAAAAACTAAATGACCCAGTTCCGCTAGGGGTTACTGTGGCAATCGAATAAAAGTTGCTTGCTACGGCAGAAGCGGAAAATAACCCATATCCCTGCGCCGAGGCGCTCGCTTTAGTAGTAATTAACGGAGACATAAGCTAGACCTTACGCGAATTTAGTCGCTGAGGCAAGAACGGTATAAGTAGCCGAAGCGGTCTTTAGGATAGTAAATACATAGGCGTCAATAGCCGAAGCGTCTCCGGTACTAGGAGCCGTTCCGCCTTGCCACTTAGGGCTAACTGATGAGCCGTCAATAGTAAAAGCATTTGGATAGTAGGCAGTTGAGCCGTTGGTATTGGCGACTACTACGGTAACTGTCTGCCCTGTGAGAAGAATGGAGTTAAGAGTAGTAGATGAATTACCTCGGAAGTTAAGAGCAAAGTTAGCTGTAGCAGCAGTTGTGAACCACCATGAAGTCGAAGTTACGATATCTATATTCTGAGAGCTGGCAATAGCTGAACCTGCGATATAAGCAGTTTCTAGTAATCCAGTTACAGGGGCATTAACTGCGGGGTTAATGTTGGTTGTGGTCTTGACGCGATTGTCGGTGATATTTGAGTTGGTAATCGAAGTTACGGCAGCTCCAACAGCAATAGTCGCAAGGAGAATAGAGTTAGCAGGGGTCGAAGGAGCTACGGGAGAGGAAGCGGGAGTTCCTGCGATTACTTGAAAAGCAACGTTATTAAGTGAACCTGTGTAGTAAGCGTCATTAACGGTTACCACGACGATATCTATACGAGGGTTAGAAGGGTTAGCGGTACTTACCGTTAGGGTCGTAGTAGCGTCGTTATACGCCATATATACGCCCATATTAGATTGAGTCGTACCGAGAATAGCCGCCCAACCCGAGGCTACGAGAACGGACATACCAGCAGGAGAGTTCTGGGTAACCGCTAAGTCGGTCGAGTTTATGATTCCGCTAGTTTTCCAAATTGACTGCATGGTAAGGCGGTCATTTTCTGCGGGGTGACTACCGTTTTGGAGCCAGCTTGGTGGGGTTCTTAAAGCCATTTCATCTCCTTAGATATACGCGTTGCGCCAAGTAATTGTCGCCGCCGTAGTGCCGATAAGTGTACCTGTTCCCGCTAGGAAGAATGAGTTATTACCCGGAGGGGCAGAGAACCAGTTAGAACCGCCACTAATAAGGTTACGAGCGGGGTTACCGTTAAGAGTAACAAGTTTTTGGTCAAGGTCAATGATAAGGGTATCGGTATTGGCATAAGTGCCAGAGATAGTTATGTAGGCACTTTGCGTTGAGTTACCAAGGGTTGGGTTGGTGATGGGTCCGTTAAGAGTAATGATGGGGTAAGTCGTAGCCCAACCTGCGTTAGTAACGGTTGTCGTAAGAGTGGAAGAACCACCACCATAAGAAAGGTTGTAAGTACGGTTATATTGGCGACCAAGAGGGTTACCAACGGCGAGGGTAGCCGACTGGAGAGTGTCGTCATAATAGCGAGGGTCAGGGCAGAAAAATGTGTAAACCGATTTAATGTAGCCGTAAGTGTATTCAGGGTCTACGGTTGTGATATTTCCACGCACTTCCAGCTTTCTGCGCTGGAGTCCGCCAGCAGCAGAAAGCTGGAATTGGAGCGGAGTAGTTCCTGAGCGCTGAGGCAATAAGGCACCTTGGAGAAGGTCGAAGTTTTTATGAGCAGTATTACCGTTGCCGGGCAAGGTAAGAATTGAAATAGTGATAGTGCGACCTGAGAGGAAATCGTTACCCGAAAACATACCATCGGCATAACCGCGTGAGTCATCTTGGTTACGGATATTAGGCAACGCTTCTAAGCCGTCTACTTTGGTTACTTGGTAAGGCGAGCCAGTACCACCAAAGATAAATCCGTTAAAAGCGAAGGAATAGTATTGGAGTGAAGATACGGTAGCCATTACATACCCATCGCTGCTAGTTTGGCGGCAACGCCTATAGCGGTAGCAGGGCTAACACCTTGAGTTGTGCCGTTGCTAATTTGAGCAATAACTTGCTGACCAGTTGCTACGGGGTCTGTGAGATTGTAACCATAGATAGTTACATTAGTAGTTGCTCCCGAACCCGCTGGTGCGTTATTAGGTAGCAAAGGATTGGCATTAGCGGTCTGGGCTGGCATGGTGACAGAAGTGCTAGGTCCATAGTTAAGCGAGGCTGCTTGGTCGGCAGCGTAAGGGGTATAACTACCAACGACAGGAGTGCCACCGAGAGTAGTAATCGCCTGTGCGGTTGCTGCTATCTTGGTCTGGAGAGCGTCTAACTTAGACATAGTGCTATCTGAGATGCTTTGGATTTGCTTGTCGTATTGCTGCTGGGATGAGTTAAGCGCGTCAGTAAGAGTTTGGTGAGCCTTTTGCATAGCCAAAGTTTGCGCGTCTTGGGCGGCAGTCATGGCTTTGTTGAGAGCGTCTTGGGCTTGAGCAATTCCGTCAGATAAAGCGGTGTTATTGGCAGCAAGAGAAGTATTTAAGTCTACGGTAACTTGGGCGTAAGCCGCAGCCATTTGCTGAGTAGCAAAGTTGGTGCCGTCATTCATTTGCTGAGCAAGTGCGTCTAAACCAGTAGCAGAAGTGTTTTGGATTTGGCTATAAAGTTGCTTAATCTGGTTCTGAGTATCTGGGGTTGCTGCCAAGATTGCTTGCGACATAGCATCGCCCATTTGCGGACCTTGGTCTACGACATTCTTAATAAATTCCTGAGAGTAACCAGCAGACGCGAGCGCCCCTGCGTCAGATTGTAACTTGTTAATAGAAGTTAATTGGTTTTGGAGACTTGTAAGAAGTCCAGTAGCCGTCTGGTCGCCAGAAGCAAATAACTTACCTGCGTCAGTTGCGGTGGCATTAGCCCATGCGGTTGTCAGCACTCCAATAGATTGCTGGATAATCTGGTTGCGCTTGTCTGCTGCTTGCTGCTCTAAAGCAAGCGCTTGGTCGGCTGCTTTCTTCTGTAAGTCGGCAACGGTGGTGTCGTAAGTTTCCTGCGCTTTTTGCTTGGCGTCTAAAAACGCGGCTTGGATGTCGGCAGAAGATTGCTGGAACTTAGTTTGCGCGTCAAGGTCACGCGTATTCTTGTCTGCCATAGCCGTTTCCATCTGGCTCTGGCGGTCGGCAAGGTCTTTGTTCATCTGGTCTTGG
>Ga0208379_1000551_pt1 | contig 16240 bp, 25 predicted proteins | sample CryBogCBE02Aug07_FD_184559 | JGI IMG/M metagenome (GOLD analysis project Ga0208379, IMG submission 184559) | Freshwater microbial communities from Crystal Bog, Wisconsin, USA - CBE02Aug07 (SPAdes) | ecosystem: Environmental > Aquatic > Freshwater > Lake | place: Crystal Bog, Wisconsin, USA... | reverse complement strand
AAACAACACAGAATTATTCTCTTAATACAGATAAATTAGCAGCAATAATTTACAGAGGTAATGACAAATGTACAGAAACAAAAATCGCACCATATTCGGAATTCATCAATAAAGCCCATTCTTTAAAAGAAAAGGATAAAGATATAACGTTCATCGTACAGACAGATGAAAGAGAATTCCTAAAAGAATTTTGTTCTATATTTCCTGATACAATTTTTTTAAACGAATTACCATTAATAAACAAAAATACACAATCTGTGGTACATGATCATATACCTTTAGAACAAAGACCGTATTTTGGTGTAAAGGTATTTGGTATATTTAATATTTTATCAAAATGCAAATATATTATCACGCATTCCGGTAATTGCGGAATATGGACAGTACTTATGCGTGGTAATAGTGAGAATATTTTTCAATATCTTGACCCTCTCGAGCAAACTACAGCAACGCAACATTTATGGATTTAAAAACAGCAAAGATAATAGGTTGCGGACTTTCTGGCATTACAGCAGCTATTTTATTGAAAGAAAAGGGATACAACGTTACTATATATGAGCGTAGAAACCATATAGGTGGTAATTGTTATGATAGTAATGTCGCTGGTACTTTAGTACACAGTTACGGTCCTCATTATTTCCACACGAATGATGACGAGGTATTTCAATTTTTAAGTCGCTATACAGAATGGTTTGACTATAAATACAAACCAAAAGGCAATACAAAATTAGGTCTGCTTTCGCTCCCTTATAGTAAAAAAACAATTAAAGAAATAGGACGTGAATTAACGCAGGATGAGATAATTGACGTTATTTTTAAAGATTATTCTGAAAAGCAATGGGGAGTTCCTTTTGAACAGATACCTAAAGCTATTACAAATAGAATACCAAAGACAAAAGACGATGACGATCCATCGTGGTTTAAAGATGAAAAATATCAATGTATGCCAAAATATGGATACACAAAAATGATGGAAAATATGTTAAGTGGAATTTCTGTTCAGCTTGATATACAAGATAACTCCTGGAAGGAGATATTTACAAATATAACTATATATACCGGTAAGATCGATGAATATTTTAATTATCGTTACGGTAAGCTTCCCTACCGAACATTAATCTTCGAACATCTCTTCACAAAAGATAAAATGGATATTGCAGCTATTAATCAGAATACAGCTGATGTACCATACACACGAATATACGATCATAGCCATTGTATGTTTTTACATAACGGGCCAACTATTCTAACAAAAGAATATCCAAAGCAATGGGAGGAAGGTGACATACCATTCTATCCAATACCTTTCGGTAACGGTATCGAAATGTATAATAAATATAAGGAATTAGCTGATAATGAAGCTAATGTTATTTTTTTAGGTCGTTTGGCAACGTATACATATTTAGATATGTGGATGGCAGTTAAACAAGCAATATTAAAGCTCCGATCTATAACTTGATTATAACATTTTAGAATGTATAATAATTAGTATTATGGGTGAAATCACAAAAAACGATTATTTTGGTAAAAACAATAATAGAAACTGTAAAGAGTATAACCTTAAAAATATTCTTGAAATTGGATCATGGGATGGAACAGGTTCAACACAATGCTTTATTGAAGGCATGCAATCTCTAAAAGATCCGCAACTCACTTGTATTGAAGTAAAGAAAGATAGATACGACGACCTCGTAAGAAATGTATCACCATACCCATGGGTAAAATGTTATAATGAATCAACTATTTCTCTTAAAAGTTTTGTACATTCTTCCTTTGAAGAAGTTTGGAATAGTCGGTATAATCATATTCAATCTGAAAGAGAAGTTGTACAAACATGGTATAATGAAGACGTCGAAAGTATTAAAGATGTCAGTGCAGGTTTTTTGGAAAAGGATGATAAGTTTTACGACGGTATCTTAATTGATGGAAGTGAATTTTTTGGTTATAGTGAATTTTTACTTGTAAAAGATCGGTGTAATGTATTATTTTTAGATGATTACTATAGCGCTTTTAAGACACGTCAGGTAGCTGAAGAACTTAACAAAGACGAAAATTGGTTAGCTATTGCCGGTAACAGGCATACACGTAATGGTTTTGCTGTATTTAAACGTAACCATCTTGCTTAAGCAAAATTATATAATATACTAACCATATGATTATTGACGTACCTACTTACGACGGTGAACTTATTCATTCACGCTTTGCATACAAATATTTTCGTAAAAATACTTTACCTATTGGTAATATTGTAGCATTTAGAGCACCCATGAAAGTTGAAGCTGAGGGTATGATTGACAATGAAGATATTCTTAATGCTGATTATATTTACAGTGACGATGCAATTAATTTTTGTTGGGAAATTCCTAATTTAGATCCATTCGGTGCAGTATCATTTCAACGACTACTAAATACACAGATTGCAAATATTCTTAGCGCTAAATTTATCAAAGCTCCAATCGAAGTAGATGGTGATGATCTTATTGTACATAAGGAGCACACTCAGGGCGGCGTCACACAGATGAAGGGTAAATGTAGTGTGAGCATTACTTACTCAAAGAATGATGTAGCTCTTGGTCATACCGGTATTAATATTGAAGCTGGTAAAAAGGCACCAGCGTTTGCTTTTTCGACTAAGCTTAGCAATGAGGACGCAGAGCAATTTATGAAAGATGTTATTGAAACTTTTTATGCTATGGTAGAGGATATCTTTCTCGCTACTACTAAGGTCATTAGCTAATGACAATATTTGATTTTATTGGTGATATATTATTCTTTAAAAAGAATGATAAACTCACTACAGTAGATCAAGAGACCGAATTTCAGCCATACATTGTTAATCGCTGGCTGAGTATGTACTCACCGTTTACTGCTAAGCACTCCAATATATTGAACAAATACCTTGGTGTATTTGATAATAAAAAGGATCTCTATAGTTTGTTTCTCGCTGTTTTTCCAAAAGTACCATTTAAAAAGATAAATTACATAAAGAAAGTTAAAGAGAAAAAAGAAGAGCAAGATGAGAATATCAAGCCTCTTGCAAAAAATTTTGAACTTTCAGAAAGAGAAATTACTGAATATATTGCATTTTTAAACAAACAACCTAATTAAACGTATATGGTAGCTGATATTGACATGCTTGGTCCTCTCCCGAAAAGCTTAATTGACTTTTCTTCACTTCCAAAAAATTCATTTAATTCTGTATTTTTTGGTTATAATCTTAAACAAGTACTAGATGATATTCTTCTTTGTACATTTGTAGATGAATCTACAGATGGTACAAGTATTGTGCGTAATGGGTTGCATGTACCAGTTAATACTGATACAAAAGCTTGGCGAATTGGACAAGTAATTTTAGCTGGACCGAACGTACGCTATGCTAAAGTTGGTGACTATGTTTGTTTTCCAAACAACCTAGGTGTACCGGTAGCTAATCTCGATATTGAAGATTATGGTACCCTCAAGAGGGGTATTTTTCTTAACGAGCAGCGTATTTTTGGTATTTGCTCACAAAGAGCTGATGATAATGAAAGCGTCGCTTCCCACAATAAAAAGTCTACTCCTAAACAACGTCGTAGAGATTAAGTTTTTACGTAAACGACCTAAACCTGGTACACCCGATACCAGACGTATGTTGTGTACAAATTCCTTATCTTTACTTAATAGTACAGAAGGACGATTAGCATTAAATTATAGGCGCGCAATACAAATGCCTAAATTTGATCCAACTGCCAAAAACCTCGTCATAACCTGGGATATATTTATGCAAGATTATCGATGTATTAATATGGCAGCATGTGATCTAATACAAGTTATACCCGCTAATAAGGAATTTTGGACGTTCTTTAACAATAGATTGGTTGGTATGGATGCTGCACAAAAAATAAATTTCATGAATTCATGACACCTGTAGAAGACATTGAACAGCTTATTAAACCATTTCTTTTAAGGGATATTTCTATTACTGTAGATAATAAACCTCTTAAAAGCGGTAAGTTAATATTATTTTCGGTTAAAGATTTTTTCTGTGTCTTTACACTAACAACAACAGACCGTGGAAGTAAGCGATTTATCTATGAAATACCTTATCCGTATACAACAAATATTACATTAAGTAGTCTTGAATTCGATTATACGCTTAAAGAATTTTGTTTAAATAACGAGAATATTACTGCAGCAGTTAATAAGGTGCAATTAAATCGACCATCAAAGATCTTCAATAAAAAGGTTGTTGTAATAGCGAATTAATAAGCTATAATGACGTTGTGTCAAGATATATTGAATATTTCCCAGATGGCTTTACGCCATCCTCTGAGCAAGTCAAGATTGTTAACGATATTGAAAAAGCGTTTAGATCCAATAAAAAAATAGTTATATGTTGTGCACCGACTGGATCCGGTAAATCTTTTATAGCAAGAACGCTTGCTAATCTGAGCAATAAACCTACAGAGGAGTTTACAAGACTCATAGAAAGTTATGATGCATATAAAAAAGAGTTCGATGGTAGTTATTCACATGCATCTGAATGTCAGCAAGAACCACCTGCAGGCACGTTCGCTTTAACAATTACAAAAGCTCTTCAAGACCAATATTTTAATTTGTTTAATGATACGTCAGTTTTAAAAGGTAAGACGAATTATCAATGTGATTTAGATGACAATTTTGATACTGAATTAGCACCATGTACATTTGCACTCAAGATTAAAGATCAATGTTGGGCTGCAAACCGGTGTCATTATTATAACGCAAGAAATCGTGCATTACTTGCACCATTTGCTGCATTGAATTATAAGATGTTTCTTAATTTACCTGATCACTTAAAAAACAAAAATTTTATAGTATGTGACGAAGCATCAGAGCTTGAAGACGAACTCATACGTCAATATTCTGCAGAAATTGTCTACGAAAAGTTAGACGCTTATAATATTACTTACAAGACACTAATTACAGATAATCAGCAACGTGCTTTAAATTGGATAACCGAATTATCAGAGACTCTCAATATTGAAATAGAAGCTCTTGCACGTAAGGCTACGAGTAAAGACAATTATACCAATCTTACACAGAGCGAACAAATAAAATATGGTTATATTAAAAATCTGCATCGGTCGTTGACGTCACTAATTTCTTTATGGAATAAAGGAGAGCACGTAGTAGAAATTGACGCTAAGCATGTTGTAATAACACCACTAAAAGCTGATTTTCTCGCTGAAAATATTTTTAAATTTGCAGATAAAATTGTATTGTTGTCTGCTACTATTATTGACCATAAAAATTTTGCAAAATCTCTTGGTATAAAGGATTATGAATATATAGAAGTAGGTAGTAGTTTTGATCCAAAAAAATCACCGATATATGTTTGTTCAAAATATAAACTAAATCATAAGAATCTTAGAAATCAGCTTCCTTATATCTGTCAGTATATTAACCAGATTTTGGAAAATCATAAAAACGAAAAAGGTATTATACATACACATTCTTATGAAATAACAGAGTTTATACGTGAACACGTAAAAAATTCCAGATTACTCTTTCGCGATTCTAATACAACTAATGAAGATATATTAAAATTGCATGTTGAATCTACCGAATCAACAGTTTTAGTTTCACCTTCTATGGTATATGGAATTGATCTAAAGGATGATCTTGCACGTTTTCAAGTAATAATTAAGTTACCATTTCTACCACTCGGATCAAAGCGTATTAAACAGTTATTTGATATAGATAAAGATTGGTATGAGAATAAGATGTTGAATGCAGTTGTACAAGCATCTGGCCGCTCTACTAGAAGTAAGGATGATCATTCTACTACATATATACTAGATGGCAATTTTGTAAATGTTGCAACGAGATCAAAGAACAAGCTACCAAAACACTTTATCGAACGTATTCATTAATTAAATAATAATGAATGCAGGCACAGACGTATCACTTTGAAATAAAGGATTTAATAACGCAATTTGTTGCAGCTTTTGATGATATTATCATTAATAGATACGACAAAAATCGTGTACCGGTAAATCAAGTACAGGTTCGTTATGTTTACTCTCCAAAGCAGAGAGTGATGTATGATTTAGTCAATCTTGCGCAAAATATTACTGTACCGGTTGTTTCTATACACATTACATCTGTATCTCGTGATGTAAATCGTGTTTTTAATAAGCTAGATGGTTACTATTATTCAAAAGGAACGAGTGATATAACAGGACAACCAACTACCACGCATTATAATTCCCCAGTACCCGTTAATATTACGGTTGCTATGTCTATCTTAACAAAGTTTCAAAGTGATATGGATCAAATTATATCAAACTTTGTACCTTATAATAATCCATATATCATTCTCTCATGGAAAGTACCGGAAGATCTTGCAACCGGCGGATTTTCTGTACCGCAGGAAATAAGAAGTGAAGTACTCTGGGACGGATCTATTAATCTAACATATCCAACTGATATTAGTGCATCAGAAAAGTATAAAATAATAGGTGATACAAGCTTTATTATTAAAGGCTGGTTATTCCCTGCTGCACAAAACGATGTTGGTAATATATTTTATATTAATAACAATTTCCATAACGTATCGCTCGTCACCTCTGTTGCTGAATTAACGGCACAGAATTACACAACATCCCCCTCATCCGGGCTCATATCGCAAAATGAAACAGTATCTGTATCAGCTAATCCTCAGATATTCAATGTTTTTTACAATGAGCAGAATTCTAATGTACCTACATACATTCAATTATCATAATTAAATATACTATATGGCAGTATCACAAGGACAGATTATAACTTTTAATTCTATCACCATACTAGGTGTTAATGCTATATCGGCCGTCGATAGATCTGAACCATTGAGTTTTATTCAATGGCTACCATATAATAAGCAGACTTATACAACACCAGAGAACTCACTTATACAATATCAATCATATCTCACTGATTGGTACGCAGTACAGAATACATCAACAGTAGAGCTTGCTGGTGCTGTACAGAATTTGTATGTAAATTTAATTAACGAAATTGTATTAAATTATTCAACTGTTGAAGAGCAGCGTTATCTGAGTAATCTCGATGTTACAAATCCAAGAGATCTCGCAATCGCTGTACCATTCTTTTCAAAAAAGATAAAGGACATATGTTTATATTATACTACGTTACGTGAAACTGCGCAAACCGCTACACTGCAGTATAACTTAAAAGGATCAAATATAGGTGTAAAGACATTACTATATAACACAATATCAAATGCCCTACAATCACAAGATTTAACAAATACAATTGCAACCCTTAATCTCTCAGTATCCGCCATTAGAAATAATATGGTTCTTAATATTGAGAGTATTTACGATCTAACACCTGATTATTTTGATATTAATCCAACAGCACCTACATCAGCGTATGATACATACGGAGATATACGTGAGACATATTTTGCTGCAAATCAAGTAGATATTGATCCATATCTCACATTAGATTTAAACCAGAGCATAGCAAACGCTATACTTAAATATCCATTTTTCACTTCACAGTTAGGTACACAACTAGCTATAACACCCGCAGTTACACCTACACAGCTTAACTTTCTTAAAGATGCTGATTTCATTAATAATGTTAATACAGGCAACACGAAAGACCTTACAATTCTTACTCAGTTAACCGAGCAGCAAAAATATATTGGTGCAGATTACTATTATATAGTAACAAATTCTACAAGAAACTCCTATACATCTGGTCAGCTATTTACAGCTGATAGTGAATTTGCAAATGTCCTTAATAAACGATACCCAACAATTGCTGCAGTACCGAGTCAAGAGTTTCTCAAAACTGGTAAAGAAATGGGTCTTTTCTTTAAGCCTGATAAAATTGGTTTACTACACTTTACTAATTTTGATTTTACAGCCTCTGTAAATCTTAATAGCCTACAGCCTAATACCGTTTATTATTTCCCAGATCCAAACAAATATGGTAACGTTACCAGTAACACACAACAGAATTTTGTCACGCCTCTAGAATTTTTTGAAAAGAATTATTTTAACAAAGTTGACTTTTCAAATCAATATAGATTCGGTGATATTAATAGCAAACCTTATCATCAACTCTTTAGAAGTTATCAATCACGAGAGCAGACTCTTGAATATTCTGACTTCGGTATATCACGCTATACTGATTATGAAGATTTCTTTACAGGTGGATTAGATACAATTTGGAATAATATAGATATATTCCCTCTCACACCGATAGAGCAATATCCGGTAGACCAAAGAACACAAGAGTTACTTACAATTGATTCAACACTCTTTCAGTTTAAAAGCGATATTTACGGTAATCAGTATGGTCTCTACAAGCCTACATCTACAATAAAGAAACCACTGTCGAGCCCGTATGTAGCAGATATTAATATATCTGATCTAGTAATAGATAGCGGTACTTATAATACAACATTATCTGCAGATACAACTATAAACGGTGGATATATGAATCCGTTAAGTGGTCGTCCGACGGTAGTAATACAATCATATGGATTTAAATATGAAGCCTTTACACCTGCATACGTTAGTTCTAATTTTATTATCACAACAGATGATTGTACTACATTCATATCTCCAAATAATACATTATGGGTTGATCCAATAAGCCAACTTAATACATATAATAGTAACCAATACGGTCTCTACTATAATACTCTTGTAGAATGCGGCTTAACAAATACTGGAACCGCAGCTTATAGTGGTTTAACTGCATCCTTTACTTATCCGACATCAGGATTACCGCTATATGATGGTTACTGGTTCCTTGTAGATTACTATGATAACGATCTAAATTTAGTACGTGAATATGATCCATTTACACCTCAGCAGTACATATTTGATTATACAGAACCTGCCACATTTGTTACAAATCGTTTATCTGGATTAAACACAACATTAGACTTTTCTTTAACAGGTGAAAATATTGAATTGTCGTTATACGATAAACGTAATAGGACATATGGTGCTATTTATTGTCGTACGCCTGATAGCTCATTAATTGCACCTTTCTCTGCTGCACTGAGCTCAATATATACAAAATATACATCTATAACATCTCAAAATACAAGCAATGGTATATTGACAATCGGTGACGAGATTAATAACGAATGTATTAATCTCGATGTACACTATGATGTTTTACAAATAGAAACAAGTAACTATTTAATTTTTGATAAAATACGTTTTAATTATACTAATAACACGGTTCCTGGTTCATTAACATATAGTTATATATATCGTGGTGATAATCTCGCTTACGAGAAATTTTCAAATACATGGTTTAGTGAATCTACAAATCAATTAATTTTCTGTCAAACAAAATTATATACAACATTTATCAATAATATTGATCCGTTAAGTGCTACTAATTACAAGACAATATATCCAAAAATATATGTAGTGAATATTAATTCGCCTAAAATCATACAGATATACCCATATACCACAGACCAAAATCTACCGTTGAGTTCTGTAATACAATACTCACTGTCTGGTACGAGTATGAGTACACTTGATGTTATAGAAGTAGAGAAACCTGTGCTCTCTTTTAATGATACAACAAGTATATATGATTTATCATATCTATGTAAAGATACTTCCAATACTTTCTATACAGTTAATATTAAATTTAAGTTTATTAACGGTGTTTTAACAATTGTATCGGAAACACTATACAAACCATCTAACGATGCTTTGCATCAAAATTTTGGTACATACGGTACTACAGTAGATACATACAGTACTATTGTTTTGCCTACATTACAGTCATCGGCTATACTTGGGTCGTATACTGGCTTTATTGATGTATATGACTCAACATTTACATATGGACGCAGTGTAGATAACGGTATATATACATTGGTTACACAAAATACATTCTTACCATCATACATCACCACGCAAAATGGTGTACATATTACAGTTTAAGACTTTTTTTCTGTTGATAACGCTTAGGGACAAAACGACCCTCACTAATTAACTGTGCACGTGTTTTATAAATCGGATATACTTGCTTTACTTCACGGGTACCAAAAACATTATCGGTAAGTGTTTTAAATACCTTTAAGAAGTAAGTCATACCTCTAATTAATTATTCTGTATAAAATATTTTTTTACAGATTTTTTTAAAAATTATTGTAAAGTAAGAAGATATTTGAGTCGATTAAACACACCAAGCATTTCATCCCGAACATTGAGAAGATCAGAATCGTTAACCTGATCAAGCTCTTCATTTAAACTAACAAGAAAATCGACATACGAATTAATCATAGCCATATAACCACCATCAATATTTTCTAATTCAATTTTATATGTGAATTTAGCCTTAGAACGACCATATTTACCCATATACATTTCAATAAATGTATCAATCAATTCGTCTAATTGCTCATATGTTTTACCAAAAGCTTTATGTTGAGCGTAGCTTTCTGTCTGCCAGTGATATATACGAATCTGGTTCTGTATACTTAAAAATGGTGCGAATAGTTTCATTATAATATAAATATTTATACACTAAATGCTGCACACATTAGTGAAACCGGATCATGTTGTTTAGATGGTGTTATTACAGTGCTATTTGATTCATAATCTCCATAAGGATCTGCAGAATTACTTACATCCGCGGGAGTTACATTATTTGTCTCTACAGGCATATAGGGTAACTTACGAATTTTCTCCAAAATTAATGTCATTAATTGATAGAGAACGATATCAGCCATAGCTGCAGATACAAATTCTTCAATATCTTTACGATCAAACTTACCCTTTAATACTTCAAACGGATTTGCATATGTACCAAATACATAATGAGGCAAATACTTGTTTGCTAACGTAGCACAATCCTTAATAACATGAAATGCTGCAGGTGTTTGAATAGTAATCCCGGTTTCAGGTCGTTCTGCTGCTTTTTTTGATGGCCCGTAAAGTTTTGCTTCTTTAACTTGGCTGTTTTGAATAATCTGATCAATGAAGTTCATGTGTTTTATAATGGTTTAACATTGCTAATACATCGTATTTCTTATACGACATTGGATAGTATGTAAATTGTTCGGTATTTCTATCGTAATAAAAAACACCAATGTTATTTACTCTTCTACCTGTAATATTCTGATACATATAGGCGTATGTTGATAGTTGAAGACTGTAAATAGAATACTCACTAGCTGTTAAATGATCGAGAGGTGAAAGAAGATACTCATTATAAGGGTTAGACATGTTAAACTTCTTATTCGTTTTAAGATCATATACACTAAAACCACCATTTTTTTCAATACGTATAATATCAGACGTACCTGCAAGTTTATATTCATGAGAATATACCTGATGCTCTACTAGTAGATCATCCTTTTTACAGAGAATATCAAGATCTAGGAATGCTTGAATAAAAACTGTGTATTCAGGGTTAAATGTTCCAGTTTTAAGATACTTCTCAATAACAGCATGAAGCTCAGTACCATAATCCTTACTCTTATCATTATCTTTCTTCCACTTTTCTTTTACCTCTTCCTTAGTAATGCCTTCTCTCTTAGCGACTCTACCAGCTGCTGTATCAGCATCAAAAGGTTTTTTATATTTGTGAATAACACGTGTTACAGACGTATAAAACTCACCAGTAAATTCGTTTTTATATGAATGAGCTACAGGATCAAATACTAGCATTACCCTATAATAGACACTCTATATAAAATATCAATTGTTATTTTTATCTTTCTCGAAGATATACGTGCAAGTATATCCGGATTTAATTGTAGTTTTATGTACAAGCTTGAATCTCAATGATCTCAACCGTAAATCAAGAGCTTTAAACCATTGCTTCTTAACATTAATAATTATACTGTCCTTATTATTGTCAACGAGGATTACATCTGTGAACTCTTCACAGATAGAAGTAACTATTTTAGAAACTGACATGTACTATAATATTTATTCAATATTATATACATATATTCCCACTACGACTCTTACAGAGATTCACCTATCGATGTCAAAAACTGAACAATTCTTACTTTTATATCATTCAACGTTTTAGTATCTTGCTCCGTTATTTCAAGCAAAGAACGATCAATGACACCTAAAACAATGGCTATATTCTTTAAATCACCGACAGTAAGGTCTAATGTATATTCTTCACTTGCGTTTTCGTTCATAATATACTATTATATTATAGCACGTCTTAAAAAATTCAATAGTTATGTATATCTTTACGCTTAAACCGACGCCAAAGTCAGTTATATGGTTTGAAGAGAATAGCTATGATCTAAAAGCTATTGGAGCTGCGACATCAATGTTATTTGCTGAAGTTGAACCAGGTACAATAACTAGAAAGATAACATTAATCGTGCAAGTAGATATAGGAGCTGATGAAAGCGGATATAAATTTTATACAAATAAAATATATCTTTGCGACAAACCGAGTACAACTGCAAAATCCCGTAAACAAAAAGAACGAGCGTTATTTGAACACTACTTACACGAATTTAGACATTGGATGCAAAATAGAATTTATAAAGTAAGCCACACACAACTCACGTATAATCAGGAAGATGTAGATTTAAATAGGAATGCCTATTTTAGGAATGAACACGAGGTAGATGCTAGAAGGTTTTCTAAGCAATATCTCACTAAATTCTGTAAATATTACAAAGCATTCAAGCACGTATAACAAGTGATTGCATATACGCCTTCCATATCTTTGTTTGATATTCAGCTTTAAGATTAATCTCTTGACATCCACCGCAGTTATTAGATGTAGTTAACTTTTGCAAATCTTGTACGTATTCTTCACGCAATTGTTCACAATTTTCTATTGAACCTGGGCACGGACTATTTAAATCAAAAAATTCACTATAAATGCTCATATACAAGTTTCGACGAGCTTTGCTTCTGCTTCTCTCCTTGCAATCAGACCATCTAAACCTTTACCTTCCCAAATACGCTTCATTTTTCTTAATTGATCAGCTATACCTCTATAATCCTTTTTCGGTACAAGATCACGTATACTTCTCATTTCAAGTCGACTATCACCAGTCATACTAGTGCCGCGATTAAAAACAAGGGATACAAGTGCTCCGTATGCATTATCGCAAAGCTGGTCGAGTCCCGGGAAAGCCTTTTCAGCGAGTTTAGCAAATTTAGGCCATGTAAGCGAGTCAAAGATACTCAAAGCTTGATCCCAGGTTACAGTTATGTTCAACGGTTGTATTTCTTTAACATATGACTTACCAGCTTGTCCTGTTTTACCTGAAGCATTTTTAATAACGCTTAATTGTGAACTAGGAAGAAAGTGAAATATTTTATCTAATTCATCAGGGGTATAATAACCGCAATCTACACCTATACCGAGTGTAGTACCGGATGCACCACCAGGCCATGTAGGATGACTGAGATATTTCTCGTAATATGATCTACCTCCTCCGACTTCATATTCAAGAATTAAATCTAAAGCTCTTGGTGATGGTTGTTTCATATTGATACCTCCTGTATATTATAATCATCTTCCTTAGCGTTGTTTGTTAACATTTGCTCAGTGACATTGATATCCTTCTTAACGTCAACATTTTGATTAACGTCTTGATCAATATTTTGATCTTCAGTAACAGAACTCGCTTTAAAGAGTTTCATAGTCTCTGTACCAGAATAACCGAGAATAAATGCACCCGCTAAAAACGTTAAGAATGTCAAATACGGTGTTACATCTTTGAGAAAATGAGCAGCATCAAGACTCATTATAACTGTTAAATACGCCAAGAAAACAATAAGCCATTTCTGCCGATTACCTTCACAAAATTTTTCTTTTGTAAAAAGTTTTCTTTCTTTTGACATATATAATTACTTATTAGTGCAAATAAAAAAGTATACAGTGACCTATTAAAATACCTAATAATAAGCTACTAATACACGTTGCATAGTAGGGATAGTTTGAGTGTGGTTTATAGTCGATATACATTCTTCTTAAAAGAGAATACCGCAAAGAAAACCTAAGATAAAGATAATTATAACAAGTGATGTCTTAGGGTGAATTGCAATCCAATTAAGGAATGCATTTACGGCATTGGATGTAACTGAAGCAGTGGCGTTTAGCTTAGGTGTGATAGCTGTTACTGCAGTATTTAAAGTGGATTCTACTTTTTGTATAAGATTGTCCATATTAATATTTATGACAATCGTTATGTTTTACTTAAAATAGAAGAAACCTACTAGCTCTCAACCAGATATAGCCGAGAATAACACCGACTAATACAATAATAGCAATACTTTTACGTAAATTAGAAGCTTCGAGCTTATAAACACGGGTTTGAAGTGTTTCTGCGTTCTTTATAATAGTATCCTTCATTTCTTTCTGATGCTTAAGCTCATCTTCAGTATCTTTGTTACTTTTTATGAGATTTTCGTTATCCTTTTTAAGTTGTTCGTTAATAGCTTTATTTTTTAATAGAGCTTGATAATCAGCAGATCCGACAACAACTACTCTTTCATCTTTATATTGATCGGGTACGAGAACAACAGCAGTTTTCTCTTTCTTAGGTGAATTCTGTACAACTTTACCTGCTTCATACACAGATTGGATAGGAATTCTGTGTTTTGGTGTTTTGACTAACTTGGTTGTTTCGTTTGAATAGTAATAAGCTAGATCAACACGCTTTTTATTGAGAGAATCTGATGTCGCATAAACATTCTGGCTTAACGCCTCAGATTGCTTTTCTGTATAGTATGTACAAGAGACAAGGAGAGTAGCTGCAGCTGCTAGGAGAAGAAAACGCTTCATGTATATAATTACATAATAGCGGATTAAAAATCAACTCTTATTGTTTAGGAAACAAAGTCTTGACGATAGTCTCAGCAAGATTAATTGGGGGTCGGCTTTGTGTAACAGCTTTTCTAATTGTAGACGACTGATGTGATGTTACTTTCTGTGTAACTGATTCATTATCGTTAGGACCACCGTGAGTGTTACCTTCGTTGGTAGTATTAGTTGTAGCCATGATTAGTAGCTATAAGCTGATAATTGGAAATATTTCCAAATCGAGGACACAACACCTGTACTCGTATACCCTGTTGATACAGCAGCAATCATTGTACCTGTTGGTCCGTTAATAAAATATTGTGTATTAATAGGTGAGGCAGATAGAACAGATCCAGAACCTAAATTAAACTGTACATAATCATACTGCGGGATACCTAGACCTGATGAATCACCCTGGTTAACATTATATGTTAAAACAGCACACTTTGGGTATATAGTAGTAGCTGTTACAGCGTTTGCTAAGGAGTTATTTGGAAAAGCAGCTGTAGTATCAGGATAGTGTTGTATAGCTGTTACTGAAACCGGTGGGAATCGGCTATCACCGAACAACGGAATAAACTTACCGTTTTCTAATTGCTCGTAATTATATACAATAGAGGAATTATCACTGTTATCGGGAGCTGGCATATAATATTATTTATTGCAAAAAGAGTTTTTTATACAAAATTGAAGCAAAAAAATACGTTATAAGACCGCAAATAATATTTGAAAGTAATATAATATGTATTACCGATAGTATAGGATTGTATAACTCAGAAGTAATTAACCCGACCCAAAACGAACAACATTCCGGGCACAATAATGGTGTACTTATAAAAGGAATAGTTGCAATGTACATTCTTATTGGTTTCATTATTGTAGAAAAACTCCACATATATGAAACACTAAGACTTATGCACAGAAAAAATAATATACTGTCAAACATTAGCTAATAAAAACTGCTCTAATATACGATGTATTTTTTACACCCCAGAGTTTAGACTGAAATACGGAGCCATCATTATTGTTTATATTAGACATATCTGCAAACGGTGATGATGAGCTTGAATTACTTATACCGGGTTCCGTCTGCGGGTAAGCTACAGATGAACCAGGTGCACCGTTGTATTGTGGTACGCTATTAATGATAATAGGTGGTTGACCCCAGGCGTAGATGCCCTTATATACGGGTAAGTTGGTAGGGTAGCCGTTACTATTCACATTGCTTGTAAATCCTACAAGATTTCTTGGTCCATCCTGACCGTTCGATGCTGCTCCTGTTTGCCAACCGTTTAATTCAAACCACGAAGTGCCTGATTTTACTTTACTGCCTGTATCACCGGCGTAAATAAATGTTTGTAACCCAAAGATAACAGTTGTGTTAGCGGGTATTGTATAGTACCTGCTTAAATTAACTTCCGCACCTTGA
>Ga0208379_1000548_pt1 | contig 16255 bp, 13 predicted proteins | sample CryBogCBE02Aug07_FD_184559 | JGI IMG/M metagenome (GOLD analysis project Ga0208379, IMG submission 184559) | Freshwater microbial communities from Crystal Bog, Wisconsin, USA - CBE02Aug07 (SPAdes) | ecosystem: Environmental > Aquatic > Freshwater > Lake | place: Crystal Bog, Wisconsin, USA... | reverse complement strand
CAAGAAAAGGCAATTGACCTTCAATCCAAAAAATAGTTGTGTCTTTTGAGTCACCTTTTAGGTCTTATTCTCCTGGTATTTCTGAATCTCTCCCAATTCTTGACTGAGAAGGGTAGAAAATTCACTCAGTGTGTCGGTAGGTTTACTCTGGCATTCCAAAACAAAAGGATGGTTAGAATATCATACCGTCGGGAGTGTCGGTAGGTTACTCCTTCACTTTATTTTCCCCGGAGTGCTAGAGTAAGGTACCGACAGTCCCGACATACTGTCAGAGCAGAGGACAATTTTTCAGAGTAACGATCCATCCACGGGTCCTTATCCAAAACCCCAGTGTATGAGATGAAAGGCAGCAAAGGAATGCCTCCGTCCGTCCCCCCAGGGTTTCACTTCACATAAGGATGGGTATCATTAAGAGAGACTCTTTCTCTCTCTCTTAATTCTCAGAGCGATTGGTTTTCCTGGTGGTTTCTGAGTGCATATTGGGCTGGGTTAGAGATGACGGTTAAGCTTTAACATCTCAGTCTTTTAAACCCTTAAGCTTGATCATCAGAATATAACCAGTCATCACCCCTGTAACGATTTCTGTCATCAGAAGCGGCCAAGATTCAATCATCAAGGCATAGAGTCCCCAGAGCAGAAGTCCCAAGGAATACAGACTATACATCCCTAAGGAAATATCTTTGGTTGATTGGGTTCGCCAAATCTTAAAGACTTGCGGTAGGAAGGAAAGGGTTGAGACAATACCAGCAATCGTCCCAAGCATAGGGATAAAATCCATTATTTCTTCTTTGGGGTCGAAGCTGTTGTTTGGGCTGGCTTCTTTTGATCAGCCTTGTGTTCTTGTGGGATAGATGGATCAACTCCGTTCACAGCCTCTTTGAGGGTCTTGCCGGCGCTAAAGCGAATCCTTTTGGTTGCTTTGATCGTCATAGGCTTGCCTGTTCGGGGATTGACTCCTTGTCGTTCAGGAACGGATTTCACGGTCAACGAGCCAAAACCGACAAGACGGATCGATTCGCCTTTTGCCAGTCCCTCTTGGATGGCTGATAAAACCCCTTCGACAGCAAGTTTTCCTTTTTCAAAGCTTTGCCTGGAGGCTTCCGCTGTTTTCACTCCGTTCACAGCAAAGACGGTCTCAGCAACGGTTTTAATTAAATCACTTGTGCTTAAAGTCATAGAAAATCCTTCTTGAGAGGTGATACTTTCCGCCAAATCCTACCCGATAAGGCTGACGGGAGCAAGAAAGGAATCAATGATGTGTAAGTTCAGGACAAATGACCCCCTATCCCCTCATGAGTATAAGATGATCATTGAAAATGAACCCAGAGATTTTGATGAACACAATATGATTATGCCCCCTGATACCCCAAAAAAACAGAGCTCAAAGCACCCATACGAACCCTTAGCCAATCCTGTTCCTGTCATGGTATAATGATCATGATTAACACACCCTCTGGAAGGAGACAACCTGTGATCGGAACAGAACAATCAACCACCAAAGAAGCAACAAAACGCCTCAACACCCTGATTTCTTTAAGTCTACATCAACAACTGAAAGCCCATGCACAAAAGAAGGGCCGGTGTCACACCATCACGTCTGTGATTACCGAAGTGCTCACCAACTATCTCAAACAACCCTTTGATGAAAACGGTAATCTGATTGTAACGCCGCACTTTTATCCTAGGATTGGTTAACACTTCAGCTTCCTGTTTTAGGCCCTACTTTTTGTCGTTACAGATGAATGATCATCTTATGTTCATGAGGGTATATGGGTTCATTTTCAGTGATCACTCTATGATCATAATGAGATAGGGGTTTATTTTTAATGATCATATTGTGATCATAAATATTGATGGGCTGATTTATGGTGATCATTTCCTGCTCATTGCAAAGCAACCCATAAAATAGTGTGATCCTGTTATGATCATATCGATTGATTAACCGATTCAGGGGGATCAAGGGGTTGTGCCCGTGTCTGAAATCCCCTGTTAAAGCCAGTGTTTCTGCGGAGATTGCCTCTATCCCGATGACCCGATCGATACCAGAGGACGGGGTGTTTGAACGGTCGATGATACATACCTCCGTCCGCCCCCCAGGTCTAAAGTCACATCAGTATAGATATTGTTAGAGTAAGTTAAGGAAGACTCTTTCTATCCCCTAATACTTAAAACTGTTGTTTTTCCTTGGTTTCTGAGTGCATATCGGCCTGGGTTAAAGATGACCGTAAGACTATTTATCATCAAATCTTCAATTCATAAGCCTTATGATTAAACAACTCTAGAGTTAAATGCCGAAGCCTGAGGCCTAGGTTCTACCATATTTCTTCTAATTAGACGCCTGTCGTGCCTTATCCAACGCCACATCACCTTGTGTCTATCTCATTGTCTATTGCGTTTATAATGATCACACTGCCTTGCTATTCTTGACACAAGTTATAATCGGCAACCCTCCAGCATGATTGGCTTGCTCTGTCCTTGAAATGCATTGGTATTGTTTTGTTTTATCCTGCTTATCACACCCCTCAACCGACCAAAAGGTCTCCGAGAACGGCAGTTTTCCTCGGTTCTGGATTATCACTCTTCCCAGGCATAAATTTCATCTGCTGAGTCCTCCCTGTTAAAACAGCCATAACAGGGACCATCCTGGGCTATTTCCCCTATTTTGAAGCCTAGGCTGGGGTCCTATGATTATCTCATGATTAAAAACCATAATAACCATAGCCACCGCGGGGTCTTTTCCCCTCATCTGGGTTATTTATCCGCCCAAGAATCGGCTACATGAGCCTCAACAAGCCCTAAGGTGCTCGCCTCTGGAAAAACCTCAAGCATGCCCTGTACCATGGCATCTTCAAGAGCTTTGATGACCTTGGGTGCCTCATCAAGGGATGACTCGACAATCACCTCATCGTGAATAACCGCAATGGGTTTGGCATCAAGTCCCAATAACAGGTCAGAGAGTTTACCCAGTGCCGCTAACATCACTTCCGCAGCCCCGCCTTGAATCGGCGTATTGTAGGCTTTGGTGACGCTATAAAAGTCCCGGTCTTTGTAAGAAACAAACCGTCGCTTTCGCCCCAGAGGGGTTGTCACCATCATTCTCGCTTTACTGTTGGCACCTTCTACCTGATGCCAGGATGCAAATGTTGGATAGGCTTTAAACCAAGCCTCACGATATTGTCTGGCTTCCTCTTCAGAAATTTCAACCCCATAGCTGCTCGAAGCATAGTCTTTTAGTCCTTTGGCACCCTGGCCATACAAAAGACCAAAGTTCACGGCTTTGGCCAATTGACGTTCCTGTTTGGTCACTTCTTCTGGCTGTTTGTTCAACAGCATCGCCGCTGTGATGGCATGGGTATCTTTACCCTCTCTGTAAGCCTCTAACAGTTTCTCTTCGTTGGCCACAATCGCTGCAACGCGTAACTCCATCTGGGAATAATCGGCAATCACAAAGGTTCTATCCTGAGGCGCCTTAAATAACGCTCTAAAGACCTTATCCCTTGGGATTTGTTGCAGATTGGGGTTGCTACAAGAAAACCGCCCGGTTTTGGTGCCTGTCATCTTAAAGTTGGCATGAATGCGTCCCGTATCCTTGGAGATAGCCTTTTGTAAGGTTTCCCCAAAAGAGGTGATTTGCTTTTCCCTTTCTTTGTACGGTAAGAAGAATTTAGTGATCAGCTCTTGAGCCCCTTCCGGTAACAGTTTAAGAGATGTTCGAAAATCTTTTTCTGATGTTACCAACTGTCCTTTGTCTGTCCTCGGCCATTTTTTAAAAGGGAGGGAGGAGTTCCCTCCCAAAGCTTCCGTCAACCATTCCCCCAATTGTTTACCGGAATTGAGGTTTAGATTGCCCATCTCTTGGCTAAGCCGCCCTTGATAGCTGTCTCTCTCCGAGACTAACTTTTCCAACAAGGCTTTATGGGCCTCAGCATCAAAGGGCATGCCAGCCAATTCCATCTCCACAACCGCTTGTTGAGCCTGTTTAGAGACGGCGTAAATCCTATCTCCTCCGTCTTTTGCAAGCAAGATCTGAAGCTCATGAAAGAGAAGTCGAGTGTAATAGGCATCAGCCGCTGCATACGTTAATTGATCGGGTGTCAGATCACCGCTCCAATCGGATGTTTGCAGGGTTTTATCCATGGCAATGCCCAGATGCTGTTGACACAAATCCGATAGTTTGCTCATTTTCCCCGTCAGAATATGGTTGGCTAGCAGGGTACAATCCAGTGTCAACAAAACACCTTCAGACTTTAAAAACTTCATTTCAAAGACAGCATTATGGGCTACAGCCTTTAGCTTCTGTAAGGGTTCCTTTAAAGCCCTTAAACCGCCTACTTGAAACAGATCAATCACCAATACCGGCCCTTCTTTTGCTGACACCTGCAGAAGCCTTGCCTTAGCGCCTTCATGGGAAAACAGGCCCGTTGTTTCTAAATCAAGGCCAACAGGTTCCTGCCTTACCACCAGGTCATCAAGGGATTCTTTAGCGTCCGCTATATCGGAAATCAATCGATACGTAACTTCATGTGGGGTATTGATGCCAACTAACGGTAAGGAGTGTTCTTCAGGGTTTCTATTTCCAACGGTGGCAACGTTGGCAACTAAATTCTGAGGGCTTTTTAGAAAATGAATAATGTCCTGTTTATAGTGTTTGAGTTCTTGCCTCAGGATTGGTGTGAAAGCGCCAGGAGGTGATTTCACATGAATACCCCTTTCAAGATCAAGGGTGAGACTAATGCCAAGATCACTATACTTTTTGATAAGAGACCTGATGCCTACCAGATGCTCCTCTTGATAGTCATGGAAACCTCCGCTTTTCAGAAAAGGGCCCTGTTCATCGGTTGCCAGTGTTGCCACCGTTGGCTTACTCCCAGATTCAGTTCCAAGGCTGGCAACGTTGGCAACTAAACTTTCAGGATTATTTTGATGATCTTCCCCTAAAAAACCCCCACTTTTCAGAAAAGGGCCCTGTTCATCGGTTGCCAGTGTTGCCACCGTTGGCTTACTCCCAGATTCAGTTCCAAGGCTGGCAACGTTGGCAACTAACTTCTGAGGGCTTTTTAGAAAATGAATAATGTCCGGCTTATGGTGTTTAAGTTCTGCCCTCAGAGCTTCCGTCAAAGCTCCTTGGGGGGATTGAACATGCAGACCTTTTTCGGGGTCAAAGGAAAGGGTTATTCCACGATCCGAACAGGTTTGGAGAAGGGATTGTATAAACATTAGATGTATTCCTCTTCATAGGGCGTCGTTTGCAGGGAGTCCGGGTGAGTCTTGTTTTCAGAGAAAAAATCGTCAGTATCTTCAAAAGGACCCTGTTCGTCAGTTGCCAGTGTTGCCACCGTTGGCTTATCCTCAGATTCAATTCCAAGGCCCGTAACTAAACTTGCGGCGGTTTCTAAATCAGAGTGTCCTGAATACCCCTCGCTTTTCACAAAAGAGCCCTGTTCACCGGTTGCCAGTGTTGCCACCGTTGGAAACGAATCGGCTGTAGCCGTTGTTAGAGTAGAGGTCTTGATGTGCCCAGAACGTATGGCTGGGTTAATGTAATAAGTCGTACTTGCTGAGTGCTGCTTTGAAGCCGGCGTATAATGGGAACGAAGCCAGTTTAAGTCTTCAAGCTCCTCACAAGCCTCTTTGATCAGCTCTGCATTCCTGCCCAGATTTTTATAATTTTTCCGATAGACGGCACGAACAGAAAACCCATCCTCAATATCGCCGTTCAATAGTTTATCCGACAAAGCAAAAACAGCCCTTTCCCTGCCATTCATGCCCATGCTATAGATACGGCGAGCATGCGATTCCAAATACGAATGCCACAGAATGGCTCTCTGTAAGGATTCTAAACTGACAGGACGATATTCCTTCGAATCACTGGAGGCAATCTCAACAACATGCAGAATTAAAGCCAAAGAAGGAATTAAACCGCGATATTTTGATAGGTGTTCCTTTAGAATCCTTTCCTCTTCTTCATCAATCTTTTTTTCAAGGTCCTCAAACCACTGTCTAAAGAGGTCTTGGGCCGGTTTATCAAAATGAAAAGGCAGGATTAAGACCTCCTCTTCATCGGAGTCATCCTTTTTCTTAAAATGAGCATTCACAGCTTGTTTGTGTTCTCGTAAAAAATCACTCTGAGAAATCGTTTTGACAACGTCATAAACCGCGTTCTTTGACTCACGGCTTGGCCATTGATCAATATATTTCCGTTCAGGAAGAGGGTCGGGATAAACCATCAGCTGAAACCGCTGGATGAGACCATCATTTGATAAAGCAGAGGTGTTTTTAGAAATATAGGCTTGGATTTTTTCAGGCTGCGTTGTTCCCACAACCGATAAACATAAATGGGGCACATAAGTTGAGCCCCTGCCAATACGATCCACATGATAATCTCCACCCCCATTCCAGCCGGCTAGATAAAACCCTCGATCCGCTTCCCGGCCCGACATTTCAAAACTCATCAACAAAGAAATGATCTCATCTCGCTCCACAAGCAGGCCAGCAGGGTTGGGCTTTAATAACTCTTGCAGCATCTCAATGGTTGAGTCGCTTGTCATGTAACGCTTTTGAAAAGGAAATACCGGTTTGTAGAGCGTCTCTAACTGAGTTTGGTAATCTTTAATCATTAAATCCAACTGTTCAGATTGCTCCGAAGATTGGCTTTTCAGCCTTTTTTTGACGGCTTCTCGTAAAACTGAATCAAGGGCCTTATACTCTATCTCGTAGATTTTAAACTCTTGTCTATAAATCTCACATTCCTTTTCAAATGTCTGGCGTGCTGTAGCCGCGAGATATTTAAGGGGCTTTAAAGCTTCGGAAAGACAATATGTTTTCATAGAGCCAGGCGTTGCAATGATCATAGACCACAGGTTGGGAACTTCTGCCCAATCATCATAGTGTTTGGGATGCATCCGATAGTTGGCTCCGAGCAACGCTGAGAGCATCGCTATTAAGGGAGACGCAATTAAATCAGGCGGTGTCTGGGTTCTGTAGGCGCAATCTTTAACAAACCCCCTTAAGACAGGCGGCAAAAGCTTATCACAGTCGAACGCTTCTACAGGTAATAAATTACTGGTCGGTATCAAAAGCGGTTCAGCCCATTCTCGTTGAGGCGTCCCCCCATCTTCCCTTTTTAAAATGCACCCTTTATCCTTTTCTGGCAGTGTATCCATTCGAAGCTGCATTTGATTTTTAACGGTCTCTAATCCCTCAAGACACTGAAGATCATTAAAATCCGTCGGCTTTGAGAGCTGATATTTCATGGGAAAGCTGGGATGGACAAAGGGACAACCCTGCTCTAAGGCCACTTTCTTTGCTTCCTCTAACCCTTTGTTGACACCGTTTTCATTCCATTGGTCATTGTCAGCTGCAATGAGAATCTCAAGCTCCGGGAAAGCTTCTTTAAGCGACGCAACCACAGGTCCCAGGTTTCCGGCATCAAAAGCCACGATAACAGGAGAGCCCGTTGCGGCATGGATACTAGCGCCTGTAGCATAGCCTTCACAGACAATAAAAAGCTCCCCAGTGCGGGACTGATTCGCCAGCTTGCTTAAAGGAGTGCCAAGGACATAAAAACAGCCTTTTTTGCGTCCCCCCATTAAAAACCATTTATGATTCAAGCCATCGGGTCTGGGATCATAAATCTTTTGCACATTCCAGAGCTTACCGGCTGGATCATATAAAGGCACCACCAGAAACCGGCCATACTGATCTTCACTGAAGCGAAGGCCATAGGACGTGATTTGTTTTTGATCCAAATAGCGAGAAGCGCCTTCCAAATGAGCCTCTTGCCATATCTGGTTTGCCAAGACAGCGGCTTCCTCTTGTTTCCTTTGCGTTTCTAGCAGCGCTTCTTGATAAGCCTGTTCGCTGATCGCCTTGCGAGATTGCCTCTCTTCAGAAGAGAGATCGTCTTGACCCTTAAAAAAAGCAACCTTGGGTTTTTCACAAGAGGTAAAGTCTTGAAACACAATCCCATCGCCAACAACGCCGCGTATAAGCTTAGCAGCGTATCGATTGTTCTTTCCCCAGCGTGTCCAGTCAAAGTCTATCGGTTTGTTTAACCCCTCAAGAGTGGCGCCAAAGCTTTTGAGAATACCATGAATAGGATTTTCCTCTATCAGCGGCTCTGGTGTGTTTTTATCTGGATTATTGGACAGTATCATTTTATAATTCCTTTGATAATAAAGTCAGGCAGAGTCGTCGTTCTGCCTGATGGTTTCATTTTATCACGTTTGTAAAAGGGCCGTTGGGCATCTATACCAACGGCCCCTCTTCTTTCTCAGCAGAGGGCTTGTTTCTGTAAAAAGAAAGGTCCAATTGTCTGGGCGCGCTCTTCAGCTCAGACTTTGCATATCTTTTCATCAGGGCCTCAACCTGATAGGCCTTTCTCTTATCCTGATCTCTTGGTCTTTTTTTCTCTTTCTTGGATAGAGAAAGCGGCGTATCAGCAAACAAGAGTTGCTGCGTTAAGGGTGTAGGCTTTGACATTCTCAACCCTCCTTACTTTGGGGGGCGGTGTGGGGTGTTGTTCTTTGGTCCAAAAAATGTTCCAAATCATCGCGGCGATACCGGGCCAATCGGCCAACTTTAATAACGGGAAGAGGATACCGGTTTGTCGCATGCCACACAGCCAGTGTACTTTCTCTAATTCCTAAAAATTCAGCCGCTTCCCGACGAGAGAGAAGGGGTGTTGCCTTCTGTTGGTTTTGCACTTGCATAAAAAGACTCCTTTAATAATGAGGTAAACAATCGTTCACCAAGAACTATCCACTAAACACTCTAACGCATAAAAGATACCCTCGTAAAGCATAAAATTAAATGATAAGTAAATGGTGTACAAATGGATCTTAACAGGAAAGAAGAGGGCACAAAATAAAAAATTTTGTTTAAGAGAGAAGGAGTTGAACCCGTGGAAAATATATTCTTAAAGCGCAGAAAGCGGCAGGGATGAGATTCTAGAGGTTAGACCTGCTACCCAAGTTGTTTTTAAGCTTTTTGGGGCAAGTCTTTCTGTGGTTCATAAGATAGGCATGAGGTCTATCTAAATAATTTCCATGGATAAACATTACCAAAATAATCTTTTAAGCGTACGACTGCACAGGACCGAGAAACCTCACAATCCTTGGCAACCGTTCGGACCATTTCTGAGGCCGGTAAAATTTTTTTCTTCTCATCCACTTGCTCCATAATGGCCTTAAATCTATTTTCGTAGAGATTGTGGATATAGCCGATTGGCGCAAGAAGTTCACCGGCATAAAGATTTGCCTGGTATTCAACGCGCCTTTCATTTTCTGACGTCAAAAGAGGCTGTTTAAGGGTGGTTAAAAATTGGCCCTCTCGTTGGATTATGTCTTTATGAAGGGTCAGATGTCCCAGTTCATGGGCAACTGTAAATCGAAAGCGTGTCTGTTGATTCTCTATCATCACATTGATATAAATAGCGTTCTCTTCAATATTGGCATAGCCTAAAATACTCTTGTGAAGTTGAACGATATGAAGAGGAATACCCAATCTGATTTCAACAAAATCTTCAATATCGAGAGGCAATTGGGGACTGTCATCTGGATAAGACTTAAAGATCTGTTCTCCAATCACTCTGCGGATTGTTGTTTTATCTATAAAGGGAACAGTCTTCATATTAATGTTCGCCTTTAGAAGGGGTGCTTGTCATATCGTCTAATTCAGCAACACTTTTTTTACTAACCTTCCTTAAAAATCCAACCAAATGAGGTTTATCAAAAAGCAATTCTTGCACCTCTTCGGGAACTTTTCGTGCCATAAGAATAAGATAATCGGGGTCTAAGCCCAGAGAAGCTGCAATATTGAGGATTTTTTCTTCGCTGGGCGGATATGTGTCATCCCTTTCCATACGAGAAATAAAGGTAGAACTGAGATCCACAGCCTGAGCAAACTTTCTTAAAGTGACTCCCTTTTTGAGACGTTCTTTTCTTATGAATTCTCCAAATGATATGCCGCTGTCCATAGTAAACCTTCTTGATTATTTTAACTCTGTCCCATGTTTACTAAACAAATCATAACTCTGTCAATATCATTTATTATGAATGATGATACGTCTTTACGAATGATTATTAAATAGGACAACCAATTACAAAAACATTAGCTGAGGTTTTCTACAAACAGCTGGAGCTGTCTTTCCATGGAAAATAAGAGTCTGAACCAAGAGGGGTAATAACCTCCCCTATAGGGATTATCATTTGTATGTCGCTGTTTTTAACAAAGTCACATCAAGGGGAATGTTCTGAAGTGTTTACCTAAAATGACCCTTCCAAAGTATACCCGGTGTATACCCAAGAAATTTAGAAGATTTTAGAAACCTCTGAAAACCACAGATTTACTGGTGCTGAAGACAGGAATCGAACCTGCGACCTACTAATTACGAATCAGAAAGTTTAGTCTTTATATGATCATATCAAGTTATATAATCCTTTACAATACCTAGCATTTCGCCTAATTAATATTTTATAAAAAATTACAAAAGGTCACCAAATTACATCTCTAAGGTATACCCGGCGTATACCCGAGTTTTGGTAACCTATAAAAACAAAAATGCTGAACGACTGAATTTTTTTCAGTTGCCCATATAAAGGAGGAGCCCTTATGAAACCACAAGAAAATACCTTTAACTTTACTAAGAAGATTTTGGACTCTCTTCCCCTTCCACCTCAATCTAAGCGGTTTTACTTTTATGATACCAAAGTCCGAGGCCTTGAGATCATGATCACCGATCAAGGGTCTCAGTCCTTTAAAGTGTATCGTAAGTGTAATGGCAAGCCTGTGAGAGTGACTTTGGGCAAATACCCTGAGATGAGCATTGAAAATGCCCGTCAGGAAGCCCAGAGAGTGATTACCGATATAATCAAGGGAAAAAACCCCAATGAGGAAAAGAAAACGCTTCGTTCTGAAACAACCTTTGGCGAAATGTTTGTTTTATTTATGGAACGCTACAGTAAGCATCATAAGAAAACATGGAAAGATGATGAGAAGGATGTTCCCCGTTTTCTGGGGCACTGGTTTCAAAGAAAACTATCCTCCCTTACGAAACAAGAGATACACGCTCTTCATGAAAAGATTAGAAAAGAGAATGGGTTGTATCAAGCCAATCGTCTCTTAGCCAGAGTGCATATTATCTACAATAAAGCAATAGAGTGGGGTTGGAAGGGAATCAATCCCGCTCAAGGTATTAAGAAATTCAAGGAGAAATCAAGGGATCGGTTTTTACATCCTGATGAGTTACCTCGCTTTTTTGAAAGTCTAGATTTAGAAGACAATGATTCCATTCGCGATTACATTTATATTTCTCTCTTAACAGGCGTTAGGAAGTCCAATGTTTTATCGATGCGCTGGGAAGACATTCATTTTGAAAGAAAGGAGTGGCTGATACCAGAAACCAAGAATGGAGAGTCTCTGCGGGTACATCTGGTTGAAAAGGTGATTGAGATTTTAAAGGAACGGGCTTGTCGATACCCACAAAACAAATGGGTTTTTGAAGGGACAGGAGAAACAGGTCATTTGGTAGAACCAAAGTCTGGCTGGAAAAGGATATTAGAGCGAGCCGGGATTAAGGATTTAAGACTTCATGATTTGAGAAGAACATTGGGAAGTTGGCAAGCGGCAACCGGAGCCAACAGTTTCATGATTGGCCGTTCTCTGGGACACAAAAGCACTCAATCCACAGCGGTTTATGCCAGATTGAACATAGACCCTGTTAGAGATTCTGTTGAGAAGGCCACCCAAGCTATATTGAATCATGCAAAAAAGAGATAAGGTCTTGATTAAGAGGATAGAAAAGGACTAACTCTTTTGAAGTCCGGCCTCTTCTCCCGTTTTCAATTTATGTTTTCCTAGAAACGGGGGTGATTTTAAAGAACTGAGGGCCATTTATTTCAGATTATATTCTTAAGGCAAAAATGCATTCTTTATGGTACAGTTGTCTTGGTAATGGAGAGTAAAGTTAGGAACCCTTATATGAATAATGATAAACCTCTGATTAGTTTTGACTACGCTATTAAGTATCTTCTTAAAGATAAAGGAGACTACAGTATCGTTGAGGGTTTTATTTCTGCTCTCCTGAAAACCAAGGGTTATAAGGACGTTAAAATCATTGCCCTCCTTGAGCCTGAAAGCAATAAAGAGGATAGCAAAAACAAAAGAAGTCTTGCGGATGTTATTGTTGAAGATCAAGATCATCATAAATACATCATTGAAATAGAGCGTAACGTTAAAGATTCTTTTATTCACAAATCTTGTTTTAACACCTCACGCCTTATTGTTGATAATCTTGCCCAACGAGAAGACTATACACAAATCATCAAGGTGTTTCATATCTCTCTTTTATACTTTCCCGTTGGGAAGGGTTCTGGAGCTATTTATCATGGTAAGACAATCATTCATGAGATAGAAACGCAGGAAAGATTAAGCGTTCACATGAAAAGTCAGGAAACAGATCAAGTGTTTGACGCAACAGACATTCTCCCTGAGTATTTTTATATTTCTGTTCCTCTGTTTAATGACCGATTAGAAAGAGAAATTGATGATTGGCTTTATGTCATGAAATATGACAAAGTTCCGGAGACGTTTCATTCTCCTTACATGCAACAAGTTTCTGAGAAACTGAGTATTCTTAAAATGTCTCAGGAAGAAAGAGCAAACTACTCGTATTATCAAAAGAAACTTTATAACGATAGAGATGAGCTTCAGGCAGCTGAAATCAGGGGCGTTGAAAAGGGTAAAGCTGAAGGAAAGATTGAAGGAAAAGCAGAGGGAAAGGCTGAAGAAAGACAGGCAATAGCCTTAAATATGCTTTCAGCCAATATGGAGGACGACTTGATTATCAGGCTTTCAGGGGTGACCTCTGAAGAGCTTGAAAAACTGAAAAGCTCTCATTCCTAGTAAGGTGATAGAGTTATAAAAAGGGCCTAAAATAATTGATTAAACTTTATAATCGAAGGTCGTTGAGTTTCCAAGTGGGCCTCAATGAATTATTATCTGATTTTTGTTATTTAATGTTCTTTCCAAAAATGGATGAACTTACCATTATGAGAGAAAGTATAGCGAAGTTCCCCTGAGGAACCTGTAGCATAAATTGGCTTTTCTGTTTGAAATACTGCCCATTTGTTTTGTCCTTCTTTCAATCCTATCCACTCAAGCCCTCTTACGTAAGGGGGTAGCCTTTCAATATGCGGACCAATAGAGTTATATATCGCAAGCTCATGCCTATCTTTTTGAAGGGCACCCAATCCACATAAAGGATCAGAATAAACTTGATCACTTTCTAGACCTGTTACTAAGTAATTTGCAACGGCGGCTAGAGTTGGGTGTCCATACCCTGCATTAAAGCCAGAACTTAAAGCGACGCGTTTTGCTTTTGTAATAGCAGCCCATGTTATATGGTTTGTATCTTCACTTTCGGCGCCATGATGGCTTGCAATAAGAAGGTCAGCTTCTAAAGCTTTTGGATCGTCTATAGATTCCAAAATACGAGTTGTCGTGTGTCCAGTTGCATCCCCCATCACTAAAATATTTTTGCCATTGATGTTTATTCTAACAACAGCGCTATTGGCATTTGTGTCTTTTATTTTACCAGGACTATCCCCAGCATTAGAGCCTAAAACTTCTAATATTCCTGTTTGACCTGATTTAAAAAAACCATCAATTGGCTGTCTTGGAACAAACTCTAAATAACCAGCAAAAGAATCTGGTTCTACAACCGGAGTTCCTAATAAGCCGTGTAAATCTAATTTCCCCACTTTTCCATGCGACAGTGAAAAAAGCTTATCTTCGTAATGAGGGACCTTCAGGACAAAATCACGAAGAAACGCTCTCGTTTCCTCAACAGGCTCACCCTTATCATTAAGCCTAAAATAGTTACTGAAATGATCACCCAAAATGACCCTCTCAACGCGACTTAACAGTTCTATATTTAAGCCAAATGTACTTTTAAATAAGTTAATATGGTCTTTGTCAGAGTGTGAGACAATAACAGTAATCGTATTAGCTGAAAGTGGAATATCGTTATTAATTTCTGAAAATCCAAATTCTTCTTCGATATGTTCTTCTGTATTTTTGGGTTTATTTGATAAAGATCCCACGTCAATAACTAAATAGTGGTTATCTGCATGGTTATGAATTAAGGCACAATTACCTTGGCCTACATTTTTAATAGTCACCGTGCAACTCATCGGATCTAGCATGCTCTGAGGTTTGAATAAAACAGGATCGACTGCATAAGATTTTACAATAAAGGCTGGAATAAGCAAGAAAAGGAAAGTAAGTTTTTTCATTTAGACACCAAAATATCTATCGATTTGCTCTGCATAGCCCATTAGGATTGCTATCTGCGCACCTTCTGCTGCGGTTTTTCCCGCCAAAGGCAATTTATTTTTTTCAGCAAAGCTTATTGCTTTTGCAACATGACCTTCTCTAAAAGCTATCTTGATTGCATTTCTTCTAAATTCGTCTGTAAAATTTAAGTTTGTAACAAGTTCCGGAAATAAAGCCACCCCATCCAAGCTTACTTCAGCTGCTTTTAAGTAAGCAGGCCCTAGATGAAAATTCCCAGCTTCAACAAAGCGGTCTATAGCACTTGCAATAACCACTTTAAAAATCTCAGGATCTGGCTGAGAATAGGCATAAAAGACTGCAAAATCAGCAGCATCAAAAAACAGTTCGGGATATTTTAGATCCTCAGATTGACTTGCAGCTACTGCTTGTAAGTAATAATGGTTAGCAGCTCCAAAATCTTGTGTTGTATTGCGTTCATATCGATAACATTGTGCTATTTTCCAAAGTCCATAAGCCCCGAGAGAATTAAAAAGACGAACACCCTCTGTGAAGTTCCTTTTAAGAAGAATATTTCCCATTTCGATTCTTGCTCTCACAGAACCTTTATCACCGGCAAGTCTAAAGGCTTCTAAAGCTTCATCTTCTCTTTCGAAATGATTAAGCATAAAATCAAGATTACGGGGTGCGACATGAAGCTTTTGAAAGGAGTTGTTTTCATGAAAACATAGAAAACCATTTATACCGTTAGATGTGCCTAGAGGTCTGAATAAAGTAGCGACCTTGACAACGTAACGAAGCGTGGAAACATGCGGGGATTGAATCGCGAGAGGAGAACCCTTCTGACAGCTATAGTTGGATGAGTGCTAGGCGGCTGGTATGGCGAAAATATTTGAATCTGTGATAAAGATCGTTACTTGGAAACAAGTGGAAATAGCTTACACACTTGAACCAAAATGGTACAGAGGCAGGAGGGATAGTTTCCGAATATATTCCCACGGTCAATAAGCTTCTCGGTCAAAAGCAGGCGCCTAACCCAGCATACTATTTCTTTTAAAGGAACATGGAAACCATGTATCACTCCTGGGAAACTGGGACAGCCAATCGTAAGAAAAGCCTATGGTGGTGCATGTTTGGGAGGTTGGAAAAAGCGAATGCCCTGCTGTAATGGCAAGGATACTGATTGGAACATTATCAGGCGCGAAAGCGAGCAGACGTCCAACTGGTCTTCAATTGCAAGAAAGTTTGAAGAATCGATGATATGAGGAAAAGCAAATGATAGAAATGGCAAAAACCAAGACTGGTGCAACCTCAGCCAAAGAATTTACTTGGGACACTATTAAATGGCCCCAGGTAGAGGAACAGGTACGTCGACTGCAAATGCGTATTGCAAAGGCAACTCGAGAAGGTCGTTACGGTAAAGTAAAAGCTTTGCAGTGGCTTCTAACTCACTCCTTATCTGCGAAACTGTTAGCAGTTAAGCGAGTTACACAAAATACGGGTGGCAAAACCCCCGGCGTTGACGGAATTATCTGGCAAACACAGAAACAGAAAATGGCTGCAGCCATGTCTCTTAAAAGACATGGCTACCGTCCTAAACCACTCAAGCGTGTATATATACCAAAGAAAGCCAAGGGTCACCGCCCTTTGTCTATTCCTTCTATGATTTGCAGAGGACACCAAGCCTTACACTTGTTGGCCCTCGAGCCCGTCATAGAAATGAAGGCAGATAAGAACGCTTATGGCTTTAGGCCAAAGCGTTCAGCGGTCGATGCCATTGATCAATGCTTCATTATTCTCAGTAGAAAGAATAATGCTCAATGGATTTTGGAGGGAGATATACGGGCGTGTTTTGACACAATTTCTCATCAATGGTTACAGGATAATGTAACGATGGATAAGGACATTTTGAGAAAATGGTTAAAGGCGGGCTATATAGAGAAAAACACCTTTCATCTTACAG
>Ga0208379_1000541_pt1 | contig 16370 bp, 19 predicted proteins | sample CryBogCBE02Aug07_FD_184559 | JGI IMG/M metagenome (GOLD analysis project Ga0208379, IMG submission 184559) | Freshwater microbial communities from Crystal Bog, Wisconsin, USA - CBE02Aug07 (SPAdes) | ecosystem: Environmental > Aquatic > Freshwater > Lake | place: Crystal Bog, Wisconsin, USA... | reverse complement strand
GTAAATCTGATGTTATAGCTGCTTTAATTCAGCGTGGTTTATTTGACCTTTTTAATCGGTTAGATACTTCAAGAATAATTGAAATAAAAGAAAATTGCAGATTTGAAGAGAACGCAAATGACAAATAATGAAGGAGAGTGAGTGATGCAAAACGAGATATGGGTGTTGAAGGGCAAACAACGGTTGAATGGGTCGGAAAGCTACATTGTTGAAGAATTCGACGATGAGGCGGAATGCAGGAAGGAAATGGAACGGCTTCAGCGTGAGATGCCGGGCCATCATTTTTGGCTCGAGGGTCATTATTCAGAGGTTGCGGTCGTCTCAAAAGAAGGGTTTTGGGTCGGAGATTAATTGTTTCGGTACCGAAACGATTGAGGGTCGATTTCAGGTCGATCAAGACGGAAAGATTTCGTTTACGGTGTAAGTCATTGAAATATAGTGTTACCGTTTCCATTCTATATAGTATATTCCCCCTTGTAAGAGTTGTAAAGAAGAAGAAGAAAGAGAGAGAAAGGGGGGAATAGGGGTTCGGAATGGAAACGGAAAATTGTTATTCTTTATAAAAATAAGAATTTGGTTGCTTTTGTATTTATTTCGAGGCTTACTATTTTCTCGTTTTTTGAAAAGGAGAGAATTATGGAGCGAGAATATAAATTTTCTGAAACTTCGAGAGCGAACATGTCTTTTGCGGCAAAAAATAGGCCCAAAGTTTCGGATGAAACAAAAAGGAAGATGTCCGAGGCTGCTCGAAACAAAAAACCTATCTCAGAAGAAACGAAGAGGAAGATGTCCGAGGCTGCTCGAGCTCGTTGGTCCAAATATTATGAATGGCTCGAAGAGCAAAATAAAATGTATGGGAGAGTTTTATGATGAATGAACAGCAATTCAAAAGTTGGTTTCGGGAAAACTGGGACGGATGGCTTTCGACTTATGAGCCGAGGCGAGGTGGAACGATTGGGATTGCGGATCTTCAGATCATGGTGAAGGGCAGGATTGTGCCCATCGAGTTGAAAGTTGGCGAAATTCAAGGTGAGAAGCTGTCGTGCCATGATGTCCGAGCTTCTCAGGTTCAGTGGCATCGGGATTTGTTCAAAGCCGGAGGCTACAGTTTGTTTATTGTTGGTGTTGGCGAGGGCAAAACACCTGATAGGATATTGTTTTATCAAGGTTCAAAAGCCGCGATGCTTCAAAATAAGTTTGATTTCAGGCCAGAAGATGAAATTGATGTGGCAAATTTTTCCTCACATTTGCATGATCTCCTAGCATTCAGAATGGGTTGCTACACTTAACGATTTCTTTTTGCGTTTGTTTTGTTCCGGAGCATACTCGCTTTCTCATTCTGAGAGGGAGAATGCACTGTGGCAAAAGCCTCAAAAGCTGTTGCGATACCGCCTAAACGTAAAGGATTTTGGCTGAACGATGATGTTAAGCAGGAAGATCTTGCGGAAATCATTCGTCGTATCGCGGAAGGCGAAAGCTTAACAAAAGTTTGCCAAAGTTTGAATAAAGACGGCTCAAAACGCTTTCCGAGCCCAGCAACTTTCCTTGCGCACATCAAAGATGAGCCTTTTTTGGCCAAACAATACGCACGAGCAATTGAAATGAGAGCAGACATTATGGTCGAGACCATGATGGACATTGCGGACGATGACGCAAATCCTGCTCGTGCGCGAAACCGCATCGACACACGCCGCTGGCACAATGAAAAGCTGGCCCCAAAGAAATACGGCGCAAAATTCTTGGCCGAAAGCACTTTGGATGTGAACATCAAGCAAAAGGTCGATTTGACGCTCATGCCAGCGCAGGTCCGTGATCAGTTGCGCCATGCTTTGTTGAAGCAGATCGAACTCACAGCGGTCGAGGCTGACTAATGCATGATCGGGTGGCTTACGATTTGGAGGAACTTGTCGAAAGCTACACGCCCGATGAGCTTTTGTTCCTTTTGGACAAAGCAGACTGCGAAGACAGCTTTGTTGATTTCATAAAACTTGCATGGCACGTGGTCGAACCGGGCCAAGATTATGTCCACAACTGGCACATCGACATGATTGCGGCGCATCTCACTGCAATCACTGATGAGATGATGATCGACGATGAAAAGTATTACAATCGTCTGTTGATCAACGTGCCACCGGGCGCGATGAAGTCATTGCTGACCAACGTCTTTTGGCCAGCTTGGGAATGGGGACCACGCAATATGCCCCATTTGCGTTATGTTTGCGCCTCCCATGGTCAAGAGCTCGCTATCCGTGACTCGACGAAGATGCGCCGACTGATTCAATCCGAATGGTATCAATCACTTTGGGGCGACCGTGTCACGTTGACAGGCGACCAGAACGCAAAGACCAAGTTCGAAAACACCGCAACTGGCTTCCGCCAAGCTGTGGCCGCTGGCGGAATCACGGGTGCTCGCGGCGACAGAGTCATCATCGACGACCCCCACACAGTGGAAAGCGCCGCCTCGGACCAGATGCGATCGACCACGATCGATTGGTTCCTGCAAGCTGTGCCGACCCGTTTGAACAATCCGGACAAGTCGGCAATCGTGGTCATTATGCAGCGCCTCCATGAAGAGGATGTCTCTGGTGTCATCCTCGATAAAGGTTTGGGCTACGACCATATCATGTTGCCCATGGAATACGAGCCTCTCCGCGCCGCTCCAACGCTGCTGGGCTGGGAAGACCAGCGCGACACGCTAGGCGAGCTCCTTTTCCCTGAACGGTTCCCAGAGCACGTTGTAGAGCGCGACAAACGGGCCATGGGCCCATACGCCGTGAGCGGTCAGTTCCAACAAATTCCAACCCCTGCAGACGGCGGGATCATAAAGCGCGACTGGTGGCAGCTTTGGGAGCATGAATCGTTCCCTGCGTTCGATTACATCATTGCCAGCCTCGACACAGCTTACACCGAAAAAACCGAAAATGATCCATCGGCATTGACCATTTGGGGTGTTTACACGGAAGATCCCATCTCGGCCGAGGCCATGAAAAAGCCGCTGAGCCTCAAAGACATGTTCCAAAAGGAACGTGGCTACAAAGCTCCCCACCCAAAAGTTATGCTCGTCAATGCATGGGCGGAGCGCCTCGAACTCCATCAGCTCGTGACCAAGGTTGCTGAGACGCTGAAGAAATACAAAGCGGATGCAATCCTGATCGAAGACAAAGCGGCGGGGCATTCGGTGGCGCAGGAACTCCGTCGGCTTTACAACCATCTCGGCTTCATGGTCATCACCGATAATCCGAACGGCATCGACAAACGCTCGAGGCTCTATTCGGTCCAGCATATTTTTGCTGAAGGGCTTGTTTATGCCCCGGACAAGAGCTGGGCGGACATGGTCATCACCCAATCGGCCATTTTCCCCAAAGGAAAACACGACGATCTTGTCGACACCGTATCAATGGCCTTGCGTCATTTGCGAAAAACAGGCATGATAGCCCGACCTGAAGAAGCCCAAAACGATTACGAATCTAGCATCCAGCATCGCGGAGCGCCTCCTGCTCCGCTTTATGCCGTTTGAGAAGGAACATAGGAAATGGCGCTCACCCCCGGCCTCAGCCCAAACATCCGCTTGCCCGGTGATGCGCCCGAAGAGCTTCAGCATGAGGGCATTGAGATTGAACTCGCGGATGAGGGCGATGCGCCCAACGTCGATGAAAAGGGCAACCTACTCACGATTGAACACGGTGATGGGTCGGTCACGCTGACGCTCGATGGCTCGCCGTTGGAAAGCGCAAACGAGGGCGGGCCGGAAGGCTGGTTCGATAATCTGGTCGATAAAATCAACGAGGCGGAGCTCGCTCGCATCTCCGAGGAGCTGTTGAAAGGCGTTCAGGATGACCTCGATTCCCGTAAAGAATGGATTGACGACCGCGCTCAGGGCATTAAGCTCATGGGCCTCAAAATTGAGATCCCCGGACTTTCGGGAGCTTCCGATGGTGCACCAGTCGAGGGCATGTCAAGAGTCCGCCATCCGCTCTTGCTTGAAGCCGTATTGCGTTTTCAGGCGAACGCACGGTCTGAACTTTTGCCCACTGACGGCCCAGTGAAGATTCGCGAGGACAACAACAATGCCGACCTTGCTTCCGACGAACTTGCCAACGACCTTGAAAACGATCTTAATCACTACCTCACAAGCACTGCGCGAGAATATTATCCCGACACCGATCGGATGCTACTTATGCTTGGGTTTGGTGGTACTGCCTTCAAGAAGGTTTACTTCTGCCCCCTCCGTGGTCGCCCAGTCAGCGAATCGATAGACGCCGATGACCTTATTGTGAACAATGCTGCAACCGACCTGAGCAATGCGAAGCGTGTCACCCACCGCATCTACATGCGGCCTTCGACCGTGAAGCGTATGCAGATCCTCGGCGTTTATCAGGATGTTGAGCTGAGCACTCCGAAACAAACGGACTACGATGCCGCCCAACGCGAAAAGATGGCCCAACAGGGCATTGCCCCGGATCAAATGAATCCAGAGGACCGCGATCGCGAGATCTACGAATGCTATTGCGAGCTGAACATTACTGGCTTCGAGCATAAACATAAACGCAAAGAAACAGGGCTCGAAATTCCTTATCGGGTGACCATCGATGTATCCAGCAAGCAAATCCTTTCTATTGTCCGCAACTACGATGAGGAAACTAAGGATCTTCCTGAAGCCCGTCAGAATTTCGTCAAATACACATTCGTACCGGGGATGGGCTTTTATGACATTGGTCTCCTCCACATCCTAGGAAACACAACCAATGCTATCACTGCTGCTTGGCGCGAGCTACTTGATGCGGGTATGTATGCTAATTTCCCCGGCTTCCTTTACGCCGACACTGGTGCACGTCAAAACACAAATATATTCCGAGTTCCGCCCGGTGGTGGAGCATTGGTCAAAACTGGTGGAATGCCGATCAATCAGGCGGTCATGCCGCTTCCATATAAAGAGCCCTCCGGCGCATTGATGAACCTCGTTCAAAACATGGCCGAAACGGGCGCTCGCATTGGGGGCACCTCCGAACAAGCCGTGGGCGAAGGCAAACAGGACGCTCCCGTTGGCACGACAATCGCGTTGATCGATCAAGCGACCAAGGTCCTGAACGCCGTTCACAAGCGCATGCATGCCTCGCAAGCCGAGGAATTCGCGCTCATCGTTCGTTGCTTCAAGGAAAATCCTGAATCATTTTGGCAGAAAAACCGCCGTCCGGCACGCAAGTGGGATCAGGAAACATTCATTCGTGCCCTGAACCAAGTCGATTTGGTCCCGCAAGCCGATCCAAACACGGCTTCCCAGACCCAGCGGCTCATGAAAATCGTTGCGTTGAAGCAGATTCAAGCGCAGAACCCAACGCTCTACGACCCAATCGCCATCGACACGGCGGCATTGCAAGCGGTTGGTTGGTCCAATCCTGAGCAATTCATGATCCCACCGCAAGCTCGCGGCGCACCACCGCCCGAAATGCAAAAGCAAATGGCGGAATTGCAAATCAAGAAGCAAGACTCCGACGCAAAGCTCATGGCTGCCAAGGGCAAACTTTCCGTAGATCAAGCAAAGCTCCAGCTGGACAGCATGAAAATGCAACAGGAAGGACTCGCCGGAGGCCAAACTGGCCCAACCGACCACGAGAAAAAGGTCGACCAGTCCGAGCTCATGATAAAACAACAGCTCGCCAACGTGAAAGCGGCGGACACCAAAATAAAAGCCGCACAGCTCGCCGCCACCATGAAAAAAGACCGCATGGACAATATGGTTGAAGAGCAGGAAATGCTCGCCAAAGAGCGCATTCAGATGATTGACCTCGCGCAAAACATCGCGGTTCACCCAGAAAGCGAGCAGGTCGTTCGCAACTTGCTGGGCACCGTTATCCCCGCGATCACTGGGAAACAACCACAATGATGGGAACCCGCGCAAAGCTGAAAGGGGGCGCTGAATACGACGCTTTCAATCGCTATGCGCGGAAACTTTATTGCTACCTCCATCAAACTAAAGCGTTGAAAAAGATAAAACGCCAGTTTTGGAAACGCCAACGCCAAGAAAATAATCCTCTCCGGAGCATCGACCAATGACCAAAGACGTTTTGCACCTTGCGCGTAATGTGAAACCAATTCGTGTTGGGCTGCAGGAGGGCGGCGAAGCTGATGCACCGCAAATCGGCCAAAATAACCCGCCAATGGACGACCACCCTGAGCATTTCCGTGAGTTGAATAAGCTCGGATTGTACAGCAAGGCAGCTGAAGTCGCGCAAGACGCAACTGGCCAAAATATTAAACAACCCCCGGATCAGTGGCACAAATACCTTATTGGGCGCGGCGTTAAGCCAGATGAAGTGAAATGGTCGCATTTCGAAAATGCATTCGATCCGGAAGAAAAGGTGCACAAGGACGATGTTGCGGCGCACTTTAATCATCAAAATCAAGAGCCATACACCGAACAGGTTTATCGGGACGAAGGCCATGATTACGAAAACAATGAAAATGGCGTCGGTCAACTTGCTTTGGATATGGCGCAAGACCCAGAGCTTTTGAAAAAAGTTATGCCTCAAAAACACCTTCAAGAGCACGCCAAAAGGAAAGAGGCTGAAGGGCATGATGTTGCCGATTGGTTAACGGATGAATGGTCTCACACATTGGAAGGCTATATTAAAAAACAAAAAAATTCAAAAGGTGAATATCCAACCCTCCATTCAAAATGGCAAATGGAAGGCCCATCGGAAAATTATCGCGAATTAGTTCTTCAGCATAATCCTGAAAATGAAAAATTCCGCGAGGCTGGGCATTTCCCTGATGCGGCGAATCCATTGGTTCACCTCCGCATGTCCGACCGCAAAGGGCTGAACGGCGAAAAACTATTGCACATTGAAGAGCTGCAGTCGGACTGGGGCCAACAGGGCGCAGACACTGGGTTCAATGAAAAGCAAAAAGAATCCAAACGGGAAAAACTTCGTGCGCTCGACAGAGAAATGCATAAATTAGATTTCACCATGCGTAATAGAGCTTTGAAAAACATGGTTGCCGCTGGTGCGAACCCTGCTCTTATCGATATAAACGATATACCTTTGAATCGTATTATGCAAGAGCATGCGGATTCAGATGAATTTGAAGATTATATGAAATTAAGAAATAAACACGACAAAGCTGTTCGCGATGCCCTTGGCCCAATGATCGAAGAAGGGCCGCACGTTGGCGACACAAACAAATGGACAGACCTTGGGCTGAAGCGCATCCTGAAAGAAGCCGCAGACGGCGGCTATCATGGGATCACGTTTGCTCCGGGAATTGTTCAAGCCTCGCGTTGGGGCAATACTCAGGGATTGATTGATCCTTACGACAAAACAATCCCGTCTCGGATGCAAAAATTAATTAACAACCATGATCCATCGTTAAAGTTCGAAACATATTCGCACGACTTGCCAATTTTTCATGATCCGGAATACAACACTACGTCAACAACAAAAGTGCATTACCTCCCGATGAGCAAAAAAGCCGCCACCTCGATAGAAAAAGGCCAAGAGCGGTTCCGGCGCGGCGGCGACGTAAAAGCTCCAGTTGCCAAATCGGAAAACAAGATGCATACTCCCGCGATTATTGGGCAAGCGCTCAATAAAATCCATTCGTTGCCGCGCGACATGGATTCAACCCTCAGCGGCCAACAGGGACGCCTGTTCTAACAACCTCCGGAGCCACCCATGTCTCAGACCGCCAAGACCTCGCGGGACGCTATGAAAGCCAAGGCGAAACGCCTTGCTTCGGCCGACCCTCATACGAAAGTTGATTCGTCCGATTGGACGCCGCCTTCTGCCGAAAATGCCAGCACTCAAACGGGCATGCGCCCATTGAGCAAGCGGGCCTACAAAAAAGGCGGCAAAGTAATCGGCAAAGCCGAAGGCATGAAAGCTGCGCATCGTGCCGACCGCGCTCCACGCAAGAGCGGAGGTCGCTCCGAACCAGATCGTGCGCATCGTTATTTGACACCGGACAACTTGATCAATCGTGATGTCCGCATGGCAAACGAAGCTCGCGAGGGCACGAAGCATATTGGTGGTTTGAAACATGGGGGCAAGGCCCACAAATTCAGCGGCGGCGTTGGTGAAAACCCTGTCGGCTCACAAAACAAAATGATGGGCCAAGCTGCTGGAATGATGAAAAAGGGTGGCCGTACTCATAAAGCAAAGGGCGGCACAGACCTTTCATATCTTCCAATCGAAAAGAAAGAAGCTCCAAAACCATTCAAGCCATTCAAGCCAACGGGCATCGAGCAGGATTATAATCCAAATGTTTCAGTAGATAAGAATTATACTGGCCCGGATTATAGCGAAGGTGATGAGCAAATCCGTGAAATGCTTTCGCGTAATCCACGGCAATCGCCTGATTATCCAATGGCCCATAAGCGCGGCGGCAAAACGGATGGTCATAAAGTCGAATGGCTGCACCATAAAAAGCCGCGCCACGCTCATGGTGGCAAGGCGCATTCGGATGAAGCCGAAGACAAAAAACTCATTAAAAAGATGGTGAAGCCGTCTGCTCTCGAGCATCGTACTCATAAATTGAGCGGCGGTCTTCTTTCTCGTTATGCTGAAGCGGCAGACCGAGATGCCAAAAAACAACGGAATTCCGCTTATCAAATCGGAGCAAAAGCCAGAAAAATTTATGGAGATTTGTCCACCCATAAATTGGCTGAATCTGGATTGAAAGGTCGATTAAATAAAGGAATAGGAGCCGAAGAACGGGCTCAAAATAAAATGGATAAAGCTGGAAATCGAGAAGCTTTTTCTGCTCTTGCAAAAGCGAAAATTAAAAATTCGCCTATTGAAGAGCGCAGAGGCAGAACCTATCACGATGATGATTTTTATGATTATAATAAATCTCAGATGCAAGGTGGAATTCTTTCAAAAGGAAGAATGCCAACGGTTCCAGCAACAGATGAATCGCCAATGAAACGTGGCGGCAAAGCTCACCCACATGACTGCAAATGCCACAAGTGCTGGGGCGGCAAAACCGAAAAGAACAAAGGCGGCGGCGTTTTCAAGGGCGAAGGCTATCCGTTCAAAGTTCCCGGTGAAGTCAAGGGCGGACGCTCGGCCCATGCCCATGGCGGCAAGGCTGGCGGCAAAGGCAAGATGAACGTGAACATCATCATCGCCTCCGGTCACCACGACAAGGGCGCAATGGGCGGTCAGCCAATGCCGAACGCACCCGTTTCTCCGCGCACGCCTCCAGTGGGCGCAGGGATGCCGATGCCTCCTCCGGGGATGATGCCTCCGGGCGGTGGCGCACCGGGTGCTGGTGGGCCTCCTATGCCTCCTCCGGGCATGATGCCACGTAAGTCGGGTGGTCGCACGACTTATCCAATCGATTCGGGCGCTGGCGGCGGAGAAGCTCGCCTCGAAAAGATCAAGGCCTACGGGCTCACGCCTCCACGCAAGAAATAAATTTCTCGGGCGTCTCTCCACGCCCGATGAGAGGAGGACCGGGCGCTCCCCTCTGGGTGCTCGGTCCAGCCACTGAAAGGAACAGTTTGTGCTAACAACAAAAGATCGGCTCGTTTATGAGCTGAGGCTGATGATAAAACAAGATTATGAACAGTTGCGCGACAATATCGCAGCAGGTTCTGCTCAAAATTTTGATCAATATCAAAGGCAAGTTGGAAAGATTCAAGGGCTGAGTGCAGCTCTCGAATACATTGACGAGGCTGAGGCCATCGCCAATGGAGTTAAAAACAGAGGGGAATAAAAATATGCCAGCAATGTCCATGTTTCACGAGAGAGATCCTCGTGAGCTATTGCTCGAGAAAATCGGTTCAGTCGAAGATTTCGAGCTTTTCAACAATCAGGTCCTGATTGCGCTTTACATTCGTCCAACGAAAACAAAAAGCGGAATCCACCTGACTGATAAAACCGTCGACGAAGATATCTACCAAAGTAAAGTTGGCCTTGTTATGAAACTCGGCCCAACAGCTTTTCAAGATGATTCGGGCGAATGGTTCAAAAATGTCACCATAAAAGAAGGCGACTGGATTGTTTCGCGCCCTTCGGATGGTTGGACAATCACCATAAACAACGTACCATGCCGGATCTTGAGCGATGTGAACGTGCGCGGACGCATCCAAGATGTTGATCAGGTGTGGTGATGGAGCAACAAATGTCGGATACAGAAGACGAACACCTCGAGATCGAACTCGAGCCGTTGGAAAGTGAAAAACCAGCGGAAGAAATAAAGGTTGAGAAGGCTGAAGAGCTTGAAAAACCGATGAAACAAGAAATTTCAGCTGATGAAGGTATTCGCGAGCTGAAATTTAAACTCGAAGAAGAGCGTCTTGCTCGCCTTGAAGCCGAAAAACGGGTGAAACAGGCATCGCAACAAGCTTCTTTGGCAAAAAGCGAGGTCGATGACACAAATTTAAAGCTCATCGACAACGCAATCGATACGGTGAAGAACAATCAGCTTTCGTTGAAACGCTCTTATGCCGATGCACTTTCACGTGGCGACCATGAAGAGGCCGCTGATATTCAAGTGCAAATGTCCGAAATCGCAATGCAAAAAATGCAGCTCGAAAACGGCAAAACAGCTTATCAGAACCGCATGGAACAGGCAAAATTTGTTCCCCAAGTTCAAAATGATCCTGTTGAATCGTTGGCGGCTCAGCTTTCTCCGCGCTCGGCGGATTGGGTTCGCGCCCATCCGGAATATGCAACCAATCCTCGTCTTTATCAGAAGATGATTGCGGCGCATAATCTTGCGATGGCCGATGGACTCGAGGCAGACTCCGACGATTACTTCAATACAATCGAAGATACGTTGAAAATTGCGCCCCGCCAAGCCGTTCAGCAGGATGAATCCGCGCTTTCGGCTGCTTCCGCACCAACCTCTCGCCGCTCGGCTCCTCCGGCTGCGCCTGTTTCGCGTTCTCCAACCACCAACTCCGGCGCTCGGCCGAATGTTGTCCGGTTGAATTCGCAAGAACGTGAAATAGCAAGCATGATGGGCATGACTGATCAGGAATATGCCAGAAATAAAATGGCCCTGATCAAAGAAGGCAAACTTAACTGATTGGATGAACAATGACAAAAGCTACTGAAACTATCGCTCGTCGCGAAATGCGCCCACCCGTCCGTGCGGACGACCCACGGGCACTTGCTGCAAAGCGTGCAGCAGAAATCCGCAACAACTCTTCGGATCTCGACGATGGGATCGATGAATTTGCGACTCCACCCGCTCCCGATGGCTGGACATATGAATGGAAACGCAAGTCATCCATGAATATGGAAGATGTTTCCCACATGAACCATGTTCGGCGCACAGGCTGGACGGCTGTTCCGGTTGAACGCCACCCAGAAATGATGCAAGTTGGCGCAGAAGGTTCCATCGAGCGCAAAGGCATGCTTCTCATGGAGCGTCCAGAAGAAATTACCCTCGATGCAAAAGCGAGAGAACTTCGCGATGCGCGTCAGCAGGTGAACATCAAGTCTGGACAAATGGATCCAAAGGGTAAAGGCGGTTTATTGAATCGTCAAGACTCGCAAGTTGCTCCAAAAATCTCGAAAAGCTACGATTTCGCGATTCCGGAAGAATAAGATCGAACGGGGGCCGAGAAATCTTTCATCGGCCCCTTTTCTTTCTGCAAATATCAGGCATACTGTTCGACATTCTTCCCCCGGTGTGGAAGATAAACCTTTTTCCGTTTCTTAGTCGCCCCGGTGTGCGATGATGGAACTCTCTGAGAGGAGAACCCGTCATGGCCAATACTTTTGCGCCCAGCGGCTTTCTACAATATCAGGGTGGTGCAGGCGGCGCTCCGACGTTCGCGCAATCCGCTCGTCGTATTGCTTCGGGCAACACGACTCCAATTTTCACTGGCGACCCTGTTCAGCCTGTGACTTCAACCGCCAACGGCTACATCACCCAAGCTACCGCAGGTGGCTCGGTGCAGCTCGCTGGTATTTTCGTCGGCTGCCGTTACTTGGCTACGGCGCTTAACCGTGTTGTCTGGTCGGCTTATTGGCCGGGTTCGGGCGCAACGGGTGACGTAGAAGCCTATGTTATTGATGATCCAAACGCACGTTTCATTGTTCAGTCCTCTGGCTCGGGCTTCCCAGTCACCGGAACTGCAACATCGCAAACCTCTGGTGTTCAGGGTCAGCTTGTCACGTTCGCTTATTCGACCACGGGCGCAACGTCGGGCAACTCGACAGGCGGCAACAACAGCACGGGCCGCTCGACGGCTTATGTCAATGCTACCGCAACCACCAACACCTCGCCATTCATCATCGTCGACTACGCCGTGGGTATCGGCAACGGCGGCGACTTAACCACTCAGTACTGCAACTTGATTGTCGGCTTCAACAACGAAGTCTGGCGTTCGAACTCTGCTGTAACTGGTATCTCGTAAGGAGTGAAGTGTCATGGCTGTTAATCTAAGTCAGATCAAAGACCTTCTCCTTCCCGGTCTCCGTGGCGTTGAAGGCAAGTATGAGCAGATCCCGTCGCAATACGACAAGATCTTTACGAAACATGATTCGAAGATGGCCCTCGAACGTACCGCTGAAATGCGTTACCTCGGCTACGCCCAGCTCAAGACCGAAGGTGGCCAGACCGCTTTCGATTCGGGCGCTGGCGAACGCTTCGTTTACAATCAGGAACACACGGAAATTGGTCTCGGTTACGCGATTACCCGTAAGGCAATCGACGACAACCTTTACAAGACCCAATTCCAGCCTTCCAACCTTGGCCTCGTGGAATCTTTCCACCAGACGAAGGAAATCTACGGTGCGAATATTCTGAACACGGCGCAAACCTACAACGCTGCAATCGGCGGTGACGGTGTTGCACTTTGCTCGACGGCGCATCCAATCGACGGTGGCTCGATTGCGAACACCCCAACGACTCAGGTTGACCTCAACGAAGCAACGCTGCTGAATGCGATGATCGCAATCCGTACGAATTTCCGCGATCAGGCTGGTCTAAAGATCTTCGCACGTGGCCGCAAGCTCGTCATCCCACCAGCTCTCGAGCCAGTGGCCATCCGCCTCCTCAAGACGGAACTCCGTCCGGGTACGGCAGACAACGATGTCAACGCAATCATGACCACTGCAGGTGGCTTGAGCGAAGGTTACATGGTCAACGACTTCTTGACCTCGTCCTACGCTTGGTTCCTGCTCACGAACATTGATGGTCTCGCTTATATGGAGCGCATCAAGTTCGAAACCGATATGCAAGTCGACTTCGTGACTGACAACTTGCTCGTCAAGGGTTATGAGCGTTATTCGTTTGGCTATTACAACTGGCGTTCGATCTACGGCTCGTTCCCAACCTCGTAAGGAGAAGGCACTATGGCTGATACCGCGTTCTCCGGTCCACTGATTGTATTTGGGCAAAACCCGACGCAACCTTCGGACTATAATCCAGACTTAGGCTCCTCGCTATTTTATGCGGGGGGCGGCATCCTTGATCCGCGCCAACCCTTTACCTATCTTCCAGGTGAGTCACAGGCAGCGCAGGATTTTGGGTGGTACGGTTTCAGTGACATTGTTTCGTTCACTGGCGTCCCATACACAAACGCAGCGGCAGCAATTGTTGCCTCTGCAAACGCAACAAGCGCAACTCTTACGCTTGTCTCAACTAACTCCGCGACCACTGGCGTTTATTATTCTTCGGTATTTACCCGTTCGGATACAGGCGTTACGGATACGGTTCTTGCACTTGATGCTTACGCTTCAGTCACCGCTTCGGCAACGAACGGGATTCTGACAGTTACGGCAAACAGTGGTATGCCAATCGGACCCGGAATGGTTCTTCTCTCGTCATCTACGTCGGTAACGGGTGGAACTCTTGGTGCATCTTCTGGCGTCTATATCGGTTCGCAGATTACGACGACGGGAACTTCATCAACGGTTGGTAACGGACAGACTGGTACTTATCAGCTCAGTCAGAACGTAACTTTCACGTCTGGTACGGTCACTTTGGCTTATCCAAACGTGCAACAGTGCGCTATTCCGACGAACATCCAGTCGCCATCGATTTGGCTCTGGAACCCAATGGCCATGGTTAGCCGCGTAGTAAGCGTTACTGCGGCAGCAAGCGCCACTGCTACGACCGCAACTGTTAACGGCTACGATGTCTACGGATATCCAATGTCGGAAAACATTACGATTTCGGCAGGTAACGCTGTTAACGGTAAGAAAGCATTCAAGTACATCAAGAGCGTTGTTCTCAACGCAGCCGATGCTACCCATGCCTATTCCGTTGGTACAACCGCGATCGTTGGTCTTCCTGTTCGTTCGGATACGGCTGCTGAAGTTGTGGTCAATTCCGGTAACTCTCAGACTGCTTTGAGTGTTAACACGGGTTTTGCTGCAAACGGGTTCTTACCTGCTGACCGTACTACACCGTCCGCCACAACGGGCGATGTCCGTGGCACGATTGATCTCGCAAACGCTTCGGGTGTCAATCTCACGCCTTCCACCGGCACGAACAAGTATGTGTTCCGCCAGATCCCGCAAGCTTACAATGTTCAGTCTGCGACTGGCTTGTTTGGCTTAACCCAATACTACAACTTCTAAGGAGTGAGCCATGAAGGGTCACAAAGGACATCACCACGCACATGGCGGCATGGCTCACCACGCTGCTAAACATCGTAAGGCTGGCGGCAAAGCAGAGTCGCCAGAGCATGGCGTCGACGAGGCCGAAATGGACCTCCACGACAACCCAATGGAGTACAACCACGGTAATCCTGAAAAGGAAGCCGAGGAAATGAGCGAGCGCAAGCACGGTGGTCGTGCAAAGCGTAAGCATGGCGGCAAAATCCATAAGCACGTCGCTATGCACGGCGAACACGGTCATCACCATGCTGGCCGCAAGCCACGCAAGTCTGGTGGACGCGCTGGCGCTGCTGAAATGCACCCTTTTACGTCGGCCCATCAGGGTACGGCTCCAAAGGGTCATAAGATAGAAAAAATGACGATGGGTTCTGACATCTAATTGTTAGCCCGTTGTATTAAGTATGACGGGGGCCATTGCGCCCCCGTTTTACTAAAGGGGTTTGAAAATGACCGCAGCTTGGACTCGTTCTGAAGGTAAATCTCCATCTGGTGGCTTAAATGCCAAGGGTAGAGCTTCTGCTCGCGCAGAAGGCCATCATCTAAAAGCACCGACTAAAGATGCAGATAATCCGCGTCATAAATCGTTTTGTGAGCGGATGACCGGCATGAAACGTAAAATGACAGGCGCCGCTGCAGCCGCTGATCCCGATAGCCGGATTAATAAATCACTTCGCAAGTGGGGTTGCTAATGTCTGACAAGCCATTTTGGGAAACTAAACTGCCCAAGGATCACCACACAAAGCATTTGTCGCATAAGCAAGAGCAAAGTGCTAAAGCTAGAGCTAGGGCGGCGGGACGGCCATACCCTAACTTGATTGACAACGCTGCTGCGGCACGGAAAAAGGGTAAATAATTATGGCTACAATTTCTCAATCCGGCGTTATTTGGGATTCAATTACTAAGAACGGCAAACATGAGCCATTTGAATTACAGGTAGGTCGTGGATTAATTACCAACCACCAGCCCGTAGAAATCTTTGGTTACAGCACACAAGTTGCGGGTACGGCTCTTGGCCCATTGTGGGAAGGTTTAACGCAATCTGGTGGCTCTTACGCATATCCATCCTCCGCTGGTGTTGTTGTTCTTCTCAGCGCATCTGGCGCGACCGATGCTGGTTTGATTGTTCAGGTCAATGGGCTAGATTCAAGTTATAATCTTTTGTCTGAATCAGTAACGCTCAACGGCTCCGGTACAGCAACAACGACCAATTCGTTCTTCCGAATCAATGGTATGTTTGTGACGAATGGCGTTAATGCGGGTATTATTACGGGTAAGATTGCTACTGTCCTTTATGCCCAGATTAACGCAGGTGTTAGTCAGACGCAGATGTCGCTTTACACCGTGCCAAAAGGTTACACGTTTTATCTGTCATATGTTCAGGGCAACGCAAGTATCGGATTTACGTCTAGCAACTACATGATTTTTGCTGAATATAATAAATTCAACATTGCCAACGCAATTCAAGAAAACGGCTACAACTACACCGTGAACGGCAACACGACATTGCTGTCGCAGTCGCCATTCGTGCAAATCTTTAACATTTCATATACGGTCCCCGTGGGCCACCCAGGCGGAACGGATATTCAATTCCAAATGAAATCCAATACAGGTGGCCCGTTTGTTGGTTCGATCTTCGCAGGTGGTTATCTGATCGCTGACGCTACCAATACCGTCTTCTAATAGGAGCCGTCATGGCCACAAGCGGCACATATGCTTACAATCCGTCGCTTGGCGATCTTACGATTTATGCCTATCAATTGTGTGGCATACGTCCAACAGAGCTGACGC